>Ga0210395_10002610_pt1 | contig 13972 bp, 7 predicted proteins | sample IncBWH4OmetaG_FD_150861 | JGI IMG/M metagenome (GOLD analysis project Ga0210395, IMG submission 150861) | Forest soil microbial communities from Barre Woods Harvard Forest LTER site, Petersham, Massachusetts, United States - Inc-BW-H-4-O ... | reverse complement strand
GCCAACAGGCCGTTAAACCAATTTTTGGAGCAGAGGCATCGGCAGAGTTACGCAATCGGCTTGTCGCGGAAGTCAACAATCTCGGTTCGGGTGAGGACGCCGCGATCTGGGCGCATCGTTCTCTTGGAGAAAAGAACAAACTGACGGCACTCGACGCCCAGCTTGTGGAAGAAGCATTCCGGACGAGGCTGGAGACCTTGACCGGAAATGTCCCACAGGAAGTTGCCGCACAGCAGGTAAAGAAATCAAAGAAACCGAACACGAGGCGTCTCTCCAAGGAGACGATCGACAAAAGCGCGCTCGCCCTGCCTGAGCCGCGCCGGGTTCGCGATCGCGATCACGTCAAATTCGTTGCCCAGCAAGCCTGCCTTGTTTGCGGGCGACGGCCGTCCGATGCCCACCACCTGCGATTTGCACAAAGCCGCGCCCTGGCCCGCAAAGTGAGCGATGAGTTCACCGTACCAGTGTGTCGCGGACACCATCGGGAAATCCACCGCTGCGGTGATGAAGCGGCCTGGTGGGAAAGGCATAAGATCGATGCAACCGTGATTGCGCGTGCGCTGTGGCTCGAAACACATCCGTCGGCCCAACAGGAAAGACCGCCTTCGGGCGCAACTCATTCACTAACTACAGCGATTGAAACTGGGCCGGCATGAACGCAACACCTATACTGCCAAATGCTTGTCAATTTTTGCCGCCGATCTGATCAAATAGAGAGCGCCGCCGGTTTTAGCCGACGGCGCCAATCAAAGCTTCTTCGGTTACGCTGTTTTTAGTTGAACGGATAGTAGCGCAGCGAGAAGAACACAATGTTGTTGTTCGGGTGCAGGCCGCCGGCGATGGAGCCGGCGCCGTTGAACAGATCCTGCTGGATCCATTCGTAATTCACGCCGTACCGCATCCGTCCGAGATCGCCCTTGTAGAAGTCCTGCCAGAAACCGACGCTGATCATCTGGATGCGCTGTACGTTCGCGGTGCAGGTCCCGGACGACCCGTTGAAGTTAGTGCTCCCCGCCGTGCCATCAAAGTTGGCCACCGGCTGTCCTCCCCCGGCGCAGCCGGACATTGGGAAGGCGAGATTGCCATAGCCGCCCTGAGTCGCGCCGAGCGTCCAGGCATTGCGCTGCATCTGCTCCTGGCCGTAATACAGATAGATATCGTTGCCAGTGAACGGATGGGCGACGCCGCCGACCAAGAACTCGACTTCCGTGAGCGGGACCAGCGTACCAGTCGGTCCGACCACCACGTCGGCCAGCTGACCCGAGGCGTAGCGGCCGATACCCTGGCCATACAGGACACTGCCCTGTAGGTCGACGAACTTCGGCCATACCGGCACCAAGGCGTTGCCGCCGACGCCCCAGCCGAAGGTGGTTTTCTGGCTCCAGGGGGTGCCCGGAAGAGCAACACCGCCGACAGCAGGCTGGGTGTTGTCGGTGAACCAACGCTGCAAGGCCAACGCTTCGTAGTGGCCCCAGCCCGGATCAATCGCGACCTTTTCGATGATGTCTGGGGCGATATTGATCGAGCACTGCGTGGTGTTATTCAATAAGCCGCCCGCGTTACAGTTGCTGAACGGGTTTACGTTGACCGTGGTCGGCGTCATCAGACCGTTAGCGGGCGTGAAGGTCGCCGGGACGACATCGCCGGCACCATTCCCGACGAAATTGGTCTGTGGCGATTCAACCGACACGGCGAACCAGGCGAGCTTGTTCCAGTCTTGCACCCAGCGGATGGCCGGCTGGCGCGCCCAGTTGAAGCCCGCGACGTACTGCGCGTCGATGGTCAGTGGCGTATTTTCCGTGCCGTTCAGGATGCCGACCCGGTTTTGGGTCGCCAAGCTCCACATCTGGCCGGCGCTGAAGTGAGTGGCCCAATTGTCGTTCTCATAGCCGAAATAGGCTTGGCGAATACGCAAATTATAGCTGTTGCTCTCGCGCGAATTCGCCGTCACACCGGCGCCGAGAAAGTCTGTCTCGAAGTAGCCTTTCAAGTGCTGCGTCGGGTCGATGTCGCCAGTCGCTTTGAGCGCGATGCGGCTCTGTTGGGCGCTAAAGCGCAGCTCGTTCTGGTAAAAGAGCGGCGAGTTGCCAAGCGGGATGCCGGTGAAGGGCGGATCGCTGGCGCCGGACGAATTTTCGTTGCGGACGCGGAACGCACCTTCCATTGCGATGAACGTGCCGGCCATCGAGATGTGCACGGTGTCGAACCATGCCGGTGGCCCTTTGGTCGGGATCGGCAGGTCCGCGTTATAAAGATTCGGCGGGATATTCTGCAGGTTCTGCTGCGCGACGCTGGCTTCCTGCTGCGCCGAGCTCGCCTGTTGCTGGGCGGCGCTCGCCTGCTGCTTCGCAGCGGCAGCTTGCGCCTTGGTCTGCGCCAGCTGCGACTGCATCGCGTTCAATTGCTGCTGCATGGAATTAATCTGCTGCTGCAATTGGGCGTCGTCGGCGAAGGCAGGCGCGGCGATCAGGAAAGACGTCCCGAGTACCGTGCCAGCCAGCAACACACCCAGTCTTTGTTTGACGACCATCTCCGACCCCCTACTTTCCAAGTTCGTTAACGTTAAAAATTCATCCCCCCGCGGGTCTATTTTTCGGGGATGACAATGCGATGACAAAAGTTCCGCGGCCACCGATTCGGCGCGTATTCACAGCAAATCGGCCGGCTGCGTGGCATATTTGCCACATTGGTTATCGGGACCGCGGAAAACCCTGGAAGTTAAGGATTTACAGTAAATTAACCAGCAAGTGGACGGGAAGCGCAGGCGCTCGACCAGCCCGCGCCTTCACGGTAGGCGCCGGCGGCAAACGCGGCGCCGGCTGCTACCGGACCAGCGAAGCGACCCGAAAGTCACACGGTGATGCTCGCCACAATCGGCTGATAGTGGCTTCTGGTCACCCTTTACTGAACGTCGCGGTATTCGTTTGAGCACGCACTGGTCGGCAAGTCGCACGACTCGCCCAAAATGCCGACGCCCGGCACGAAGGTATAGCCCGGCATCCTGACCGCGTTCGACGGGACATGAGCGAGGAAGCCGTATTCCGGCCGGTGCGGCAGCGTCGCCGGCGATGCGAACCATTGCCACCGGTCCATGGCGTACAAGTGATGGGCTCGATACACGGCAGGTTTGTTTTTACTTGCGCCCGCCGCTGCAGCGGGATGTCCGCCCAGCGACACCGTGAGCGCCGCAAGCAAACAACTTGCAAAGACGGTCGAGGAGATTTTGAGCGAGACAGGCATCGATATTGATGCGCACATGGGCATGCTCCCTAAGTCCTCTTCGGGATCGCCCCCTTTCGGACTGTCGCTGCACCAAAGCCGCGCCAAGCTAAGCGTTCCGGTTTGCAACCTTAAATTTCAGCAACGTTGCACCGCAGTACGGAGCAAAGTATTGCGCTGAAAAAAGTGCGGCGCAGCGGTCATGTTCGCCCTAACGGTATCACGCGTCAGCGAGAATTCGGTTCAAGCAGGCTCCTGATCGCCGCCGCCGCCGCCGGCAGCGGCCGCCGGATTGGCGGGAAGACCTGATAATCCTCCCAGCCGCCGCCGAGCGACTTATGCAGCGTCACGAACTGCGCCGCGGCGCTTCGCTGGGCAAGCACGTATTCCTGCTCGATCAGGTATTCCTGGCGCTCCGCGTCGATGACGTTAAGCGAATCGATCAAGCCGCGATCGAAGCGCTCGGTCGCAAGCGTCACAGCGCGCTTTGCCGCCGCGACCGCATCGGCAAGGTGGCGCAAGCGATCCTGTTCGGCCGCATAGGCGTCGATGGCCGTATCCACTTCGCGGAACGCGTTCAGCACCGTTTGTTTGTACGCGAACAACAGCTCGCGGGCGCGATAGTCGGCCCGTTCCACGATCGCATCGAGCCTGCCGAAATCAAGAAGCGGCGCCGCGATCGCCGGCCCGACCGACCAAATCGGACTGATGACAAAAGGCGAGACGCCGGTCTGCTTTCCGGCCGAAGCGGTAATGGCGACTTGCGGGAACAAATCGGCGGTGGCGACGCCGATCAGCGCGGTAGCGCTTGCCAACTCGCGCTCGGCTTCGGCGATATCGGGACGGCGCCGCAACAGGCCGATCGGCAGACCGGCGCGGATACGCCCCGGCAGCGCCGGCAGCATCGCCGGTCGCTTCAGCTCGTTGCCGAGCTGCTCAGGAAACTCGCCGATCAGCACGGCAATCACATAGCGCGCCGCGTCGATCTGAGCGATCAGCGGCGCCGCCTGCGCCTGCAATTGCGCCAATTCGCGCTGCGCCAAGGTGACGTCGAGCTCGTTGGTGATGCCGCGATTGAAGCGCTCCTGAACGAAGTCGACGTATTTCCGAGCCACCTCGATGTTCTTGCGCAGAACGGCAAGCTGCATCTGCAGGGCGCGAAGATCGAGATAGGCGCGAGCGACATCGGCGACCAGCGAAATCAGCACGATGTTGCGGGCGGCGACGGCGGCGTCGACGTCATATTGCGCGGCCTCGATCGCACGCCGGTACTTGCCGAAGATGTCGATCTCCCAGGCGGCATCGAAGCCGATGATATTGGCGACCTGGAACTGGCCGGCGCCGTTCTCGGCCGAGACCAGCGCTTGCGACACGCGTCCGCGGGCCAAATCGCTGCCGGAGCCCCAGCCACCGCCAGCGCCGGCGCCAGCTGCAGGCAAGGCGGCGCCGACAACGACGGCCTCCTGAGCCCGCGCTTGTTGCAGGCGATTAAGGGCAATTTCCAGCGTCGGGCTCGCGGCGATGGCGCGCTCGATCAATGAATTCAGCTCACGGTCGCGTAGCGTGCGCCACCATTGCGTGGTTTGCGGCGGGCCGCCTCGCTGGTCGTTGACCGCCTTGAGCGACGACGCTGCTGCGAAATTGTCCGGCAACGGCGGCTCCGGCGGGTGATAGTCGGGACCAACCGCGCAGGCTGCCAGAGCCGCACAGGCGATGAGACAGAAAATGACGCCGCCATGGCGCGCAGGGCGGCGAACACGGCGGCCATGGCAACGACGCACCAGCTTGGTCAGCGGCGGCACCAACGGGTGCACTCCGACTCGCGAAAGCAGGGACCGCTCAAACAAGACTCTTCGGCCATCAGCGGCGCCGATGCGGCACGCGTGAAACCCTCCTGCAGATGACGTCCCCTTACGATCGAGAATGGGCGGTTTTGTCAGGAGCCGCAAGCGACCGTTAGCCGCTTATCCCGCGAAAACGGGCAACAGCGGCTTAATGGCCACACTCAAGGCAATGCGACGCGGCCTGACGAGGGCTCGCAGCCGAGCAGTCCCAAAGCTCCCTCAGCGGCGGCCTATCGGTCGAAAATCCGCGCGTAAAAAATTCTCTCAGACCGCCGCGGCCGCGGTTGAGCCTGTCGCCTTAGAATCTCGTGGCGACCGGTGTCCACCAATTGAAGTGCCAATTAATACCGGCGCGTATGATTTGTTCTGACAGACGCGTGTTGGCGCCGACAAAGGTTCCCGCTGGCAAGGCAGTATTGAAGGGATCGCTGGTCGTCGGAAATTGGACGAACAGATACTCGACCTTCAGCGACCAGTTCGGGAATGGCATCCACTCCACGCCGCCACCCGCCGTCCATCCAGTGACGGTGTTGGTTACAGACGTGCCAACACCTGGACCGACAACGCTGTCTTGAATGGCGGCGAACGCCGCGCCGGCGGTCGCGTAAACGAGCGTATTGTCCCACGTTGCGATGCCCACCCGGCCTCGCAGTGTGTCGAGCCAAGAGCCGCGGACGCTGTGAGAAAATGTAGTGGCGAACGGCGCCAGATCGGCGGACGTCCCCTGTACTCCGTTCCACGAGATATCATCCTCGATGCCGATGACGACGAACCGCGCGAATTGGTAGTTGCAGCCGACCGTGCCGCCGACAAGTCCCCCGCGCGGGGTAATGGTTGTGATGGTTCTTCCCGCGCCGGCCCCGGTGTTGGCCACGGGTCGATCGTTACCTATCGCACCGCCACCCTCAATACCGCCATAGCAGCCGGTCCAAGTCCATACTGGCGGCGGCGGTGGCGGAGCCTTCATCGGCAATGGAAGATCGGCGGCGTAAGCTCCAGAAAACGTAAATGTGCCAAGCGCGACTGTGGCGGCGACCAGCTGTTTGATCATTGTATCCCCCGTAAACTCAGATAGCGCGCATCGAATTCAAAGAAGCCGTGCTCTCGCGACAGTGGCACTAGAAGGTGATTCGAATCGTCCCGACGAAGTTATTTTGGACGACGGGATTCGGTGTCACCGCTACCTGATAACCGGCGCCGACGATCAGGTTGATCGGCCGGGTCGGGCTGTCCATTCCGATCCTGAAGCGACCAAGGATGACCCCGGGCGTCAGCAAAACCTGGCTCAAGCCGACATGCTCCCCGTTTGGCCAGAACTCGTAATTAACCTCGAGTTCCGGCCAAAAATACTCGAACAGATGATACTGAAAGGCGGTGTTCCAAATAAAGGGGTCGCCGAAGTTCGCGAAAGTCGTAGCGGCTGGGTTGCCCGGTGCATTGAGCGCGGCGACTGGAACTTGCACGCTGAGCGTCGACTGGATGTCGAAATCGCCCCAGCCCTTGCCGAAAGCGAGCGTCGGTTGGGCGGTTAGAATATTGTTTGAGATCTTTGCGGGCGCGTTCAGCGGGTCGGACATCTGGAAGAACGCGGTCACGATGTAATCGCCGTTGTCCTTGTTCGCAGACAATAGGCGATACTTGATCAGGAACGCCGGCCAATCGCCCCAGCCTTGCCCGGCGCCTTTCGGGCCGGTGGCGGTCGCGTAGGGCGGGGCCGCGAGAATCACTTCCCAATTGTATGCGGGAATAAGCTCGAGCCTTACACCGCCGGGTCCGCCGTAGCTAGTGATCTGCTGGCCGTTGCCCTGACTGCCCTTACCATTTTGCTGGTTGTAGGCGTCAAACCGGAACTCTTGTTCGAGGCGTGGCGTGACTGTCACCAGCGGGGTCATCCACGATGGTTGCGCCGCCTGCGAAGCCGACACCATGTCGAGCCAGGAAACGAACACACCATCGCCACTCCTGCTCATCGGCGGTCCGCTCTGAGCATGCGCACAAACAGGCGCAAACGATATCGCCGCCGCGGCCGCCACAAACAAGGTTCGAATTTTGAATGGTTTCATGTGCCCCGTCCCTGCAATCGTCAGCGTCCCCGAACGCTGTATCCATGCCAATATATCCAACGCTGTATTCGCGATCACATAACGCCCCTTGTCAATATGTGTTCTGGGTGCGGCTGATCGCGGCTGTGATGTGTGACATCACGGCAACAGGCGGCCGAAGTGTCTTCCCCGCCTCAGGGCTCGGCGCCGCCGTCGGGCGCCAGCGCCGGCGTATAGTCCGGCGGCACGCGGAAAAGCGCGGCGCGCTGCGGCGCGTACGTCACCGTGCGCGCCTCGATGACGATCAGACCATCGACGATGAGGCGGAGCATGACGCCGTCGGCGGTCGCGCAAATCGTGTGCGTTTCCACATCCTCGGTCCATGACCATTCGGTGCAGGACAAGCCGGCGATAGCTGCACCGCTGCCGCGCTTGAGGACCGCGTCCGGGTCCGGCTCCGACCGCCGCCGCGGCGCGCCATCCAATTTGCGATAGGTACGGTTGGCAGGGATCAGAAGCGTCACCTCGTGCGCATTCCGATCGAAAATCGTGATCGATCGGCCTGACGCTTCGACCCGTTCCAGGTGCTCGCTGGCAAGCCAGCGCACGCGCTCGCGCACTTTCGGCCGCTGCGACCGAATCACGTCGTAGGTTATGTCGACGTCGCGCGTCGGCAACAGTTGCGGCCGCTCTTCGGCCCACGCCGATGTCAAAAGAGCAAAGGCGATCGCGGCCATCGCCGCCAAGCCGCTCAGCTTTCGCATTTGCAAAGCCTTCAACCGGTGAAACCTTCTCGCCTCGGGCAGTCTAGCGCGTAACGAGCCCGCTACCGGTTTGGTTCATTACGACATTGTAACCCCATCGCGGCGGGCTGCGTCAGCAGCGCCTATTCAGTGGTCTGCCAAATCGTATAGATTCACGTCGCAGCGCAGCATTTGCAACCGATTCCGGCTGCACGTCTTCGCGGGAGATGCCGACGTGTGGGTCGTTCAAATAGCGCTCCGGCGGCCTTATACCTTCGTCGTCTTCTCGTTTCTGATCGCGATCTTCGGCGTCTTGGCGGCGCTGCGAACGCCGACCGACATATTCCCCAACATCAACATTCCGGTCGTCAGCGTCGTTTGGACCTACAACGGTCTGTTGCCGAACGACATGTCGGGACGCGTCATCTATTATTACGAGCGGACCCTGACTGCGCAGGTCGGCGACATCGAGCACATCGAGTCGCAGTCGCTCAACGGCTACGGCGTCGTCAAGATCTTCTTCCAGAAGAGCGTCAATATTTCGGCAGCTTTGGCGCAAGTGACGGCAGCTTCGCAAACCGTGCTCAAGCTCCTGCCACCCGGCATCACCCCGCCCTATGTGCTGAGCTACAACGCCGCCACGGTGCCGATCCTGCAGCTCGCTTTGTCGAGCAAGCAGCTGCCGCAGATGAAACTGTTCGACCTCGGACAGAACTTCATCCGCCCGCAGCTGGCGACCGTCGCCGGCGCCGCGGTACCGTCGCCCTACGGCGGCAAAATCCTGCAGGCGCAGGTCGATCTCGACCAGCAGGCGATGCAGGCCCACAACGTCTCCGCCGAAGACATCGTCAACGCCATTTCGGCGCAGAACCTGATCCTGCCGGCCGGCGACGCCAAGGTCGGCAAATTCGACTGGAACGTCGCGCTCAACGCCAGCCCCGTGCTGCTCGACCGGATCAACGAGCTTCCGGTGAAAAAGGTCAACGGCACGGTGATATTCCTGCACGACGTCGCCTTTGTGCACGACGGCTCGCCGCCGCAGACCAATCTGGTCCGCGTCAACGGATCGCGCGCCGTGCTGATGACGATCCTCAAGGCGGGCTCCGCTTCGACGCTCGCCGTCATCGACGGCATCAAATCGCTGTTGCCGCGGGTCGAGGAAAGCCTGCCGTCGAGCTTGAATCTGCACGCCGTCGGCGATCAATCGATCTTCGTCAAAGCCGCGATCGTCGGGGTGCTGCGCGAAGCCGTGCTCGCCGCCGGCCTGGTCGGCTTGATGATCCTGTTATTCCTCGGCAGCTGGCGTTCGACGATGATCATCATCGTTTCGATCCCGCTGTCGATCCTGTTCTCGGTGGTGGCGCTTTCCGCGCTGGGCGAGACCATCAACGTGATGACGCTCGGCGGACTGGCGCTTGCCGTCGGCATGCTGGTCGACGAAGGCACCGTCACACTGGAAAACATTTTCTACCATCTTGAGATGGGCAAGCCGGTCGAGCCGGCGATCCTCGACGGCGCGCAGCAGATCGTCGTTCCGGCGTTTGTCACGCTGCTGGTGCTCGACATCGTGTTCGCGCCGATGTTCCAGCTCGGCGGCGTGGCCGGCTATCTGTTCCGGCCGCTGGCGGAAGCCGTGGTGTTCGCGCTGATCGGCTCGTTCATTCTCTCGCGCACACTGGTGCCGACCATGGCGCGCTATCTGCTTAGTCCGCACGGCGAACACGGCGAACACGGCGGGCACGGCGCGCCCCGCCGGACCCGCAATCCACTCAAGCGCTTCCAGATGGCTTTCGAGCAGACTTTCGCTGCAGTCCGCGACCGTTATCGCACGCTCCTGGCGCTGGCGCTCGGCCACCCGAGTTGGGTGATCGGCGGCTTCGTCGCCGCGGTCATCTTTTCCTTCGGCCTGCTGCCGTTCCTCGGCGAAAACTTCTTTCCATCGGTCGATTCCGGCCAGATCCTGATGCACGTGCGCGCCCAGCCCGGCACGCGCATCGAGGAGACCGCGCGGCTGTTCGATCAGGTCGAGCAAACCGTTCGGCAGACCATCCCGCCCGCCCAGCTCGACAATATCGTCGACAATATCGGCCTGCCTTACAGCGGCATCAACATGGCGTATCAGAATACCGGCACGATCGGCCCCGAGGACGGCGATGCGCTCATCAGCTTGAAGGAAGATCACGCGCCGACCGCGGCCTACGTCAAGCGGCTGCGTACGATTCTGCCGCAGAAATTCCCCGGCGCGACCTTCTCGTTCCTGCCGGCCGACATCGTGTCGCAAATCCTCAATTTCGGCTTGCCGGCGCCGATCGACGTGCAAGTGATCGGCAACAACCAACAGGCCAACTACGCCTACGCCACCGATCTGCTCAAGCGCATCCGCATGGTGCCCGGGATCGCCGATCTGCGCATCCAGCAGGTGTTCAACTATCCGCAGATCAATGTCGAGGTCGATCGCTCGCTCGCCGGCGAGGTCGGTCTGACCCAGCGTGACGTCGCCAACAGCCTGTTGGTGACGCTCTCGGGCAGCCAGCAAGTCCAGCCGAATTTCTGGTTGAACAACGAGAACGGGGTCTCCTACCCGATCGTCGCGCAGATGCCGCAATACCGCATCGACACGATGTCGGACCTGGTCAACGTGCCGGTCACCTCGTCGAAGACGGAAGCGCCGCAATATCTCGGCGGCCTGGCGCACATTACCACCGGGCCGAGTCCCGGCGTCGTATCGCATTACAATGTGCAGCCGGTCATCGACATCTACGGCGCCGTTCAGGAGCGCGACCTCGGCGCCGTCGCCCGCGACATCGACCGTATCCTCGAAGCGACGGGCAACGACGTCCCGCACGGCTCCTACGTGGTGCTGCGCGGGCAGGTTCACACCATGACCAACGCCTACAACCAGCTGCTGTTCGGCCTGATCGGCGCCATCGTGCTCGTCTATCTGGTGATCGTGGTCAACTTCCAGTCCTGGCTTGACCCATTCATTATTATCACCGCGCTGCCCGGCGCGCTCGCCGGCATCATCTGGATGCTGTTCACGACCGGAACGACGCTGTCGGTGCCGGCATTAACCGGCGCCATCATGTGCATGGGCATCGCCACGGCCAACAGCGTGTTGCTGGTCAGCTTCGCACGCGAAGGCCTCGCCGAAGGTCTCGATTCCGCAACCGCCGCGCTCGAAGCCGGTTTCACGCGCTTGCGTCCGGTGCTGATGACCGCGCTGGCGATGATCATCGGCATGGTGCCGATGGCGTTTGCCCTTGGCGAAGGCGGCGAGCAGAACGCCCCGCTCGGCCGCGCGGTGATCGGCGGGCTGACGGTCGCGACCATCGCGACGCTGTTCTTCGTGCCGACCGTGTTCAGCGTCCTGCATCGGCGCGACGGCGGATCGCGACGCTAGGAGAAGCTGGCAGTGTGGATCGTCCTCACCGCGCTCCGACGTCCCTACACCTTCGTGGTGCTCGCCATCGTCATTGCGCTGTTCGGCACGCGCGCCGCGCTGCAGACGCCGACCGATATTTTTCCCAATATCAATATTCCGGTAGTCAGCGTGGTGTGGACCTATAACGGCCTGCTGCCGAACGACATGTCCGGCCGGGTCATCTATTATTACGAGCGCACCCTGACGGCTCAGGTCGGCGACATCGAACATATCGAGTCGCAGTCGCTGAACGGCTACGGCGTGGTCAAGATCTTTTTCCAGAAGGATGTCGATATCGCCGCGGCGTTGGCGCAGGTGACGGCCGCCTCGCAGACCGTGCTCAAGCTGCTGCCGCCCGGCATCACGCCGCCTTATGTGCTGAGCTACAACGCTTCGAGCGTGCCGATCCTGCAGCTCGCCTTGTCGAGCAAAAAGCTGCCGCAGATGCAGCTGTTCGACCTCGGCCAGAACTTCATCCGCCCGCAGCTTGCCACCGTCGCCGGCGCCGCGGTGCCGTCACCCTATGGCGGCAAAATCCTGCAGGTGCAGGTCGATCTCGACCAGCAGGCCATGCAGGCCCACAGCGTCTCCGCCGAGGACGTCGTCAACACCATTTCGGTGCAGAATCTGATTCTGCCGGCGGGCGACGAGAAGTCGGGCAAGTTCGACTGGAACGTGGCGCTCAATGCCAGCCCGGTGGCGCTCGAGAAAATCAACGATCTGCCGGTGAAGAAGGTCAACGGCACGATCATCTACATGCGCGACGTCGCCTACGTGCATGCCGGTTCACCGCCGCAGACCAACCTGGTCCGGGTCAACGGCTCGCGCGCGGTGCTGATGACGATCCTCAAGGCCGGCGCGGCTTCGACGCTCAATGTCATCGAAGGGATAAAATCGCTGTTGCCGCGGGTTGAAGAAAGCTTGCCGTCAACCCTCAACCTCAATGCCGTCGGCGATCAATCGGTATTCGTCAAGGCCGCTGTGTTCGGCGTCATCCGCGAAGCGGCGCTGGCGGCGGCTTTGGTCGGGGTGATGATCCTGTTGTTCCTCGGCAGCTGGCGTTCGACGGTCATCATCCTGATCGAAATTCCGCTTGCCATCCTGTTCTCGCTGACGCTGCTCTCCTGGCTCGGCGAGACCGTCAACGTCATGACGCTCGGCGGGCTGGCGCTAGCCGTCGGCATTCTGGTCGACGACGGCACCGTCACCATCGAGAACATCAACTATCATCTCGAACAGGGCAAAGGGATCGAGTCGGCCATTCTTGACGGCGCCCAGCAGATCGTGATTCCCGCGTTGGTGACGCTGCTGTGCCTGTGCATCGTGTTCGTGCCGATGTTTCAGCTCGGCGGCGTCGCCGGCTATCTGTTCCGGCCGCTGGCGGAGGCCGTCGTGTTCGCGCTGATCGGCTCCTTTATTCTGTCGCGCACGCTGGTGCCGACGATGGCCAATTACCTGATGCGCCGCCAGCATTCCCCCCACCACGATCCGTCGCCCCCTGCCCGCCGCACGCGTAATCCGCTCAAACGGCTTCAGCAGGGCTTTGAGGCAGGCTTCATCCGCGTCCGCGACGGCTACCGATCGCTGTTATTGCTGGCGCTCGGCCGACCTAAAACCTTCATCGCCGGATTCCTCGCCTGCGTCATACTGTCGTTCGGCCTTTGGCCGTTCCTGGGCGAAAACTTCTTTCCGTCGGTCGATTCCGGTCAGATCCTGATGCACGTACGCGCCCAGCCCGGCACCCGCATCGAGGAGACCGCACGGCTGTTCGAACAGATCGAGCAAACCGTTCGTCACACGATACCGCCCGACCAGATCGACAATATCGTCGACAATATCGGCCTGCCGTTTTCCGGCATCAACATGGCCTACCAGAACACCGGCACGATCGGTCCCGAGGACGGCGATGCGCTGATCAGCCTGAAGGAAGATCACGGGCCGACCGCGGCCTATATCAAGCAATTGCGCACCATCTTGCCGCGGAAATTCCCCGGCACGACCTTCTCGTTCCTGCCGGCCGATATCGTCTCGCAAATCCTCAATTTCGGGCTGCCGGCGCCGATCGACGTCCAGGTGGTCGGCAACAATCAGAAGGCCAATTACGCCTACGCCACCGATCTCCTTAAGCGCATCCGCATGGTGCCCGGCATCGCCGATCTGCGCATTCAACAAATATTCAACTATCCGCAGATCAATGTCGAAGTCGACCGGACACTCGCCGGCGAAGTCGGATTAAGCCAACGCGACGTCGCCAACAGCCTGTTGGTGACGCTCTCCGGCAGCCAGCAAGTCCGCCCCAATTTCTGGCTCAACAACGAGAACGGGGTCTCCTACCCGATCGTCGCGCAGATGCCGCAATACCGGGTCGACACCATGCCCAAGCTCAGCAATGTGCCGGTCACGTCGGCCGACGCCAAAACGCTGCAATATCTCGGCGGGCTTGCGCACATCACGCCCGGACCAAGCCCGGGCGTCGTGTCGCACTACAATGTGCAGCCGGTCATCGACATTTACGGCGCCGTCCAAGGACGCGACCTCGGCGCGCTGTCCGGCGACATCGAGCGGATTCTGCAGGACACGCACAAGGACGTCCCGCACGGCTCCTACGTCGTGCTGCGGGGGCAGGTTCGCACCATGACCACCGCCTACAGCCAGCTTTACTTCGGGCTCGCCGGCGCCATTGTGCTGATCTACCTGGTGATC
>Ga0210395_10002608_pt1 | contig 13973 bp, 9 predicted proteins | sample IncBWH4OmetaG_FD_150861 | JGI IMG/M metagenome (GOLD analysis project Ga0210395, IMG submission 150861) | Forest soil microbial communities from Barre Woods Harvard Forest LTER site, Petersham, Massachusetts, United States - Inc-BW-H-4-O ... | reverse complement strand
CACGCAGGGCAGCCAGCGCGCGCCGCGCAGCCCCGTCCGGTCGTGGTGGAGCCGGTGGGACAGGGCGTCGAGGTCGGCCGCCGCGGCCACCTGCGGGTCGTCCGCTCCGCCCCGGCTCCCCAGCCCGAGGCATAGCGGCGTAGCGGCATAGCGGCGTAGCGGCCCAACCCGCCGAGCTGTAACCGCGCTGCCCCAAGGGCTCCGTCACGACGGGAGGTCCCTACCGATAGGTTTGGTGCTGGGAAAACCCCAACGGGACGGGAACTCATCGAAGGCGGGGCCTCAGTGAGCGATCTTGACAAGATCTTCAAGGCGTATGACGTCCGGGGGGTTGTCCCTGACGAGCTGGACGCGGGGGCAGCCGAGGCGATCGGTGCGGCGTTCATCCGGCTGACGGGGGCCAAGACGATCGTCACGCTGCACGACATGCGGGCGAGCAGCGAGCCGCTGGCCGACGCGATCGGCCGCGGCGCCGCCTCGCAGGGCGCGGACGTTGTCCGCGGCGGGCTTGGCTCCACCGACATGGTGTACTACGCCAGCGGGTTCCTCGACATCCCGGGCGCGATGGTCACCGCGAGTCACAACCCCGCGAAGTACAACGGGATCAAGCTGTGCCGGGCGGGTGCCAAGCCGGTCGGGATCGAGACCGGCCTGGCCGAGATCAAGGAGCTCGTGCAGAACGGGGTGCCGGCCTACGACGGCGAGCCGGGCACGACCACGGACCGGGACCTGCTGCCCGGCTACGCCGAGTACCTGAGGAAGCTCGTCGACATCTCGGGCATCCGGCCGCTCAAGGTGGTCGTCGACGCGGGTAACGGTATGGGCGGCTACACGGTGCCGACCGTGTTCAAGGGGCTGCCGATCACCCTGATCCCGCTCTACTTCGAGCTGGACGGCACGTTCCCCAACCACGAGGCGAACCCGATCGACCCGAAGAACCTGCGCGACCTGCAGAAGGCGGTCCGGGAGAACCAGGCGGACATCGGCCTGGCCTTCGACGGCGACGCCGACCGCTGCTTCGTCGTGGACGAGCGCGGCGAGATCGTCTCGCCCTCGGTCCTCACCGGGCTGATCGCGACCCGCGAGCTCGCCCGGGAGCCGGGCGCGACGGTGATCCACAACCTGATCACCTCCCGCTCGGTGCCCGAGCTGATCCTCGAGCACGGCGGCACGCCGGTTCGCACCCGGGTCGGCCACTCGTTTATCAAGGCGAAGATGGCCGAGACGAACGCGGTGTTCGGCGGGGAGCACTCCGGCCACTTCTACTTCAGGGACTTCTGGTTCGCCGACTCGGGCATGCTCGCCGCGCTGCACACGCTCGCCGCGCTCGGCACCGACGACCGGCCGCTTTCGGTAATCCTGCGTGACTTCTCGCCGTACGCCGCCAGCGGCGAGATCAACAGCGAGGTCGCCGACCAGGCCGCGACCATCAAGAAGGTGAAGGACATCTACGGGCGGCAGCCGGGAGTTACCCTGGACGAGCTCGACGGGCTCACGGTCTCCGGTGACACCTGGTGGTTCAACCTGCGGCCGTCCAACACCGAACCGCTGCTCCGGCTGAACGTGGAGGCGGCGAACGCGGCCGAGCTGGCCGCCATCAGGGACGAAGTGCTTGGCGTGGTGCGCGGAGCATAGCTCGTTCCGAATAATTGGACTTGTCCCAAAAAGAAGACTTGAAGGGCCCCGAATGGAAATCGACGCCTGGGTGCTTGACATCATCGTCTGCCCGAAGTGCCGGGCTGGCCTGCGGGCCGACGACGCCGCGAGCGAACTGGTGTGCACCGGGTGCGGGCTGGCATATCCGGTTCGCGACAACATCCCGGTGCTGCTCGTGGACGAGGCACGTCCGACCTCGGGCAGCGTGGGGTGAACACGCCGCACGGCGGGGTGGCGCTGGCCGCCTTCCGGCTCGACGACCCTGAGCTGGTCGAGGCCGGCGACCCCGGCGGGATGCTCAGGCACGTCGCCTCGTCCGCCGCTCAGGTCCGCACCGCCGTGCGCGCATGCGCGGAGGCGGACCTGTCGGCGATCACCCCGGAGACGCGGCCCCGCGCGATCGTGGTGGTAGGTTCCGGCGGGGCGGGCGGCGCGGGGTTCGCGGCCGACGCCCTCGCGGGGATCTGCGGTACGGGCGCGCCGGTCCAGGTGACCGGGGCCTCCGGCTACCAGCTGCCCGGCTGGATCGGCGCGACTGACCTGGTCATCGCGGTTTCCAGGTCCGGGCACACCGGCGAAGCGCTCGCGCTGGCGGGTGAGGCGGCGCGCCGCGGCTGCGACCTGGTGGGCGTGGCCGCGCCCGGCTCGCCGCTGCAAGAGCTCGTCACCCGGGTCCGCGGCGCCTTCATCCCGGTCACCGCGGCCGGACCCGCCCGCGCGATGCCGTGGTCGCTAACGGTGCCGCTTGTCGTGCTCGCCGCCCGGCTGGGTATCGCGCGGGTAGACGACGATGCCTACGAGGCGGCCGCGGTCGCGATGGAAGACGTGTCGCACCAGTGCCGTCCCTCGAGCGAGTCGTTCGTCAACCCCGGCAAGTCGCTCGCGCTGGACCTGGTCGGGCGCCTCCCGCTGATCTGGGGCGGTTCGCCGCTCGCGGCGGCGGCCGCCTGGCGGTTCGCCTCACAGCTCGCCGCGAACGCGAAGTACCCGGCGGTTGCCGGGGTGCTGCCGGAGGTCGGGCATGACCAGGTGGCGGCGCTCGACGGGCCGTACGTGCCCGCGCCGGAGCCCGCCTTCCCCGCGGCCGAGAATTACGACGACGGGAGCTACCCGGATTACTCCGATTCCGGCGACGGGGACCTGGACCTGGACGGGGCAGGACCCGACGACGGGTCGCTGCGGCTCGTGCTGCTCGCGGACCCGGCGGGCGAACACCCCGTGGTTGAGCGGACCCGGGTCGCGGCCGCGTCGCTGGCCGCCGCGCGCGGCGTCGACGTCTCGGAGCTCAAGATGGACGGCGGCGATCCGCTCCGGCGGCTGGCCGCGATGGTGCAGCTGCTTGACTACGCGTCCGTCTACCTAGGGATCGCCAACGGGATCGACCCGCTCGCGATCGCCGCGATCAAGGACTTGCGGGATCTGACGGAGCGCGAGTGAGGGCGGTTGTCGCCGCGCTCGCGGCGAACCTGGGCATCGCCATCGCCAAGTTCGTCGCGTTCCTGCTGACCGGCTCGGCATCGTTGCTCGCCGAATCGGTGCACTCGGTGGCGGATACCGGGAACGAGCTGCTGCTGCTGATCGGCAGCGGCCGGTCGCGGCGGGCCAGGAACGAGCTGCACCCGTTCGGGTTCGGCCGGGAGCGCTACTTCTACGCGTTCGTGGTGGCGGTGCTGCTGTTCAGCGTCGGCGCGGTCTTCTCCATCTATGACGGCGTGCACAAGATCATCGCACCGGACCAGGTGCGGGCGCCCGCGGTGGCATTCGCGGTGCTCGGCGTGTCCGCGGTGCTCGAGGCGTCCTCACTCCGCACGGCCGTCCGCGAGGCCAACCGCGAGCGGCAGGGGCGCGGCTGGCGCTCTTTCGTGCACACGACCAAGTCGCCAGAACTGCCCGTGGTGCTGATGGAAGACCTGGCCGCGCTGCTCGGCCTCGGCTTCGCGTTTCTCGGCGTGCTGCTGTCGGTGCTGACCCATGACGGCCGCTGGGACGGTGCGGGCTCGGTCGCCGTGGGCGCCCTGCTCGCCTGTGCCTCGTTCATCGTCGGGTACGAGACCAAGTCCCTGCTGCTCGGCGAGTCGGCGACCGCGGAGACATCGGCCGAGATCATCCGGGCTCTTGAGGACGGCGTGCCCGCGTTCCGGGTGATCCACATGCGCACCTCGCACATCGGTCCTGAGCATCTCCTGGTGGCCGCGAAGATCGCCGTCCCGGCGACGATGACCGCCGGGGAACTCGCGGCCGCCATCGACGCCGCGGAGCAGCGTGTCCGCGCCTCGGTGCCGATCGCCGAGACCATCTACCTCGAACCGGACATCTACCGCCCGGGCGAGGCGGACCCGGCCGATCCGTCCGTCGCGATCGTCGACCGCAGCACTCGCCGGGCTAAGACCTCCCGCCACCCCGACGGCACCACTCAATCCTCGTAAGCCACGTAGGTCACGTAGGAATGTTCCAGTGGCTCGAGACGCAGCACCGGTGTTGCCGAGGGCGCGCAGAGCACGCTCCTTCTCGAAATCGAGGGCCCGGCTCGCGCCGGGGCCGGGCGGGACGTGACCGGTCCGGCGGCCCAGGTCGGCGACCGCGGCGCGGACCGCGGGCTCGGCGAGCACGCGGAGGCCGAAGGCGAGCGCGGCGGGCGTGATGTCGTACCGCTGCTCGAGGCGGACCGCCGCCGTGATCGCCGCCAGGTCGTCGTCGGTAAACTGCCGGTGCGCCGGTCCGCGCCCGGCGGGCCGGTCACGAAGCGGCGGCAGCAGGCCGAGATCTTCCCGGTAGCGGAGCATCCGGGGGGACATGCCGAGCCGCGCGGCGGCTTCCGTGATCCGCATAGCCGCGAATCTAACATTGTTCTGTCAGAAATGCACGTAAGCGCGTGCATCACCCCCCGGCTATCGCGTAACGTCGGGAGCGTCGTCGTCGCACACGAGCCCACCGATGGAGGAGTTACGCGCATGAGCGCCGAACCGTACAAGGTCGCCGACATTAAACTGGCCGATTTCGGCCGCAAGGAGATTCAGCTCGCCGAGCACGAGATGCCGGGCCTGATGGCGACCCGTGCCGAGTACGCGGCGTCCAAGCCACTGCGGGGCGCGCGGATCACTGGCTCCCTGCACATGACGATCCAGACCGCTGTCCTGATCGAGACCCTCGTCGCCCTCGGCGCGCAGGTGCGCTGGGCGAGCTGCAACATCTTCTCCACCCAGGACCACGCCGCCGCCGCCGTCGCGGTCGGTCCGGATGGCACCCCGGACGACCCCAAGGGCATCCCGGTCTTCGCCTGGAAGGGCGAGAGCCTCGAGGAGTACTGGTGGTGCACCGAGCAGGCGCTGACCTGGCCTGCTGGCGAAGCCCCCAACATGATCCTCGACGACGGCGGCGACGCCACGCTCTTCGTGCACAAGGGCGCGGAGTACGAGGCCGCCGGTGCGGTCCCGTCGCCCGCCGAAGGTGACGCCGAGGAGTGGCTGGTCATCCTCGACCGGCTGCGCAACTCCCTGGCCGACCAGCCCGGCAAGTGGACCAAGGCCGTCGAGACCATCAAGGGCGTCACCGAGGAGACCACCACCGGTGTGCACCGCCTCTACGAGATGGCCAAGGCCGGCTCGCTGAAATTCCCGGCGATCAACGTCAACGACGCCGTGACCAAGTCGAAGTTCGACAACAAGTACGGCTGCCGCCACTCCCTGATCGACGGCATCAACCGTGGCACCGACGTGCTGATCGGCGGCAAGGTCGCGCTGGTCTGCGGCTACGGCGACGTGGGCAAGGGCTGCGCGGAGTCGCTGCGCGGCCAGGGCGCGCGGGTGATCGTCACCGAGATCGACCCGATCTGCGCGCTGCAGGCTGCGATGGACGGCTACCAGGTCACCACGATCGAGGACGCGCTGCCGTACGTCGACATCTTCGTCACCACGACCGGCAACAAGGACATCATCACCGCCGACCACATGGCGCAGATGAAGCACCAGGCGATCGTCGGCAACATCGGCCACTTCGACAACGAGATCGACATGGCCGGCCTCACCGCGACCCCCGGCATCAAGCGGAACAACGTCAAGCCGCAGGTCGACGAGTGGGTCTTCCCCGACGGCCACACGATCATCGTGCTGTCCGAGGGCCGCCTGCTGAACCTGGGCAACGCGACCGGGCACCCGTCCTTCGTGATGTCGAACTCCTTCACCAACCAGGTCATGGCGCAGATCGAGATCTTCACCAAGACCGAGGAGTACCCGATCGGCGTCTACACGCTGCCCAAGCACCTGGACGAGAAGGTCGCCCGGCTCCACCTCGACGCGCTCGGCGTGAAGCTGACCGTGCTCAGCAAGGAGCAGGCCGACTACATCGGCGTCCCGGTCGAGGGCCCGTACAAGCCAGACCACTACCGCTACTGAGTGCTGGAGAAATGAATACCGACGCGGTCATCCCCCGCGGGAGCGACCCCCGTAACCCCCGGGGGGCAGGTCCGATGAAGGGCGATGATATCGGACCTGCGCGCCGGTACCGGTCTGTCCCCGGGCTCGCCGAGCTCGGGGACAGCCGGATCAATTATTCCGAACGATCCATGCCCCTCCTGTCAGCGCTCGCTTCGCGTTTCGGCGGGGAGCGCCCGTTCGATGGCATGACGATCGCCGCCTGCCTGCACGTGACGGCGGAGACGGCGGTGCTGGTGCGGACCCTGCGCGCTGGCGGGGCGACGGTCCGGCTGGCGGCGTCGAACCCGCTGTCCACCCAGGACGACATCGCCGCCGCGCTGGCGGCCGACGGCGTGGCCGTCTTCGCCAAGTCCGGCGTGGACCGGGACGCTTACTACGAGCACATCGCGCTCGCGCTCGGCGCGGACGACGCCGAGGGTCCGGACCTGGTCATCGACGACGGCGGCGACCTGGTGTCGACGCTGCACACGGAGCGGCCGCAGATGCTCGGCCGGGTTCGCGGCGGGTGCGAGGGGACGACGACCGGCGCGCTGCGGCTGCGCCGGATGGCGGCCGAGGCCGCGCTGGCCTTCCCGGTGATCGCGGCGAGCGACACGCCGGTCACCCGGATCGTGGAGAACACGCACGGCACCGCGCAGTCCGTCCTCGACGGCCTGCTGCGCGCCAGCGGCGTGCTGCTGGCCGGCAAGACCATGGTGGTGGCCGGGTTCGGCGCGTGCGGCGCCGGCATCGCGGAGTCGGCCCGTGCCCTGGGGGCCCGGGTGGTGATCACGGAGGTTGATCCCGTGCGGGCGCTCGACGCGGTGCTGCGCGGATTCCGCGTGCTGCCGCTCGCCGACGCGGCCCCGATCGGTGAGATCTTCATCACGGCGACCGGCTCCGCGGACGTCATCACCGGCGAGCACCTGGCCGCCATGCGAGACGGCGCGATCCTCGCCAACGCCGGCCACTTCGATGTGGAGATCGACGTCCGGGCCCTGGCGGCCCTGGCGGTCGCCGTGCAGCAGGACGTCCGGCCGCACGCCGACGCCTACGAGCTCCCCGACGGCCGCCGCCTGCTCCTGCTCGCCGAAGGCCGCGTGGTCAACCTGGTCGCCGCCGGCGGCCACCCGCCGGAGGTGATGGACCTGGCCTTCGGCATCGAGGCCCTGTCTCTCGCCTGGCTCGCGCGGCAGCCGGAGAAGCTCGCCGCCGGCGTCTACCCGGTGCCGTCGGAGATCGACGCCGAGGCGGCTGGCCTCGTCCTCGCGGCCCTCGGCGCGACGATCGACTCGCTCACCCCGGCCCAGCGCGCTTACCTGGCCTCCTGGCACCTCGGCTCATAGCCCGAAGCGCCCCGCGCCCGGCCTTGCTGGGGGATGGTGTTGGGATACCAGACAGAAAATGGTTGAAATCTCAGACAATCTGTCGATATATTTCCTGGGTTGATAGCGCGGGCGCGGGGGCCTGAAGCGGCGTGCTGTCGGTCGAGTACCGCCCACGCCCTGGAGATTTCATGCGCGTCAGATCCCGCATTTCCGTCGGCTTCACCGTGGCCGCGATCGGGCTTGCCGCCGCGGCGCTCGTCGTGCCGCACACCGGGACGGGCGGGGTCGCCGCCGCCGCGGTCGAAGCAACCCAGGCGAGTGCCGCGACCGTCCCGTACGCACCGTATCCGTCCACCGGGTCCGAGCTTTACGTCTATAACGCGGCTAATTCGAACTGCTCCGACAGCGGGGCCGGCTCTGCGAGCCAGCCGTTCTGCACGATCGCGGCGGCCGCGAGCGCCGTTAAGCCGGGTCAGACGGTGGTTGTCGAGCCGGGAGCCTACGCTGGCGCGACGATATCCGTCCAGGGAACGCCGGGCGCCCCCATCACCTTTGACGCCATCAGGGGCGCGACCGTCAACGGGTCCTCGTCCGCGCCGGTGTTCACGATCGCCGGCGCGCACAACGTGGCGCTCGACGGGTTCAGCGCCTTCCCCGGCGGCGCCCAGCGAGCCTTCTATGTCACCGGCGGCTCATCGGGGATCACCATCGACGGCGGCTACGCGGGGGGGAACAGCACGGTACCGTCGGTCGAAGTGGACGGGACGTCGAGCGACGTTACCCTGAGCCGGATGGCCATCCAGAACCGGGTTCCCGTGCAGGTCGACGCGGGAGCGGCCGGGGTGGTCATCACGGGCAACTCCATCCTTCCTGATCTGGCCGGCACCTGGGGCGTGCTGGTGACCGGCGCTCCGGGCACCGAAGTCACGGGCAACACCGTGCACGCCATCTGCTCCGGGGGCATCTCAGTAACGGGGGCGTCGTCGGGGGTGACAGTCGAGAACAACATCGTGCAGGCGGTAACGGGCGGCGGCACGAATCCGTGTGCCGTGGGCACCGCCATCTCGGTCTCGGCGGACTCTGAGGCGGACTCGGTGGTCGACTACAACCTGATCGACCCGTCGGCGGGCGGGCCCCTGTACAACTGGGGCGGCACGAGCTACACCAGCCTGGCGGACTTCCAGGGGGCATCCGGCCAGGGCGCGCACGACATCGTGGCCAACCCTGACCTGGGCACAGAGCAGTCTGGTGGATACCTGTTCCCAAGCCAGAACGTCTTCTGGTTCCCGCTAGACGCTGATTCCCCCGCTATCGACTCCGCCGATGCGAATGCTCCTGGCGAATTGCCCACTGATCAGTTCGGCAACCCAAGGACCAACGACCCTAGCGTGGCGAACACGGGCACCGGCGTCGGCTACTACGACCGCGGTGCCGTGGAACTGGAGGGCGGTCTTGTCAGCGCTGGGGGCGGGAGCGCGGCAAGCGACGGAGCCCTCACCGCGAGCTTCACGCTCGGTCTCAAGCCGGCGTGGGCGACCGACGGGCCGCTCGCGATCGAGCAACTGGACTTCGGCGACGGCACGCCGCTGGAGATGACCCGCGCTACCACCGTCCAGCACACCTACACCGCTGCTGGGCAGTACACCGTGGGGTACGCCGATACCCCGGGTGGCAGCCACGGCATGGAATTGTCAAGTGCCGACGTTGTCGTGGGCGCGGACTACACACCGGTCACGCCCGTTCGCATCCTGGACACCCGTAACGGCACCGGCACCGGTAAGGCCGCCCCGGTCGCCGCGGGCGGCACGCTGACCCTGCCGATCACGAGCATCGGCGGCGTTCCGGGCGCCGATATCTCCGCCGTGGTCATGAACGTCACCGTGACGGAGCCCACTAGGTCCGGCGACCTGACGGTGTACCCGGGGTCGGGTTCCGTCCCCACGGTGTCGAACCTCAACTTCTCGGCTCGTGAGACGGTGCCCAACCTGGTCACCGTGCAGGTCAGCGACGGCGAGGTGAGCTTCCACAACGGCAGTAGCGGCACGGTCCAGGTGGTCGCCGACCTGGAGGGCTTCTACGGGCCGGGCGGATACGGATTCAAGCCCGTCGCGCCGAAGCGGGTCCTTGACACCAGGAACGGGACCGGCGGCACCGGGCCGGTCGCCGCCGGGGGACGGCTGCGCCTGAACCTGTCCGGAAAGGTGCCCGCCGGGACGGCGGCCGTGGTCATGAACGTCACGGTCACGCAGCCGAAGCGCGGCGGCTACCTGACCGTGTACCCGGACGGGGCAACCAAGCCGAACGCGTCGAACCTGAACTTCACGGCAGGGGAAACGGTCCCGAATATGGTCATCGTCCCGTTGACGAACGGCGTCGCGGACATCTCCAACGCGTCGAAGGGCACGGTGCAGGTGGTCGCCGACCTGGCAGGCTACTTCGCCTCCGGCGCACCCGATGACTTCGTCCCGTACGGCCCGACCAGGGAGCTTGACACCCGGACCGGCGGCGCCAGCCCCATGGCCGCGCACGCGACGTACACAGTGAACATCCTCGATTACTGCCAGACCGGGCCTTGCGCGCAGTACGCGGCCGCCATGGTGGACAACGTGACAGTCACCCAGCCCGCTAAGGGTGGCGACCTGATTGTCTACCCGGCAGGCCAGCCGCGGCCCGGCGTCTCGAACCTGAACTTCCCGGCCGGCGAGACGGTGCCCAACCTGGCCACCGTCCAGGGCGGGAACGGGCAGATCTCGTTCTACAACGACAGTCGCGGGCAACTCCAGCTCATCGTCGACGAGTACGGGTATTACATGGCCGCGTCGTAACCGAGGCCGGCCAAGGCCTCCCTGATATTCAAGCAAAAACCATCAGACTGGGGGCTGTGGGTCGTACTGAATACCGCGGCGCACCTCGCGCGCGCGCTCAACGCTGTGCAGTCGAGCGACGAGGTGCAGCGCCATGTCGATTCCCGCGCTGACGCCGGCGGCGGTGACCACGTCACCGTCGTCGACGAATCGGTCATCGGGGCGGACCTCGATCGTCGGATCGAGTTCTTGCAGCAGGTCGAGAGATCCCCAGTGCGTGGTCGCCGGCCGCCCTTTCAGCAGCCCCGCTCGCGCGTAGACCAGCGACCCGGTGCAGACGCTGGTCATCAGCGGCACCTCCCCGCGCTGCCGGCGGACCCAGTCGAGCTGTGCATCGTCGTGCAGCTGCGGCCGGGTGCCCTGACCGCCGGGGTAGACGAGCACGTCCATCGGGGGAACCGTCTCGTACGAATGCTCGGGGTGGACGACGAGCCCCTTCGCGGCGGTGACCGGCAGGCCGTCGCGCGACAGCGTCGTAACCTGCCAGCCGTCACCGGGGAACTGGCGCGTCCAGAATGACAGCACCTCCCATGGCCCGATCGCGTCCAGTTCTTCGAAATCGCCGAACAGCAAAATCCCGATTGTCCTCACGCGATTATCTTGGCCGGTCACGGTTGCGGCGGCAATTGGCTATGGACGGTCGGTGACCTCTCCCGGACTAAGGCGGCTGGCCGGGGCGGGCAAAAGCTGTGGTGCCTACCGTGATGCCCGCACGCGGCGGAGGCGGGCAGCATGCCCTGTATGGGAGATGGCGACACAGTGGTTATCCGGCTCGAAGTAGTCAGCGGCCAGGAACCGGTGACCGGGCTGGTGCAGGCGCGAGACGAGGTGCACGAGTTCAGCGGCTGGTCAGAGCTGTTCGCCGTGCTCCAGGCGGTGCTGGGGCCGCACCGGTGAGGGCCGCCGCTAGCTCGTGCCTGGCGGTGATGCCGAGCTTGGCGTAGGCGCTGGTCAGGTGGTTCTCCACGGTCCGCTTCGTGACGAACAGCGCCTGGGCGATCTGCCGGTTGCTTTGCCCGGCCCTTGCCAGCTGGACGACGCGCAGCTCGCTGGGCGTGAGCGCGTCCAGGCCGCGGGTGGCGTCCCGGCGCGGGCGTCCGCCCGCGGCGACGAGTTCTTCCCTGGCGCGCGCGGCGATGGCGTGGCCGCCGAGTTCGTGGGCGAGGTCGAGGCTTTCCCGTAGCAGGGCGCGGGCCTCGGTGCGGGCGCCGGCCCGGCGCCGCGCCGCGCCGAGGTCGCCGAGCACGCGCGCGAGCTCGAGCCGGGCCGGGGACTGGCGCAGCGTGACCACGGACTCCGTGAGGAGCTCGCAGCCGCGATCGCCGCCATCGGCGATCCCCGCCACGCGCAGCGCGATCCCGATCGCCCTGCTGTCCCCCCAGGTTCGGGCCAGATCGATCTCCTCCGCGCACAGCCGCCGCGCCTTCGCGCGGTCGCCAAGCGCGACAAGTGAAAGCGCTGCGTCCGACCGCCACGCCATGAGTGCCGGATTGTGCACGCTCCACCGCTCCGCGAGTTCCCCGGCGGCGAGCAGGTCGCTCACGGCGACCTCGTGGTCGCCGAGTGCCGTGTGCAGGCATCCGCGTGCGTGCCTGATCAGATTGTGGGGCCAGGTGGCCTCCGGCCCGGCTGGCACCTCGTGGGCGTCGAGTAGCGCGCGGGCGTCTTCGACCGCGCCCCGGTCGATCAGCGCGGGAACCATGAAGGCGGCCGCGAGGTCGGAGAGCCACTTGTCATTCGCGCCTGCCAGCGCCTCAGATCCGTAGGCCAGCGCCTGCGCGACATCGCCGGTGCGCTGCGCGATCAGCAGCAGCACCGCGGCGGCCACCTTCACGCCCAGCAGCCAGCAGTCCCGCCGCGCCAGCTCAAGCCACGACTGCCCGGCCGCCCAGGCCTCGTCGGCCAGACCCGCGAACGCCAGGACGGTAGCGGCCTCCGGCAGGGCGGGCGACCGGATCAGCTGGGCGGGTGGTCGCAGCGCCGCGCGGGCATGATCCGCGGCGCTCTGCAGGTCTCGGCCCGTCACCGCGATCTCGATCGCGAGCCCGGCGTGCAGCCGGGGGTCAAGGGGCTCGCCGCGCACCGATCGCGCGAGCAGTTCGGCGACCACCGGCGTAGTGGCCGGGCGCACGCGAAGATCCCAGCGTGCGGTATGGAGCAGGGCTGACTCCAGCGACGTGACGATCGCGGGCGGTGCGGCCCCGGGTTCGCTTGCCGCGCCATAGCCACTGGTCCTGGCGTCGCTGATCGCGGCTTCCAGCACGATCGTCGCGTCGCGGAAACGCCCGGACAGCGCCACGGCCTCAGCAAGGGCTAGCGCCACCTCGCCCCGGCGCGGCCAGCCGGGAGAGAGTTCGAGCACGTGGGCCAGGCGGCTGGCCGCCACGGCAGGAGTGCGAAACGTCTCCGCCACGCCAAGCTCGAAGAGCACATCGGCTCGATCGTCGTCGGGTGGTGGTTCGGTGAGGGCGCGGTGGAGGCAGTGGAGGGCGATGTCGGGTGCGCCGCGGGCGCGGGCGTCGGCGGCGGCGGCGCGGAGCCTGGTCACGACCCAGGGGTCGTTTTCGGGGAGGGAGGCGAGCAGGTGGGTGGTGACCTCGGCGGCGGTATTTTCGTCGGCGAGCTGGCGGGCGGCGCGCTTGTGCCAGCGCTGGCGCAGCGGCGGGGCGAGGTCGGTGTAGATCACTGAGCGAACGAGCGGGTGGATGAAAGTCAGCAGTACGTCGCCGGTCACCAGGTGCTCGGCCATCAGCGTGGCCACCGCGTCGGCGGCCGCCGCCGGGTCGAGGCCGGCCAGCCGGGCGGCCCGGGTCGTGGTTGCCGAGGTACCCAGGACCGCGATGGCGCGGGCGGTGGCGAGCACGTCGGCCGGCAGTCTGGCCAGCCGGAGCAGTACGTGCCGGGAGACGGCGTCGGGGGTCAGGCGGCGCAGGTGCGGGACGTCGGCGTCGGTTCCGGTTACCCCTTCGGAGGTCAGCGCGGTCAGCAGGCCGCGCAGGAGTAGCGGGTTGCCGCCGGTCAGCTCGTGGCAGGCGTCGCTGAACGCGGGGGTGGCGTTGCCTGCGATGGTCAGGCCGACTAGCCGGGCGGACCCGGCGGGGCTGAGTGCCGCCGGGCGCAGCAGCCACACGCCCGGTTCAACGGTCAGGGCGGCGGTCAGCGCCTTGTCCCGTGCCGGGCCGGCCCGGGGCTCGCGGACGGTGGCGGCCAGCAGCACCGGGAGGCCGTCAAGGCGCCGGGCCAGGTGCATGGCGAAGCGCTGTGAGGGCAAGTCGGCCCAGTGCAGGTCATCGATCGCCAGTAGCAGCGGCCCGTCGCGCCGCGCGATGTCGGCGGTGAGCCAGTACAGACCGTGCAGCACGGCGAACGTGTCTTCGGCGGCGTGCCGCTCCGCGCGCGAAAGCGCCAGCCGGGCCAGGGCCACGGCATCACCGGCCGGCGCCGCGGGAATCGGGGCCGGCTCCGGCTCGGCTGCCCTCCGGCCCGGCCGGGAGCCGAACAGCTGCCTGACCACGCCCCACGCGTCGCCGTCCTCGAACTCGGCGGCCCGCGCGGTCAGCACCGTCATGCCCGCGCTGGCCGCCCGCGCGCGAGCCTGGTCCAGCAGCAGGGTCTTGCCGATCCCCGCCGGCCCCTCGATCAGCAGCGTCGAGCCCGAACCCGCCACCGCCGCCGCCACGGCCGAGGGGATCGCGTCCAGTTCCCCCGCCCGC
>Ga0210395_10002606_pt1 | contig 13975 bp, 10 predicted proteins | sample IncBWH4OmetaG_FD_150861 | JGI IMG/M metagenome (GOLD analysis project Ga0210395, IMG submission 150861) | Forest soil microbial communities from Barre Woods Harvard Forest LTER site, Petersham, Massachusetts, United States - Inc-BW-H-4-O ... | reverse complement strand
CTATTGGCAGCTGAACGGGCCATTCATCCGGGCACGGTAGCTGCCGGCAAGGAGATATATCCGGACATAGCCCGCAAATCGGTCGGCCAAATAGCTGCCGCTGCCGTCGTTACCATCACGAGATAAGCGTCAGAGCCAGTATTCAGCCGTCGCCGACAATTAGTAGTCAGGAGGACGCGCAGTGCGCGCTGAGCGCAGATTATTCCTTCCTGCGATCGCTGCGTTTCGCCGGGCGGACGGGGACGCGGCATGCGTTAGTTAAGAAGGCTTCCGCTATGCGGTGGCCGCTATCGAACGGGCCGCCGCGCAGCTCGAGAGTCCAGGTTTTCCAGATAACGAAGGAGTCTGGGTAATAGCCGCCCCGGTCATGTGGGCGGAGGGAGGAAAGCGGGATCCTCGTCTGCGCCAGGCGGAATGCGGGCGAGGATGAGGGTGATGTCGTCGTCAGGGCGGGGCGCGAGTGCGCGGATCAAGGCATCGCAGACAGTGCCGAGCGAGCCGCGGGCGCGGGCGAGGCCCGATTGCAGGGCAACGATGCCTTCCCCGAAGGAGCGGGTGCGGGTTTCGACCAGCCCGTCGGTGTACAGGGCGAGGACGGCGCCGGGAGGGAGCCTGGCGTAGGCCTCGCCGTAGGAACCCAGGCCGAGGCCGAGTGACGGCCCGGCGGGCAGTTCCGGGGCCCGGGTGGTGCCGTCCGGCAGGGCCAGCACGGCGGGAAGGTGGCCTGCGGCGGCGAGGGTGCAGGAGTGCGCGGCGGGGTCGATGACCGCGTACACGCAGGTGGCGAGAGTGGCGTCGCGCAGCGTCGCGGTCGTCCGGTCTAGCTGGCGGAGAAGCGCGGCCGGCGGCAGGTCGAGCTGTGCCAGGGCGTGGGCGGCGGTGCGGAGCTGGGCCATGATCGCGGCGGCATCGGGCCCGTGGCCCATCACGTCACCGACGACCAGCCCGGTCCGCCCGTGGGGCAGGGGGATGATGTCGTACCAGTCGCCGCCGATGAGCTGCCCGGCGGCGGGCAGGCAGCGCCCGGCCACTTCCAGCAGCTCGGGCTGCGGGGGATCGGCCGCCAGTAGCCCGCGCTGGAGCGTATCGGCGGTCGTGCGCAGCCGCGTCAGGGCGACGGTGGTGGCGATGCCGGTCCCGGCGTGCCCAGCCAGGTACCCGGCAGCGGCGGTGTCGCTATCGCCGAACGGCGGCCTGCCGGGTGCTCGGGCAAGCGCGAGGAACCCGGCCGGGGCATCCCCGGCGGTCAGCGGCGCTGCCAGGAAGGAGGCGTACCGGGAGAAGGCCTCCCGTGCGCCCGGATTAGCGCGTTCCAGCGTCAGGCCGTCGGGCCGGGTGAATATGACCGCTTTCCCGGCGCTCATGCACCTCGCGTATGGCGAGCCGACGCCGAGGACGGTGGTTTCCCCGGCCGGGAACGCCCCGTCGGGCACCGGGTGACCGCCGAGCTTGAACCGGATGCCGAGCCTGCGCACCGCCACGTCCCCGGGGTCATCGTGCCCTGGCGGGCTGCCCCGGAGGAACTGCTCGGCAGCGAACACGACGGCGGCGTCGGCGAGGGCGGGGACGGCGACGTCCAGGACGAGCCCGGCGATCTCGGCCAGGCCGGCGCCGCCGCGCAGCTGCAGCCCGGCCATGGCCAGCGGGTTCGCCTGCGGCAGGCCTCCCGCGGCGTCCGGCTCATCGTTCACCTGTACCTGCGCCTCCCGGCCGGGCCGCTGCCGCATCCTGGCCACCGTCCCGGCAAACCCGTGCAGTGCGGACGGGGGACACTCTAACGGCCCCGGATCACCGGGGACAGGAACTCTGCCTCCCACGGCCGTGCGGCCGGCACGGGGCACCCGGAGCTCCGGAAGCCCGGCCCGGCCCGGCGCACGAGGACGCTACGATGAGCCGGGACGCATGCGCTGCCGGACGGGAGATCGCGATGACCGCGGAACCAGGCTGGGTCCCGCCGGGAACCGACACCGGGAAGGCGAACATTGCCCGCGTGTATGACTGGTGGCTCGGCGGGGACCACAACTTCCGCGCCGACCAGGACGCCGCCCGCGCGCTGATCACCGTTGAGCCGAAGATCCGGGCCATGGCCCACACGAACCGGGACTTCCTCGGCCGCGCCGTCCGGTACATGGCCGGCGAAGGCGGCATCCGCCAGTTCCTCGACATCGGGTCCGGCATCCCCACCGGGCAGAACGTCCACCAGGTCGCCCACCAGACCGCGCCGGGATCCCGCGTCGTCTACGTCGACAACGACGCCATCGCGGTCGGGCACAGCAAGCTCATCCTGGACGGCAACCCGGACGCGACCGTCATCCACGCCGACCTGCGCGACCCGGCCGTCATCCTGGATCACCCGGAAACCCGGCGCCTGATCGACTTCACTCAGCCCGTCGGCCTGCTGCTCGTCGCGGTCCTCCACCTCGTCCCCGAAGATGACCACCCTCGGGAGATCGTCGCCGCGCTGCGCGCCGCGCTCGCCCCCGGAAGCTACCTCGTCATCAGCCACTCCTGCCGCGACACCAGGCCAGAGGTGACCGCCGCGTTCCAGGCCGTCTATAACAGCAGGATCGCCGCCGAGGCAGTCATCCGCACCCACGAGGAGATCACCCGATTCTTCGACGGCTTCACCCTCGTCGAACCCGGCCTCGTGTGGGCCTCCCAGTGGCGCCCCCGCTCCCCCGATGACATCCCAGAAGAACCCGCCCAGTACTGGATGAAGGCGGGCATCGGCCGGTACGACGGCACATCCTCTCCGCGGGAAGGAACCCTTGCCGCCGGCCCGTCGTGCTGGTGACGATGTCGGTATGCCCGTGCGGGCGATCGCGCGGGTGGTCAGATGGCCACGTAGTGGTGGTAGGAGACGCGCCAGGGGCCGCTGAGGTCGCCGCGGCTTTGTTCCATGACGAGTCTGGTGCCGTTGGCGGTGCTGCTTGCGGGGTCGGTCAGCACGGTGTCCGATGCCATGTTGGTGATGGGGCCGAAGTCATTGCCGGATGTCTGGGCGATGGCCCATGTCTGGGTGGCTGCGCCGGTGCAGGCCGCTACCTTGACCGTGCCGCCGGCCTTCAAGCCGGTGACATCCAGGCACTTGCCGTTGATCCGCAGCGTGCCGTCGTTGTAGCCGGTCCACTGCTGAGAGGCGGCACCTGGGCTGCACTTCCACGCCACCACTGTGGTGCCGTCACCGGCCAGGGCCATGCACATGCCGTTGAACGGGTTCGCGATCGTACCGGACCCGGCCGGGAACGGCCCGGCTGGCGCCGCGCCCAGCGGCCAGGAGGCGATGTCGCCGCCCAAGACGGGGCCGCCTTGCCAGAGCGTAAGCAGATAGGTGTACTCATCGGGCGGCGTGATGTCCGCGACGCTGGGGTTGAACGGCGTGGCAGTGCCCATGGTCACCCGCCAGGTCAGCATGGCCTGCGCGTTACCGCCAGGATGCAGGATCACCTTCGCGTGGGGTGCTTTCATCCAGGTCAAGTGGGTGGCCATCGGAAAGCCGCGCCCGTTGAAGAAGGCCAGTCCGGGGTAGCCGTAGACGTAACAGGTACTGCCGGAATGGTTGGTCAAGATCAGGGTCATCGCCCAGTTCCCGCCCATCCCGGCAGTCAGCCCGGTGTAGGCAGCACCCAGCTGGCTGGTGTGACAGCGCGGCACCGGCACCTGGCTGCTTGGTACCGTCGCGACCGGTGCCGTCGTCGTGGCCGGCGTGCTGGCCGGCGTACTGGTAGGTGTTGACAGTGCTGCCGTGGCGGTGGCGGCGGGTGTGGCTGGTTCCGGTCCCGGTGCCCCGCTGTTAGCCCCGCAGCCAGCGGTGAGCACGGCCGCCGGAACCAGCGCCGCGGCGCAGGCGATGGCGGCTGCGCCGGTCAGCCGTATGGGGAAGGAAGTGGGAAGGTGCATGGTGTCCGCCCTTTACTCGATAGTCAGGATCTATGCACCTCTGTGACGGCTCAGCCGCCCCGCGGTTACGGGGAGGCCTCCCCATGGCGCGGCCGCGGGCGCCGGCGGGTTCAGCCGGGTCAGGCCCTGGCGGGCAGCAGCTGCAGGTCGGCGGCGGTCAGCTCGCCGGTGGAGACCAGCAGCAGCGCGAGCTGCTCCAGCGCCCGCGGCCCGCCCAGCCCGGGAACGCCCAGCCGCGCGTAGCGCGCCCGGATGTTCTCGCACCGCTTGGCCACCGTATGGGCCGCCCAGCCGATCCGCTGCCCGGTGTCCCTGGCGCTGGCCGGCGCCGGGACCCCCGCGTGCCGCCAGGTCAGGTATTCCTCGAACCGCGCGGCAAGGACCAGCCGGTCACTACCGGTCAGCGGAGCACGGTACCGGGTACTGGTTACCGCCCCTTCCCCGGTCCCGGCGGCGACCGGAACCTGATCCGCAGGATCGGGCGCATCATCGAGGCCGGGCAGCCGCAGCCGCAGCGTGTAGATGCCCAGCACCCCGCTGATGGCCACCTTGGCGTGCCACTGCTGCAGCGGCACCTGCAGCCCGGGCGGCACATCGGCCCGGAACCCCCGATCGCCCAGCACGCCCAGCATCGCCGAGCTGCTGTCGTTATGCAGCCACCAGCACCCGCCGTGGTAGCCGAAGCTCCCGGCGTGCCGTGACACGCCCCGGTCTGCGGCAGGCAGCACCGCCGAACAGGCCGGGGCCCGCCCGAACGTGAACGGCTCACCCGGACGGACGCGCCAGGTCTGCGCCTCATACATCACGATCAGCAGCACCGGCCCGGCCCATCTTCCCGTCGTCACGGTAAGTCCGCCGTGACCGCGCGTCAACAAACCTCTCCGGGCCGGGCAGATCCGGCTAGGCCGCGGCTGCGCGGCGACGACGGCGCATGAACCCTACGCCGGCGAAGCGGCGGATCGCCGGGAACGAGGAGCGCTCGTCACGCGCTGACCTATCAGCGCCTGCTGACCTGCGGCGCGGCTGACGCAGCGGCACAGGGAGCGAGCATCCACCAGGCGTCCCGGCCAGCATGCGGCGGACGCCTTGACCATGCGCGAGACGGTTTCCTGTCGCTGGCGGCGCGGTGTCACCACGGGACGCCATTGGCGGCGCGCAGCGCGCGGACATAACCCGCGCGTTCGTAGGCAGGCTGATCAGACCTCGCGGCCGATCACGTGCGGGTCACCTGCTATGTAGTAGATGTTCAGCTTGATCGCCGCGACGCCCGCGTCCTGCATCGCTCGCGCACAACTGGTCCAGCCGCTGCGGGTCACGTCGGCTGATCGACCGCCTCCTGTAGACCTGCAGGTATGAGCGAGCCCGCGGATGCGCGTATTGTCCAAGTCCGCGAAGTCGATCCGGCGACACTCGCGTTCTACGCGACCGCGCCAGATCGCTCGGCCAGTCGCTGTCGTGTTATTTGCGCGACCTGATGGATGCCGATGCCGCTGCGGAGACCAACGCTGAGGTAATCGCCCGGATCGCTCGTGACTGGGAACCCGTGGATCTGACCATGGACGACATTCTTGCAGCGCATCGATTGGCGTCTGCAGGAGCAATTGTGCCCATCCGCCGGGATTCGTGGGATTAGCGGAAATCTCGACGGCGTCTGGTATGTACCGCCATGCATGCTCAAGCTTCATCTACGACGGCTCGTCGAAGGGACGTACTATCTCCTTTCCAAGCCGTTCGATCTGACGTAAAGCCTTCTTTCTGTCGTTGACTGATCTGGCTTCGAGACGCTCATATTCCAATTCACGCAGCTTGTTGCGAAGGCTCTTGTACTCCTCGCGCATGGCAAGCATCTTCGATGTGATCGCTGCAAGTGGCGATGCCCGGTCGAGGATAAGTGCATTGTTCAGGTGCATTAGCGCCAGTCATGCAACCGCCGTGTTGTCATGGAGGCACACGACGGATTCGCCGTGTGCCTTGAATGCGGAGACTGCGACGCGGCCGTGGTCGAGCCGCCTTTCATCGTCACGGGTGCCTCCGTCTGGGAAAGACTGGCCTGTTAGGCCCGCTCGGCCGGGGCTGGGGGTGTTATCGAGTGCGGAGAGAGGCACCGTTACGGTGGCACCATGAACGGTATGCGTGATTCCCGTGGCGAGGACCCTACCGAACCTGAAGCCGTGTCGGCTCAGTCCGCCACAAGCTCATCGGCGGGTGGCTCGTCCAGGCGGCAAGGCGTACCCGCCGCCACACGCTCGATCTGGGTCCTCGAGCACGTGCAGGACTGGGTCACGGTCGCCGTCGGGGTCGTATTGATTGCACTGGCTGTCGCACTGCTGATCGCCGGGATCGTTGATTTCCTCGATGGGTCCTCTGGGCCTATCTCGGCGGGCGCCCCGATCCTGCTCGACCGCGTCCTGCTTGTCCTGATTCTGGTCGAGATCGTATACACGGTCGTGCTGTCCTTGCGCGCGCACCGTCTGGTGGCCCAGCCGTTCATTGTCGTCGGGCTGATCGCGGTCGTCCGCCGCATCCTGTTCGTGCTGACTCCCGGCACCACCACCACTGTCAGTACGGCGGAACTGGCTTTGCTCATCGCGATGGTGGCCGTGTTTATCGCCGGGCTTGTTGTGATCAGCCGTTTCGAGAAGGGGGATGACTGAGCGAAATATCCGACCGCAAAGCGACCTCGATTCGCCGTGTCAAGCATAGTAAGAACCCAATCACTATGCGCAAATGGACCAGCTCTGCGCGTTCGTGTTCGGGGTGAGGCGCGGATGCGTGCGCTCACCGCTGGCCTGGCGGCGTTACTTACTCCAACGCGCTTCCGTTCCAGGCAGCGGCTTGCCGATGAGAGCGACGGGGATGAAGAAGCACATCTGGCCGATCGCCACGGTCAGCGTCCAGAGCGCCTTGTGGTCGTAGTGAGCCGATGCCCGTGCGCACAGCTCGTCGTTGACCCGCTCTCCGAACGGGTTCGGGGCGAGGACGGCTTCCACGAGCTCCAGCGCGACCCGCTCCGGGTCGGTGAAGTACGGGGCGTCCCGCCAGGAGGCCACGGCGGTGATGCGCTCTTCTGGTTCCCCGCCCTTGCGCAGGTCGCCGGTTGCCCGGACGGTGTGGTACGTGTTGCCGATGATCTGCCCGGCGCGTAGCTGCACCAGGTTTATGGTGGTCTGCGGAATCGAGCCGTTCGCGGTGGCCTTGTATAGGGCTCCGGCGATTTCTCCAAACTCGGGGATGAACAAGTTGGGGTCGGGCAGACGTGAGGTGAGGTTACCGAGGTCGGTGGTCCCGGACGTCGACATGGCGAGGCCTTCCCTTCTGAATCTCAGCGGCGTTCATGGTGTCTCAGCAGTACGACAACCCAGCCACGCAGAATGTGAGGCGACGCACCAGCCTCACATCCCGGTGTGCTGTCTTGTCGAACTGGTGAGGGCAGACCCGACGGAGGGAGGCTGACGGCACTATGACCGCTGGATCCGGCCCAGGACACGGCGGGCCCGACCTGGGCCTGAGCGCGATCATGAGCGAGCGGCGCCAGCTGATCAGCCTGGCCTACCGGCTGTTGGGCTCCCTGGCCGAGGCCGAGGATGCCGTCCAGGAGACCTACGCCCGCTGGTATGCCATGACCTCGCAGCAGCGGGACGCCATCGAATTCCCCGGCGCCTGGCTGAGCAAGGTCGCAAGCCGCATCTGCCTTAACCTGCTCGGCTCGGCACGGGCCCGGCGGGAGTGCTACGTGGGCGCATGGCTGCCCGAGCCGCTGCCAGATCCGGCAGAGTGGGCCAGCGGGCGGCCGGGCAGCGCCACGGCCGACCCCGCCGATCGGGTCACTCTGGATGAGTCGGTCAGCATGGCGTTCATGGTCGTGCTCGAATCGATGACCCCGGCCGAGCGCGTGGCGTTCATCCTGCACGACGTCTTCGGCTACCCCTTCGCCGAAGTGGCCGAGGTCACCGGGCGAACTCCGGCGGCCTGCCGCCAGCTGGCCTCCTCAGCCCGCCGCCGCGTCCGCGCCGCGCAGCCTCCCGCACCCCCCACCGCCCGGCAGGCCGGGCTCGTCAGGGACTTTAAGCAGGCCTGGGAAGCCAGGGATATCGGCGCCCTCGTCGGCCTCCTCGACCCCGGTGCCACCGTGACCGCCGACGGTGGCGGCCTTGCCACCGCCGCGCTGCGCCCGATCGAAGGCGCCGAGCAGGTCGCCCGCTTCTACGTCGGCATCGCCGGCCGGGAACCAAGCCTGAGGCTCCTGGAGCGCACGGTCAACGGCAAGCCCGGCCTGGTCGCCCAGCACGATGGCGTCACCACGACGGTGTTCGCATTCCACGTCGCAGGCGACAAGATCAAGCACATCTGGGCCGTCCGCAACCCCGACAAGCTCCGGCCCTGGACGACATGCTGACACGCGCCCCGCACCGCCGGGTCCGCCGCCAGATGTCGGATGCCTGCAGGCAACAGCAGGTCCAGCACCGAGATCCGCGGCGAGCGCCAGGGCCCGGTAGGGCGCTATGCCGCTCCCCTCGCCTCGGTGACCGACTGGGCCTGCGCGACGAGCGACGCTGCATCGGTGAAGTCTCCGCCGAACAGGTGCACCGCCGCACGCGTGTTGTAGGCGGTGCGGAGCTGCGCCCGCTCGAAGGGGCCACTGATTCCCGGCGGGATAAGCGAGTGCCTTGTCGAAATGGGCTTCGGCCACGTCCGGGCCCGCGAGGATGCCCGCGCGCTCGGGTAATGAGCTGCTCCAGCCAGGCGGGAGGCCCTTCCGTCGAGACGGCCGAGTTCCTGTTCAACGACGTCGCATCCTCTATCCGCCGGTCGGCGCGGGCCGCGGCGGAGGCGAGGTCTGCCACCCCCAGGTAGGAGGCGTAGTTGTGCAGCGGCTGGCCGTCCTCGCCGAACAGCCCGGAGAGCTAGGTGAACGCCTGAAGGTAGCTGCCGTCGGTGAGAGCCGCGACGCCGAGGGCAGCCCCAGGTCAAGGTAGGGCGCCTCACATCAGCGAAGCAGCTATCGGCGCGCTCGGCATGCGGCGCTCCTCAGATGACGGGCTGGTCCACGGGTTCACTCTCCCGGCGGGAATACGAAGCGGGGTATAGTCCGCTTATGGTCCTGTAGCCGGACGGCAGCACACTGCCGCAGCCGGGTTAACCGACGGATGGATAGAGGAGACATGCCTCTCACCGGGGAGTATGAGCCGAGCACGTTCGACTTCAGCCGCGATCAAGTGGACCGCTACGAGCGCTCCGGCGGTACCGAGGGCACACAGAATCAGGGCAAGCCCGTGATAGTGCTGACGTCGGTGGGCGCCAAGACAGGGAAGCTGCGCAAGACGCCGCTGATGCGTGTCGAGCACGACGGCGAGTACGCCGTGGTCGCGTCGCTCGGCGGCGCGCCCAGGCACCCCGTCTGGTACTACAACCTGGCTGCGAACCCGCACGTGGAACTTCAGGACGGCCCGGTCAAGAAGGACTACCGGGCCAGGGAGGTCCATGGCGAGGAGTACGCGGCCTGGTTCGAGCGGGCCGTCGCCACCTGGCCGGACTACTCCGAATACCAGAAGAAGACCACTAGGACGATGCCCATTTTCGTCCTCACGCCCCTCGGCGCGTAGCAGTCGGCGCCGTGAGCCCGGGCGGCGTGTCACCGTCGCCGGCCGCCCGGCCTCCGGCTTCCCGCTTGCCTGCATGGTCCGCCGATTCCGGTATGACCGGTGCCCAGAAGTGAGCAGCCCTGACTCGATTCATGCGCGGCGACTACCCCGGCAGACCAGCGTCGTGTTCATGCAGGGCCGTGGTCCGCGCGTCCATCCGTGGTGTGCCGTCGGGCTGTTCGCGCAGGACACCGTGGGTCTCAATGACCGTTTCCAGCAGATCGGCCATGCCTCCTCCTTCCGGCTCGTCGTTGCCAGCCGGCCCAGGTGACCGCACCAGGGTTGCCGGTCGGCGGCTGTTTCTCCCTCAAAGACGGAGGAGGGCGGCAAGCTCGACGCCCTCGCTTACGTGCATAGGTCGAAATCGTCACGTTCGACGCGGACCGGGAAATCGCCTGGACAGTCCACGGCCAGCTGGACCTGGGCCACGTCTACGGCTACCCCTACCTGCGTGAGCGGGAGATCACCCTCACCTACTTCGCGAAGATCCACCGCACCACGTGCTCGGTCTCCGGGTCCGGCTCCTGCCGGTGCGCCCGCCGGCCCCACGCCGCGTGCGCCTTATTCGGGTGCGGCCCCGCGTCCCCCAGCCGGTACCCCTACGGCGGCCGCCCCCCAGTTACCGGCCCTGCTCCCGGGTCTGGGCGGCCATCGCGGTCCGCACCCGGATACTGGTCCGGGTCACTTCCCGCTTCGACGACAGCCCAGCATCGTCATCGTCTGCTCATCATGCTCAGACGCGAAATCGACCCGGCCGCCGGCCTCCACAACTGCACCCCGTAATGCTCGAACAGCGCGCCATCGACGCGTACTGGCTGCCGTAGAACGCCCGCTCATACTCCCCGACCACGATCGCGTCCCACCCCCCGTCCGGATCCGCCAACAGCGCGACCAGCCGGGCGGCTTCCGGTCGCCGCCCCCACGCCAGGGTCCGGCTCTGGCCCTGCACGACCTGGGCGTGCTGGGCGCGCAGCGAGGCGGCACCCGCCTGCTCGAAGATGGTCCGGACCAAGGTCGATACCCACGGCTGGGCGGTCTTGGGCACCTTGGTGAGCAGGTTGCGGTGGTAGTGCGTTCTGCTGCGCTACCAGGCCGCGTGTCTGTCGGGTTGGTCAAAGACGGCCCGACCGAGTCTGACTGAGGGCCCGGGCGGATGTGGCGCAAGTTGCCGCTGAACTGTAAAGGTCCGATGTATACCCAATAAAATAAGAAACTTTCCTAAAAATTAGATCCAATCCTCTGGACATCTGGACCCAACGGCGTTACAACACATCCGACGTCTTCACATTAATTTGTGTTGACGCCGGACCCTCGAACCACGACGCGTCCCGGAGGGCTCATGTCTCATCGGTGCAAGTTGTCCCGCCTCCTGACCGTGGCCGCCGGGCTCGCGCTGGCCATACCGCTGGCCGCCGTGGCCGTCCCGATCCAGCCAGCAGTTGCGGCGACAGTCACTACTGCCTGGCAGAACGGTTCGTTCTCGCTGAACCCGTCCGGGGTGGTCGCCGAATCCGACGTCGTCCTTGGCGCGGCGAACACCGCGGACTCTCAGTCGCTGCCGCTCGGCAACGGCTCGCTCGGCGTCGCCGCCTGGGGGGCGAACGGATTCACCGCCCAGCTGAACCGCAGCGACACGATGCCGTACCGACTGTCTCCCGGTCAGGTGAACATCCCCGGCTTGTCCGCGATGACGTCGGCGTCGAACTTCAGCGGCATCCTCGACCTGTATGACGGGGTGCTGGACGAGTCCGGCGGCGGAATGACCATGCAGGCCTGGGTGCCAGCCGGCAAGGACGAGCTGATCGTGAACGTCACCGGGGCCAACCCGAGCACCCAGGAGACCGCGACGCTGAACCTGTGGAGCGGCCGCTCCCCCTCGACCGCCGCCTCCGGCGCGATCGGCAGCCTGGCGCAGACCTGGGTGGACAACTCGCAGACGGGCAACTCGGGGCAGACGTTCGGCGCGATGGCCGCGATCACCGCGGGCGGGCAGAACGTCAGCGCGTCGGTGGTCAACTCCACCCAGGTGGAGGTGACGTTCAACCCGAACTCAGATGGCACGTTCCGGGTAATCGTCGCGGCGCCCAAGTGGACCGGCGGTGACCCGACATCAACCGCGTCGAGCCTGATCGGCGGCGACACCACCGCGACGACATCCTCGCTGCTGACGACCCAGTCGTCGTGGTGGAACAGCTACTGGGCCAACAGCGGCCTCATCCAGGCGAGTTCTTCGGACGGCTCGGCGCAGTACTTGGAGAACCTGCGCACCCTGTACCTGTACGACGAGGCCGCCACGATGAAGAGCGGCGAGTACCCAGGCAGCCAGGCCGGGGTCGCGGACATGTTCGCCTACGACGAGGACCAGCAGGACTGGTACCCGGCTGGCTACTGGCTGTGGAACCTGCGCGGCCAGATCGCTGCGAACATGTCGTCCGGCAACTTCAACAACAACGTGCCGATCTTCAGCATGTATCTCAACGATCTGCCGGCGATCGAGTCGTGGACCAGCGCGCAGATGGGCGGCAAGGCGGGGGCGTGCGTGCCGGAGACGATGCGGTTCAACGGCAACGGCTACTACAACGGCGGCAACAACACCCAGAACGCTTCGTGCGCCACGGCATCCAGCCCGAGCTACAACGCGCTGAATATCACCAGCGGCGCGGAGATCGCGATGGACATCTGGCAGCAGTACCAGGACACCGGCAGCCTCAGCTTCCTGCAGCAGTACTACCCGGTGATGGAGCAGGCCGCCACGTTCCTGCTGGCGGATCAGAGCGTCGGCTCCGATGGTTTCTTGCACGCAGTGGCGAACGCGCATGAGACGCAGTGGGCGGTGCAGGATCCGACCGACGATATAGCGGCGGACCAGGCGCTGTTCCCGGCGGTGATCAGCGCAGCGACGCTGCTGAACACTGACTCATCGCTGGTGTCACAGCTCAAGACCGCGGAAAACGAGATCGAGCCTTACCCCCGGGTCAGCCAGTCCAACCTGAGCCAGCTGCTCAACTCACAGCCGACCTCCGCGTCCGCGGCCGCCAGTGACGATGCCGGGGGCAGCGATGTGATCGGGGACTCCTACCAGCCGTCGGCGGCGCTCCACAACAGCGAGAACATCGGGCTGGAGCCGGTCTTCCCGTACGGGGTGATCGGTGACAGCACGACGGTGAACGGGGATAACCTGACCGCACTGGCCGACCGGACGTACAACAGCCGGCCGAACGTGGATTCCAACGACTGGAGTTTCGACGCGGTCGACGCGGCTCGCCTCGACATGGGCTCTCAGGTGTCGTCGGATCTTGTCGCCAACACGGAGAAGTACCAGACCTTCATTTCCGGCCTGGCCGCGTACGACAGTACTCCCGACGAGCCGTACATCGAGCAGCAGTCCACCGTCGCCACCGCGATGGATGAGGCGCTGGCCACCGACTACGACGGGACGCTGCGGTTTGCCCCGGCGTGGCCGTCGGGCTGGAACGGCTCGGGCACCGTGTACATCCAGGGCGGATCCAAGGTGGACGTGCAGGTCGAGGGCGGCACGATCGCCACGGCCGCGATCCAGGCCGGAACCACCGAGACAATGACCGTGCGCAATCCCTGGTCCGGCCAGCAGGCCGAGGTGGTCAACGGTTCCAGCGGCGCCGTCGTTGTGGGCGCCACCACCGCGTCGACGTTCAGCGTCGCGGTAACGGCCGGGTCCACCTACCTGGTCGAAGAGGTGTCGTCACCGACTACCTCACTGCCGTTCGCACAGGTCACCGGGAGTGAGGCGACCTCGGCCAAGCACCTGGGCAGCGTGTCGATCGGCCTCAACGGCAACGCCCCACCACCGGTCGGGGGCGGCTCCTACCCGAACCTGGCCGCGTCGTACAACGACGTGGGGATCACCGCGGACAGCGACACCGCGCCGGGTAACTTCGACGGCGGCAACGCTAGCTTCTCGGAAACCGCGCTGACCAACGCCGGCGCCGGGCCCGGAGCGACCATCAGCTCCTCAGGCGTCACCTTCACCTTCCCGAACGTAGCGGCGGGCACCAACGAGAACACTGTCGCTGAGGGCCAGACCATCGACATGTCCGGCAGCGGCACCCTGGGCTTCCTGGCCTCGGCCAGTTACGGGCCTGCCACCGGCACCGGGACCATTACCTACACCGACGGCAGCACCCAAAGCTACACGCTGACCGTCCCGGACTGGTGGTCCACTACAGCACCATCCGGCGGCGCTGTCGCCGTCAACTCCGCCTACCAGAACCGCCAAGGCAACACCACCTACGCGCAAACCGGCGACATTTTCTCGATACCCATCACGCTCACCGCCAGCAAGACCGTCGCGTCGGTAACCCTGCCTGCGGGCGGCCCGCTGGCCGCCGGAACCTCTGCGATCCATGTCTTCGCGATGGCCACCAGCAGCGGCCCCGGCGAGGCTCGTTACGGCC
>Ga0210395_10002604_pt1 | contig 13979 bp, 12 predicted proteins | sample IncBWH4OmetaG_FD_150861 | JGI IMG/M metagenome (GOLD analysis project Ga0210395, IMG submission 150861) | Forest soil microbial communities from Barre Woods Harvard Forest LTER site, Petersham, Massachusetts, United States - Inc-BW-H-4-O ... | reverse complement strand
CCGGCGGTGCCGTAGAGCGCCGCGTAGATCTCGCGATTGACCGGGATCGAGGTGCGGCCGGAGCCGGCGAGATGCAACAGATCGTCGAGGCCTTTGGTCTGCGGCCCGTCATGCGCCAGCGCCCATAATTGCGCGGCGAGCTTGCGCGGCCCGGGCTTGAGCAGCGCCGGGACGTAGATGTGATAGGCGCCGAAGCGCACGCCGTATTTGCGCAACGACGCGCGCGCCGGCTGCTCCAGCCCTTTGACATCCTCGGCGACTTTTTGCCGTTCGAGGACGCCGAGCGCTTCGACCAATTGGAAGGCGACGCCGCGCGCGATGCCGGTCACGTCTTCGGCCGCCGACAGCACGAACAACGGGCCGAGCAGTTTTTCCAGATGCGATTTGACGAAAGCATCGAGCCGCGCTTCCACCGCATCCCTCGGCGCACCGGTCAAATGTTCCTCGGCGATGACGCGAACCCGCGGTTTCAAGACTTGCTCGCCGGCGATGAGCTTGCCGACCGCGGCGCCGGTCCAGCGGATGGCGCCGTCGGAGGCGAGCGCGAATTGCTCATCCGGCGCTTCGGCGAGCCGCATGGCGCGCGCACCGATCTCGCCGGCGAGCGCTTTCTGCGCGGCGTTCTGCAGCGCCTTGGCCTCCGATCCGCCCGACGATGCCTCGGCGACGAACAGGAACCCGTCGAGGCGGCCGATGACATGGCCTTCGACCACGACGTCGCCGGTCTTGTTAATCTCGGGCTCCAGCGTCGCGTTTTCGCGCAACCGCCGCATCAGCACGCTGGTACGGCGATCGACGAAACGCTCGGTGAGCCGCTCGTGCAGCGCGTCGGAAAGCTTGTCTTCGACGCCGCGAGTGACGCCCTGCCAATGCTCCGGATCGGCGAGCCAATCCGGCCTGTTCGCCACGAATGTCCAGGTGCGGATATGAGCGATGCGCGCCGACAGCGTATCGATATCGCCGTCGGTCCGGTCCGACTCTGTGATTTGGCGGGCGAACCAATCGATCGCGATCTTGCCCTCGCGTTGCAAATAACCGTACAGCGTGACCACGAGTTCGGCATGGTTGGCCGGCGCGATCTTGCGATAGTCGGGCACCTGGCAGACTTCCCACAGCCGCTCGACGTCGGCCGGCTTCGTCGTCCAGGCGCGTACGTCGTCTTCGCGCGACGCGTGATCGAGCACCAGAATGTCTTCTGCGGTCGGCGCGCGGGCGAGCGCGGCCTCGGTCGGCGCCGTCGCGAGCGTCGCCTGCAGCGCGCCGATCGAGGAGAAATCGAGATCGGTATTGCGCCACTGCACCAGCTTCACCGGCTCGAAAGTGTGCGATTCGAGCGCCTGGACCAGCTCATTCTCGAACGGCGGGCAGCGGCCGGTGGTGCCAAAGGTGCCGTCGCGCTGCGCACGGCCGGCGCGGCCGGCGATCTGCGCCAGTTCCGACGGACTGAGCTTGCGGAACTGATAACCGTCGAACTTGCGGTCTGAAGCGAACGCGATGTGATCGACGTCGAGATTGAGTCCCATGCCAATGGCGTCGGTCGCCACCAGGTAGTCGACTTCGCCGGCCTGATAGAGATCGACTTGTGCGTTACGGGTCCGCGGCGACAGCGAGCCGAGCACCACCGCGGCGCCGCCGCGCTGGCGGCGGATCAATTCGGCGATGGCATAGACTTCTTCCGCCGAGAACGCGACGACGGCCGAGCGGCGCGGCAGCCGCGTCAGCTTTTTCTCGCCGGCGAAGGTCAGTTGCGACAGCCGCGGCCGGCTGACGATGCTGGCGCCGGGCAACAGCCGCTCGACGATCGGCCGCATGGTGGCGGCACCGAGCACCAGCGTCTCCTCGCGGCCGCGCCGGTTGAGCATGCGGTCGGTGAAAACGTGGCCGCGCTCGAAATCGGCGGCGAGCTGGATTTCATCGACCGCAAGAAAGGCGACATCGAGATCGCGCGGCATCGCCTCGACGGTGGCGACCCAAAACCGCGGATTGGGCGGCTTGATCTTTTCCTCGCCGGTGACGAGCGCCACCGCGTCGGCGCCGACGCGCTCGACGGCGCGGTTATAGACCTCGCGGGCCAAAAGGCGCAGCGGCAAGCCGATCAGGCCCGAGGAATGCGCCAGCATCCGCTCGATCCCCAAATGGGTCTTTCCGGTATTGGTCGGCCCCAACACGGCGGTGACGCCGGCGCCACGGGCGCGCAGGTCACGATCGGCAGGCGGCGAGAAGGAAATCGGCATCAACGGTCCGGCATGGAGCCCCGCTCGTGCCTCCCCCGCTGGCGCGGCAGGAGGATGGGGCATGGCTTCTGTATCACAACGCGACGCTGGAAAGGCCTGTGCTTAACATGTGGAACGAGTCTGGAACGAATCGCGGCCGAATCGGCGACTCGCGACCTGTTCGAGTTCGTTCACCGCGATATATGGCGGCGTTCCCACCATCGAACACCAGATCGGGTGTAAAGAGCGATTCCGCAGCGTCGTTTTAGCGCCCAAAACGTTAACGTGGCGGCGGATCACGATTCCTCGGCGAGTCAAGAGATTGCCTCCTGTGGATAACGGGGACACCAGCGGACAAAACCCAACATGGGTAGCCGGCGTGGCTCCGTCGAGATTATGCGACCCTCGTATGGCGCCTGCGCGACGGCGGCGATTACTGGGTTTTCGCGCTGACGCTGGGATGGGCCGGCGGCGCCGCCGCGACGAATTGCGTCGCCTGCAACACGCCCATACCGAGCGGCGTCGGCATCGAGAAGCGGAACGGCACCAGCACGCGGGTGCCGGAGATCGGCGCCAGCCAGACTTCGGCGTCGCGCAGCGCGACGAGATATTTGATCACCGGCCGGTTCGGCACGTAGCCGGAGATCGGCTCGAAATACACCGCGCAGACCGCGACCGGTCCCTGGTAGCCGCGCTCGGCCTTGACCATCTCGATGCGCTTGAATTCGCTGCGCAGGTCGTAGCGCACGCGGCCGTCGAACACGGCGACCTTGCGGCCGCAGGCTAAAGGCGACACCGGGTCGCCGTTACCGCCGACGCGGTTGATCGTCGAGCTCAAGGGATCGACGACGCCGCGGCGGTCGGCGTCGCTCACTGGAATGCGTTCGGGATGCGGCGCGAGCGGCGGATCGACGGAAAAATCCTTCACATTGCCGCCGGCAAGCAGCATGCGCACGTCGTCGTATTTGCTGCGGTCGAAATCGATGGTCGCGACGTAGTTCGTCGCCAGCGTCTGCTCGCCGTTGAAGCTGCCCCGGCTGGCGCTGGCGCCACGCGCGCCGGTGAAGATCCGCAAGAGGCCAGAGGTCGATCCATTGGCCGCCGCGGTGTACTGGTCCTCGGCGACCTCGATGGCCCAGGTGCCGTGACCGATCGGCAGGCCGGCGAGCGTCGCGGTGTATTCGGCTTCCAAATGCACTTGGGCCGCAGCGACATGACCGGCATCGGCGGCAAACGCGACCATGACGCAAACCGCCGCGGCAAAGGCGGCGGGGGCGGCATCAAAAGGAAACCGTGGCGGCAAAAGCGACACTGACAGTGTTTTCCTCAAATGCCGCCGGATCGGCGGGTCACTGGCGCGATTTCTAACCTATGGGGACCTTTGCCGGCCGGATATGGCCTAAGCATGAAACCCCCAAGCCCTTCCTCGTTCGGGAATGCGTCCTTTGTGTGGTTTGGCGCGGCCATAAAGGCCATATCCGACATATGCTTGACGCTGCCGGGACCCCTGATTATAGGTCCGGGCATATCCCACATCGTCGTCAGGCGGCGTTTGCCGCGGCGGGACCTTTGAGGAACGACAACCATGTCATGGCGTTGCGAACTGACCGGAAAGACCCGCCAGATCGGCAACCGGGTGAGCCATTCGAATCGCAAGACCAAGCGGCGGTTTAGGCCCAACCTGCTCAATGTCACGCTATTGTCGGACGCGCTCAGCCGCTCGATCCGGTTGCGGATTTCGGCCAATGCGCTCAAGACCGTCGATCATCGCGGCGGCCTCGACGCGTTTCTGCTCAAGGCCAAGGACGCCGAGCTGTCGCCGCGGGTGCTCGACCTCAAGCGCGAAGTGGTGAAGAAGCGCAAGGCGACGGCGTAATCGCCTCACTGAATTTCTCATCGACCTTCGAGGCCCGCCGCGTGCGGGCCTTGGCATTTTTGCGGCCCGCCGCATACGCCCTGGCGGCGCTCCAGCCGGCGCAATATGCTTGACGCAACCGACGCTCTGAACCGAAGGAGACAGCCATGTCCGCGCCAGCCCGCAAAGTCGTGCATTCCGACATCAAGCCCGACAATCCGCCGGAGCGCGCCGCGCACTATGTCGATGCGCCGAACCTGCCGTGGGAGAAGACCAAATTTCCCGGCATCCAGATCAAGGTGCTCTATACCGACGGCGACGGCGTCACCACCGCGCTGTTCAAGCTCGCGCCCGGCGCCATCGTGCCGCTGCACGAGCACACTGCGCTGGAGCAGACCTACGTGATCGAGGGCTCGCTCGAAGATCACGAAGGCAAATGCGGGCCGGGCCAGTTCGTCTGGCGGCCGGCCGGCAATCAGCACGAGGCGGTGGCGCCCAACGGCGCCGTGCTGCTCGGCTTCTTCCTCAAGCCGAATCGTTTTGCCTATGGCGAGAAATTCTTCACCGAGGCGGGCGAAAGATAACGCGACGGCACAAAGCGTCGCGACAATGCGGCCGGCCGACCCACGGGTCGCGGACCTGGTGCAATCCGGCAAAATCCGTCTTGCGTTATTCCTGCCGCAATACGTCAATGACCCGGCATCCGGCGCGCTGCGCGGCGTCGGCACCGGCGTCATCGCCATGGAGTTCGCACGCGCGCTCGCGGCGCAACTCGGCATCGAGGTCTCTTTGATCGCACTGCCGACGCCGACGAAGGCCGTCGAGGCGCTCAAGCACGGTAGCTGCGACGTGACATTTCTCGGCATCGAACCGACGCGCGCCGCCGAAGTGGATTTCACTTCGCCGGTGTTCGAGTTCGATTACACCTATCTGGTGCCGGCCGGCTCGACGATCCACAGCTGCACCAACGCTGAACGGCCGGGCGTCCGCGTCGCCATCGTCAGCAGTCACGCCTCGGCTTTGGCGTTGCGGCGCCGCGCATCCCAAGCCGAGCTGATCGGCTCGGAATTGCCGGATGCGGCCTTTGCGCTGCTCGTTGCCGGCAAGGTGGACGCTTTCGCGCTGCCGCGCGAACAGCTTCTCGATTATTCAACGAGACTGCCGGGCTCTCGCGCGCTCGATGACAGCTACGGCATAAACCGCGTGGCGATTGCCGTACAAAAGGGCCGCGCAGGATGGCGCGCTTTTTTCAGCGAGTTCATCGAGACGGCCAAGGCATCCGGCCTGATCGAACAGATCATTGCCCGCGGCGCTCTGCGCGGTTTTGAAGTCGCGGCGCCGGAAACGGCCGACTGAATCTATTGCGTGGAAATTTTTTGCAGCACCGGCAGCCAGGTCGCCTGCTGCTTGTCGACGAAGGCTTGGGTTTCCTCGGGCGTCATCGGGTGCACATAGCTGCCGATAGTGGCGAGCTTCTTTTTGACGGCCGGGTCGTTAACCACTTTGGCCAGGTCCGCGCTCGCTTTGGCGACGATCGGCGCCGGCGTGCCGACCGGCGCCGCCAGGATGAGCCAGCCCGCCGCGGTAAAGCCGGGAACGGCTTCGGCAACCGTCGGCAGATCGGGCAATTCCGGCAGGCGCTGCGGCGACGCCACCGCGATCAGCTTCACCTGTCCGGCATTGACCGCACCGATGATGCCCGGATAGCCCTCGATGATCATGGTGACGCGGCCGGCGGCGACGTCGCTCAGCGCCGCGCCCGGGCCGCCGGTATAAGGCACCGAGACGAATTTGATGCCGGCCTGCTGCTGCAACAGCGCGCCGGTCAGGTGCGTCATGCGACCGATGCCGGAAATCGCGATCGAAATCGCGCCCGGGTCATTTTTGGCGCGCTCGATAAGCTGCGGCAGCGTCGCAATCCCGCTTGCCGGGTCCACCGCAAGGAACATCGGCTGGTCGGCGATGAAGCCGATCGGCAGGAAATCGCGCGGCAGCTTGATCGGCAGATTGGGCGCCACAGTCGGCAGCGCCACGAAGGTCGAGAGCGCCGGCGCATAGAGCGTATAGCCGTCGGCGACCGCCTCGCTCGCCGCGCGCGCGCCGATGCTGCCATTGGCGCCCGGATGATTGATGACGGCGGCATGCTGGCCCCAGATTTTGTCGAGGCCGTCGGCAACGATGCGGGTGGCGACATCCGGGCTGGCGCCGGCGCCGGCATCAGAAATGATCGTCACCGGTTTTTCGGGATAATTGCCGGCCTGCGCATAGGCCGATGAAGCCGCCGGCACAGCCAGCAGGCAAAGAATGGCAATGCAATACCCTCGGGCCTTCATGGGCCGCTCCCAATCAACGCTGTTTATTTTTAAGCGTGCAGCCGCCGCGGCCGAGCCGGACGCACGCGTTCCTCGTTCGGATTGTCCTCGAACAGCTCGGCGAGCTTTTCGGTCATGACGCCGCCGAGCTCCTCGGCGTCGACGATGGTGACCGCGCGGCGGTAGTAGCGCGTCACGTCGTGGCCGATGCCGATGGCGATCAGTTCGACCGGCGAGCGCGTCTCGATATCCTCGATCACCCAGCGCAAGTGGCGCTCCAGATAATTTCCCGGATTGACCGACAGCGTCGAATCGTCGACCGGCGCGCCGTCGGAGATCATCATCAGGATCTTTCGCGATTCGGTGCGGGCGAGCAGGCGCTTATGCGCCCAGTCGAGCGCCTCGCCGTCGATGTTTTCCTTCAACAATCCCTCGCGCATCATCAGCCCGAGATTTTTGCGGGCGCGACGCCACGGCGCATCGGCCGACTTGTAGATGATGTGGCGCAGGTCGTTGAGGCGGCCGGGATTGGGCGGCTTGCCGCTGGCGAGCCAGGATTCCCGCGACTGCCCGCCTTTCCAGGCTCGCGTGGTGAAACCCAAAATCTCGACCTTGACGCCGCAGCGCTCCAGCGTGCGCGCCAGAATGTCGGCGCAGGTGGCGGCGACCGTGATCGGCCGGCCGCGCATCGAGCCGGAATTGTCCAGCAGCAGCGTCACCACGGTGTCGCGGAAATCGGTATCCTTCTCGCGCTTGAACGACAGCGGATGCAGCGGATCGACGATGACGCGCGGCAGCCGCGCCGGATCGAGCAGGCCTTCTTCGAGATCGAACTCCCAGGCGCGGTTCTGTTGCGCCAACAAGAGCCGTTGCAGCCGATTGGCGAGCCGCGCGACGACGCCTTGCAGGTGCGAGAGCTGCTTGTCGAGATAGCCGCGCAGCCGTTCCAGCTCTTCGGGCTCGCACAAATCCTCGGCGCCGACGACTTCGTCGAACTTGCTGGTATAGGGCTTGTAATCCGGGCCGCGCGGTTCGTTGCGCTGATTGCGCGGCCGCCACGGCTCGGCCGCGGTTTCCGAATCGCCCATTTCGGCGTCATCGGCCATCTCGGCGGCCGGCGCATCGACGGCTTCCGAACTGCTGTCGGGTAATTCGTCAGCGGACGCTTCGGCTTCCGCGCTCATGCGCTCGCTGTCGGCGGAATCGGACGCTTCCCCGCTGTCGCCCTGCTCGTCCTTTTGATTTTCTTGGTCGCCCTCGTCGCCTTCCTCCTCGTCGGACTCGCTACTGCGGTCCTCGCCCATGTCGAGGCAGTCGAGCAGGTCGTGCACCACGTCGCCGAAGCGGCGCTGGTCGGTCAGCACGCGTTCGAGCCGATCGAGATCGCGGCCGGCGCGTTCCTCGATCAGCGGCCGCCACAGATCGACCAGTTTTCGCGCGGCGGCGGGCGGTGCTTCGCCGGTGAGCCGTTCGCGCACCATCATGGCCAGCGCATCCTCGATCGGCGCATCGGCACGGTCGGAGATCTCGTCGAATTTGCCGCGGTGGAAACGATCGTCGAGCATAGCGGTGAGATTCTTGGCGACGCCGCCCATGCGGCGCGAGCCGATGGCCTCGACGCGGGCCTGCTCGACGGCATCGAACACTGCGCGCGCCTGCTGGCCGCCAGGCACGAGTTTCCGGTGCACCGCCGGATCGTGACAGGCGAGCCGCAACGCGATCGAATCGGCGTGGCCGCGCACGATGGCCGCCTCGCGCTCATTGAGCCGCCGCGGCGGCTCCGGCAACCGCGCCTTGCCGCCGGCGAGACCCGGCCGCTCGGCCGCGAACGACACTTCAAGATCGCCCTTGCCGGCGATCGCCTTCAGGCAGACGCCGACCGCGCGCTTGAACGGCTCGGTCGGCGCTTCCTTGACGGGGGTCTTAGGCTTGATGTTGGAGGACACGGCGGCTCAGCTGAGCGCGACATTGACCGCGGATTCGGGAAGCTCCTGGCCGAAGCAGCGCTGATAGAACTCGGCGACCAGCGGCCGCTCCAGCTCGTCGCATTTATTGACGAAGGTCAGCCTGAAGGCGAAGCCGATATCGTTGAAGATGTCGGCGTTCTCCGCCCAGGTGATCACCGTGCGCGGGCTCATGACGGTGGAGATGTCGCCGTTCATGAAGGCGTTGCGCGTGAGGTCGGCGACGCGCACCATCTTGCCGACGATGTCGCGGCCCTCGGCGGTGCGATAATGCCGCGCCTTGGCGAGCACGATCTCGACCTCGTTGTCGTGCGGCAGATAGTTCAGCGTGGTGACGATCGACCAGCGGTCCATCTGGCCCTGGTTGATCTGCTGGGTGCCGTGATAGAGGCCCGACGTATCGCCGAGCCCAACCGTATTGGCGGTGGCGAACAGGCGGAACGACGGATGCGGCTTGATCACCTTGTTCTGGTCGAGCAGCGTCAGCCGGCCCGAGGATTCCAGCACGCGCTGGATCACGAACATGACGTCGGGGCGGCCGGCGTCGTATTCGTCGAAGCACAGCGCCACGTTGTTCTGCAGCGCCCACGGCAAAATGCCGTCGCGGAATTCGGTGACCTGCATGCCCTCGCGGATCACGATGGCATCCTTGCCGATCAGATCGACGCGGCTGATATGGCTGTCGAGATTGACGCGCACGCACGGCCAGTTGAGCCGGGCCGCGACCTGCTCGATATGGGTCGACTTGCCGGTGCCGTGATAGCCGGTGACGATGACGCGGCGGTTGCGGGCGAAGCCGGCGAGGATGGCGAGCGTGGTCGGCTTGTCGAAGCGGTAGTCGGCATCGATTTCCGGCACGTGCTCGTCCGGCTCGGAATAGGCCGGCACTTCCAAATCGCTGTCGATGCCGAACAATTGCCGGATCGACACCTTCATGTCCGGCAAGCCGGATTCGGTATTTGCTGCGAGAGTCATTGCTCCTCCGTGGCCTCGGTAAATCCGAGGCGCGAATCGGCTGTCACCGGCGGTCGGATATCGCGGTACATCTAGCAGAAAGGCCTAAGGCCGCGAAAGCCACCGCGGAGGCTATCCCTTGGGTCAGCAAAAGCCCGCAGACTTCAGGTAATTATAGGCCTGGATGATCTCCCGAAGCGTGTCCTCGGAACCGCGGTCGCCGCCATTGGCGTCGGGATGATGGCGCTTTACCAGCATCTTGAACCGGGCCTTGATATCGGCCCGTTTGGCGTCGGCTTCAAGGCCGAGCACGTCGAAGGCGCGGCGCTGCGCATTGAGAATCTTGCGACCCTCCGACGCCGGCCGCGCATGGCCGGGCCGCCCGCCGGTCTCGCCGAGCATGGAGAACGGGTCGGCGGCTTCCCACTCGGCGGCACGAAAGCCGCCGCGGGCGCGCCGGGGCGCTGCGCGCTTGCCGCCGATCGAGCCCATTTTCCAGGTCGGACGGTGGCCGGTGACGGCTTCCTTTTGATATTGCGCGACCGCGTCCTCGCTCATCCCGGCGAAAAAGTTGTAGGAATTGTTGTATTCGCGCACGTGCTCGAGGCAGAACCGCCAATACTCGTTGGCGCGCAGCCGGCCTTTCGGCGCGCGATGGGTCGCCGGCGACTCGCAGCGCGGCCATTGGCAGGGCGGCAGCTCGGCGCGCAGCCTGCGGTCCTGGTCGGGCTTGACCCTGATGCGATCAAACAGCGGCGAATTCGTTTTCATTGTCTTCGATTATGCGGTCGCGTCGATGGCACCTGCAAGACTTGACAGGGGGCAAAAGCGCGCGGCGGTGTTATTGACCGTGCCACCGTCACGTCGCTAAGTCGTTACCATGGCAATGCACGATATTATCACGACAAAATTGACGGCGGCTTTCGCACCGCAAAGCTTGCGCGTCGAGGATGAATCCCATCACCACCAAGGCCATGCCGGACACCGGCCGGGCGGCGAAACCCATTTCCGACTCTATATCGTGTCGGAAGCCTTCCGTGGAAAGAGCCGGATCGAGCGCCACCGCATGATTAACGCGGCGCTAGCCAACGAGCTCGAGGGCGGCGTGCACGCGCTGGCGATTCATGCGCAAGCGCCGGGGGAGAGCTAATCGTCGATTACGAATTGCGCGACGGCTCGAATAGCGGCGCATCGACTTTCGCTGCTGTCGGCTGTTCGTTCTCGGCGAGCAAATTCGTCAGGTCCAGCCGGCGCGCGAACATGGCGAGCTTGCCGTCGGCGGTGAACGGCCAGGCTTCCTTCGGCCGGTCCCAGTAAAGCTCGACGCCGTTGTCGTCGGGATCGCGCAGATAAAGTGCCTCACTAACGCCGTGGTCGGAGGCGCCTTCGAGCGGAATTTTGGCCTCGGTCAAGCGGCGCAACGCGTCAGCGAGCTCGGCGCGCGTCGGATAGAGGATCGCGAGATGATAAAGGCCGGTCGAGCCCGCGGGCGGCGGCGGGCCGCCGCGGCTCTCCCAGGTGTTCAGCCCGATATGATGATGGTAGCCGCCGGCGGAAATGAACGCCGCCTGCGGCCCGATCCGCTGGGTCAGTTCGAAGCCGAGCACGCCGCAATAGAAGTTCAACGCGCGGTCGATGTCGGCGACTTTCAGATGCACATGGCCGATGCGAACGCCCGAATTGATCGGGGCGGCATGCGCTTCGGCATTCGAAGCGATTTTGGATTGTGCCGCCATAACTTCCTTCTCCCGATGCGCTCGCCCGCTAGGTGCGGGAATACGGCCCGTAGCCGGGGCGATAGCTCTTGTCGTCGAGGAACTGGCTCATGCCCTTGGCGCGGCCGCCCTCTTTGTCCTGGAAGCGCATCTCCTGGCTCTTGGCCTGCAGATAATCGGCAGCCTGCTCGTGCGGCACGACGCGCACGTTCTTCACCGCAAGCTTGGTCGCCTTGAGCACTTCGGGATTGAGCTTCATCAGGCGCCGCGCCAGCGCGATCGTCTCGTCGCGCAATTTGTCGCGCGGCACCGCTTTGTTGATGAGGCGAATCTTCTCCGCCATCTTGCCGTCGAAAGTCTCTCCGGTCATCGCCAGCCAGACCGCGTCGCGAAGCCCGAGCGCGTCGGTCAGCGCCTTGCTGACGAAGCCGCCAGGCAGGATGCCCCAGTTGACCTCGGACAGGCCGAATTTTGCGTCCTCCGCCGCGATGGCGAAATCGCAGGCGATCAACTGGGTGAAGCCGCCGCCGAAGCAGAAGCCGTTGACCATGGCGATGGTCGGCTTCGGATAGGTGAACAGTTTCTGCCAGCGCCAATAGTGGCTGGCCCACGACGCGCGCGCCCGTTCCGCCGGCTTGTTGTCGAGCTCGCGGAAATAAAGTTTCAGATCCTGCCCGGCGCACCAGGCCTCGCCGGCGCCGGTGAGCACGATCAATCGGGTCTGCGCATCGCTTTCCAGCTCGTCGAGCACGTTGGCCATGTCGAAGTGCAGCTGCGGGCTCATGGCATTGCGCTTTTCCGGCCTGTTGAGGATAACCCAGGTGAGGCCTGCGTTTTCGCCGGTATCGCGCTCGATCTTGACTGTCTCGTAGGTGCCGTTCGCCATGGTTTGCGTCTCCCCGTTATCCTGTTTGATCCTGATGGCTAGCTTGCCTTCGCCGTGACCTTGCGCACCAGCGGCGTGACGCGCAAGGCAGTGATGCGGTTTCTGGTCTTGCGCAGCACGTGAAAGCGGAAGCCGTGAAAAGTAAAGCTCTGTCCCGGCTCGGGGATCGAGCGCGACTCGTGGATGACCACGCCGGCAATGGTCGTCGCCTCATCGTCGGGAATATTCCAATCCATCGCCCGGTTGAGGTCGCGCACCGGCACGGCGCCGTCGACATTGACCGAACCGTCCGGCAGCGGGCGGACGCCGGGTACCGCGATGTCGTGCTCGTCGGAGATGTCGCCGACAATCTCCGCGACGATGTCTTGCAGCGTCACCAGGCCTTCCAGTTCGCCGTATTCGTCGACCACCAGCGCGAACGGCGTCTTGCGATGACGGAACGCCTTGAGCTGCTCGGCAAGCGGCATGGTGTCGGGCACGTACCACGGCGGCTTGGTCAGCGCGGCGATGTCGAGCTTGGCAACGTCGCCCTGGGCCGCGTGCAAGGCGCGCCAGAGTTCCTTGGCGTGCAGCACGCCGACGACATTGTCGGGCGAGCCGCGCCACAGCGGCAGCCGCGTCACACCGGCGGCCAGCACCGCATCGATGATGTCGCGCGGCGGCTCGTCGGCATCGAGCATCACCATCTTGGTGCGGTGAACCATCACGTCTGACACCGTCAACTCGCGCAGATCGAGCAGGCCGCCCATCATGTCGCGATCGAGCTTTTCCACGACACCGGTGCTGTGCATCAGATCGACGGCGCCGCGCAGTTCCTCGCTTGGCGATAGAATCGATTGAATTTTCCCGACCGGCATGCCGAAGCCGCGCAGGATGAGCCGCACCAGCCATTCCACCGCGCGCAGGACCGGTGCGAATAAGCGCACCGTGCTTTCAACCGGCTTTGCCACCGCCAACGCCATGCGGTCCGGCGCGTTGAAGGCCGCGGTTTTGGGCAGCACTTCGGCAACGACAAAGATCAGCACAGTCATGACCAGCGTGGCGTAGATCACGCCGGTTTTGCCGAAAATTTCCAGGAGTACGCCGGTCGCCAGAGTCGAGGCGGTGATATTGGTCAGATTGTTGCCGAACAGGATGGCGCCGAGGAGGCGTTCGCGTGTCGCCATCAGCCGGTTGACGATGCCGGCGTCGCGGTTGCCCTGTTTCTCCAGCCGCAGCATGGCGGCACGCGACGACGCCGTCAGCGCCGTCTCGCTGGCGGAGTAGAACGCCGATATCAGCAAGCAAAGCAGGATCGCCGCAACAGTCAGCCAATCGATCGCAGTCATCGTTCCGCAAGCTTCTCGCTCAAAAACACGCGCACCTCGCGGGCATCGACGCCGGCCTCGATGAAGGCCGAGCCAATGCCGCGCACCAGGATGAATGTAAGCATTCCGCGCTTCACTTTCTTGTCCTGCGCGATCAAGTCCATCAATTGGTCAACGGAGGGTGGCGGGCCCGGGATGTCCTTCAGCCGCGTCGGCAGGCCGACCTCGGCCAAATGGCGGATGGCGCGTTGGGCTTCCGCCATCGGCAGCAAGCCCTGCCGCCGCGCCGAGAATTCGAAGGCCAGCGCCATGCCGGCGGCAATCGCCTCGCCGTGAAGGAGCCGGTCGGAGAAGCCGCAGGCCGCTTCCAGCGCGTGACCGAAAGTGTGGCCAAGATTGAGCAAAGCGCGGTCGCCGGTCTCGCGCTCATCGCGCGCCACGATCGCCGCCTTGGCGCGGCAGCTCTCCGCGATGGCGTGCTCACGCGCAGAACTCCCTGAAGAATTGCCGCCGGCGAAGACCTCGCGCCAGTTCTTTTCCAGCCAGGAGAAGAACGCCGCGTCGCCGAGCAAACCGTATTTGACCAGTTCGGCGTAACCGGCACGGAATTCGCGCTCCGGCAAGGTGTCGAGCAGTGCGGTGTCGGCCAGCACCAGGATCGGCTGATGGAAGGCGCCGATCAGATTCTTGCCGTGCGCGGAATCGATCGCGGTCTTGCCGCCGACCGAGGAATCCACGTCCGCCAGCAACGTGGTCGGGACCTGCACGTAATC
>Ga0210395_10002602_pt1 | contig 13983 bp, 17 predicted proteins | sample IncBWH4OmetaG_FD_150861 | JGI IMG/M metagenome (GOLD analysis project Ga0210395, IMG submission 150861) | Forest soil microbial communities from Barre Woods Harvard Forest LTER site, Petersham, Massachusetts, United States - Inc-BW-H-4-O ... | reverse complement strand
CAGCTCATAGAAAAGGTCGTGTTCGCCTTCCCGAATGCGCCGGATCAACATCTCCTCGTTGAACTGTTCGGCTGCGTCTGTCAGCGAAGTCCCCTCTCCCGGCATCACTCCTCACCCGCACTCCTGAGTTCACAGCCGCACGCCGGACTACTCCGACGGATACTCTGGGTCCTTCTTCCATCCCGTCAACATTGAGACGAAATTGTTCCAGCCATGCAGGACCACCATCACCAGATGTCCGAACACAAACGCGAGCATCGCCCACATGATTAGGAAATGCCAGAGCCGCGCCCAGTGGAAGCCGCCCATCATCCACGCCAGCCAGGAAAACTGCACCGGCTTCCAGACGGCGAGACCGGTCAGCACCGACAGCACACCCAAAACGATCGCAGCGGTGTACGCGTGCTTCTGAAGCGGGTTGTAGGCCTCTCTCACAGGCGGCTTCGGACCGAAGAAGAAGTAGTGGCGCACCATTGGCCACACTCCCGGCAGGTCCCGTCGTACGAAGAGCACTTGCTTGTAGTTTCCGCTGAAGACCTGGTAACCGACGTACACGAGGCCGGTCGCGATATAGATCCACATGAAGGTGAGGTGCCATTGCAGCGCGCCTCCCAGCCACCCGCCAAGCGCAAAGGCCTCCGGCCAGTTGAGAAGATCCTTTTGCGGGATCTTTGCTCCGAAGCTCGGAAAAGCGCGAAAGATCTGGAATCCGCTGCCGACCATCACGAACAGCGAGATCGCGTTCAACCAGTGGCATAGGCGTACTACAAACGGGTGTTCATAAACCGCCTTGGTTATTTCGCCCGTCTTAAGGTCTTCGATTGCGATTAGGCGGGTTGCCATCGTCATCTCCTCAGAGCTACAGACCATAGAACTCGGAATATCCCTGATCCTCCCAGTAGCCGACTTTCTGAAGCACATGACTCACTTTGAGGTCAGTGAGATACTTTGCCTGCTTGTAGCCGATCTTGGTGGGAATGCTCAGACGTAGCGGCGCGCCGTGTTCGCGGGTCAGGGGCTGACCGTACATTTCGTAACAGAGCAAGGACTGCGGATGCATGGCGGTAGCCATGTCGAGCGACTCATAATAGTTGTCTGCGCACTCGACGGTCACGAAACGAGCGGTCGGGTCGGCGCCGATCGTCTTGAGGAAGTCGGAGAGGCGCACACCCCCGAACCGGCCAATCACATCCCATCCTTCCACGCAGACATGTCGGGTGTTTTGGGTGACCTTGGGTAGGGCGTGGATTTGCGCCAGCGTGTATTCTCCCGGCCTTTGGACACTGCCGGCCACCGTGAGGGTCCACTTCTCGAAATCTACTTCAGGGTCGTCGACGTCGTAGTCGTTGATGGGAAACTCAGCGAAAGGGGTCAGGTCGGTGTCGGCAAACGTCGGTGCCAAATGCCCGGAGCGGAACAACCTTGCCGATGCCCAATCGCTAAAGCCAAGGCCGGCTCTGAGGAGTGGTTTCTGCAGCCGCGGAATGGCAAAAGCTCCCAGCGCGAGTACAGGCGTCAGTTTCAATAACTCGCGCCGACTGATGTTCTTAAACTTGCGCCTGTCGGTTCGTAGCTTCATCAGTGCATTCCTTGGAGGTGACACGACAACCACATCGGATTCGCGAGTCGGCAAAAGGTTACAGGGAGGTCATGGATGATCGCCCCAGCAGGATCAAGGCTAACCGCAAAAAGATTGCGCGGCGAAAAAAGAACCTTTTTGCTCCGCAAAAAAATGGCCGGTGCGCCAAGCTTCCGAGAATGAACACCGGAACACACGAAATCTATCGCACTTTGATTCGAGCCTCAACTGGACGAGGCTGTTACGTGAGCAAAACAGATTTTACAATTAAATGCGGACTCGTTAAGCGTCTTCTGAAACTTTTGTTCCCGTCATGTCTCTCATGACTACGCGACCCGGAACTTCGGGGAATGGCTCGTTCGAGGAGCTCTGAGTTCGGCGCGAATTTTTAGTCAAGTACAGGAGTCGTGAAATGCAAACAATAGTTCGTACTCTGTTGTCGGCCGCACTAGCGATTGGCGTAGTGTCCGCAACCCGCAGCAATGCACAGGATGGACGCTCTAACCCAGGCGCAGTTTTCGTTATGACGAATGCCGCGGACCGGAATGAAGTCATTTCCTTTAGAAGAGCTGCAGATGGCTCGTTACAAGAAGGCCACAGATTTGCGACCGGCGGGCGTGGCAGCGGCGGTAACAATGATCCACTGGAATCACAAGGTTCTTTAACCCTCAGTCAAGATCACACCCTGCTGTTTGCGGTCAACGCAGGTAGCGGAGAGATCTCAGTGTTTCGTGTTCACGGCTCGGACTTGTCGCTGGCTGATAAGGAACTCTCAGGAGGAAGTGAACCGAACGCAGTAGCCCAGCATGGACACCTCGTCTACGTTCTCAACACTGGCGGTAGCAGCAACGTGGTTGGTTTCCGAGTCAATGAGGACGGAAGACTTTCGCGGATTCCTCATTCTCTCAGTTTTCTAAGCACCAATACCTCGGGGGCCGCGTCATTAGCGTTCAGTCCCAATGGTCAGTTCCTCGTCGTTACTGAACGAGAGACGAACGACATCGATGTGTTCAGTGTACAGAGTAACGGAACGTTGTCGCCGATCGTCACAAATCCAAGTGCAGGCCCAGGAGCCTTCTCGGTTGCTTTCGCTCCGAATGGAGCGGCGCTAGTAGTTGAAACCGGTCCCAGCGGAGGCCAAAACGCATCGGCTATTTCGTCTTACGCAGTTTCTCCCAATGGAACCCTGTCCGTGATCAGCGCGAGCGTCCCAACTCTCGGAGCGGCAACATGCTGGAACGCGGTCACTCCCAATGGCGAATGGGTTTACACCTCCAATGCTGGCTCCTCGACAATCTCCGGCTTTACCATCGGCAGCAATGGAACGCTAACCGCGTTGCCGGGAACCGTCGTTGGGACAAATCCCACCGGAGCTACGAATCTGGACATCACCATTAGTGCTGATGGCAAGTTCCTGTATAGCCTCGATGCGACGGTGGGCACGATTAGCATCTTCGGCATTCAGTCGGATGGAACGCTGAGCAACCTGGGGACCGTCGGCGGTCTCCCGCAGGACGTCGGATTTAACGGAATCGCTGCAATCTAGAGTTATTTGTGAGTTGCGGCGAATCTGCGCCGCAACTCACGTCTTTTCGAAAATCTCAATCGTGTCTGAGGCAATTGCAAGGAGAATGAGAATGGCAGTGAAGTTACTAGTACTTTACCCTCGTCCGAAGGACGCACTGCAAAGACCCTAGTGCCGTCGTGTGAGCAATCATATGGCGTTCGACTGGTCGACACTCATCATGCTCCGCGTACATTACGGCTGCTGCTGGTGGTCTAGGCAAGCTGGCGCAGTACCTACTGATCCACGAGCCCACCGAGATCAATTTAAGTGAGCCGCCGACGTCGTGATGTCGCCCCATCCCCATTCTTTGGCTTGCCTGTCAGGTCGCGCGCGACGTGAAGTTGAAAACTCTCCAGGCACACCGTGACAAAACCCGCCATCTCCCTCTGAGGTTGATCTCCGCGCGAACCGTGGCAACCTTGGTAGAGCGGCAGCGAATTCTGGACCTCCCTGGATACGATAGTGCGGTTGTCTATTGAGCCTGCAAAATGGCGAAAGCAGTCTTTTACACGGTGTTGACAAAAGGTTGACAACTCTCGATGCACCGACACAAACAATAGGTGGGTGCATCCAACTCCGCTAAAAGCCTAACACCGACACGAACCTGTCACGGAGGGATGCCCACGTACCAACGAAAAATCATCACATCACCACACCAAAAAAGGAGTAGAACATGACAAATCGAACCTCCCCTCTATTGCCTTCCTCCGAAGATTCGACTGTAAACGAGAAACCTAATGTACCCGAGAAAAGCGCCGTCAACCGGCGTGCGTTCCTGCGGAATAGCATGGTCGCAGGTGCGGCGGTGACGGTGGGCGCCGGAATATTAGGGGACTCACCATCCGCGTTTGGTCAGCAAGACGGCAAGAAAATATCCAAAGGCGACGCCGCCATTCTGCGTTTCCTGGCTGCCGCGGAAATCATCGAGAGTGATCTTTGGCTGCAATATCAGGAGCTCGCAGGGGTGCAGGACAATGAAGTCTCCACTTTGGCCAGCAAGCTGATTCCCGGCTATCCTTCGCAGCCTACCGGAGGTAATCCGCAATACACGAAAGACTTGGAACACCTAGATTCGGACATGCCGCAGTATATTCACGACAACACTGAAGATGAGTTGACCCACGAAGCGTTCATCAATGCCTATCTGGCTTCGAAGGGCGCGGACACAGTCAACTTGGACAAGTTTCGCACTCTACCTAGTAGTCAGGCCACTGGATCCAACAAAAACTTTGGTCGGCTCACGAACCTGACGCAGCTCACGGTGGACACGACCTGGTGGACTCGCTACCGCAGCCGTACCAAGAATCCCGACTTCGGTGACAAGTTCCGTCCAGCAATCGCCACTTTGGCAGTCAACCAGCACACCGCAATTCCCAGAACCGATTCGGATGTGAGCCATACGACGTTCCTGAAGGCAGTCGCCAATACTGCGGGCTTCCACTTTGCTTTCATCGAGCAAGGTGGCACCAGCCTCTATCCCGAATTGGCGCAACGAGTCCGTAATGTCGAGGTATTACGCATCCTGCTCTCCATCGGTGGAACTGAAATCTGTCACTTTCAAACCTGGCACGACAAGGCGGGAAACGGGTTCATCTTGAAAGATGTTGTCGATCCCGTCACAGGCGTGCTGGTAACGTTCCCTGATCTGAACTCTCCACCTTTTGGTGGCGAGGATTTTCAGACCAACCTGATCATGCCCGAACCCACCGTGTTCCTCAGCCGGCAATTCCCGGCGTGTTCGATAATTCGTCCCACGGAAACGAACGGTGCTGCGATGGGGGCACTCGTGGCGCTCACGGGTGACGGTCTTTTCATCGGCCAAAGTAAAGAGTTCTTCCAATTCCTCACGGAGTTGGCACAAGAGGCCGATGCCGCGAAGCACGGAAGCGAATAACCTTGCCCACGGCTTTAGGTAGGCGCAGAAGTCGGGGGTTTGGCTCCTTGCGCCCGCCCACGCCGAAAGCAGACCAAGTGGGGCAAACGAAGAGCCCACGACTGTTGAGCCGTGGGCTCGATTTTTGCAGACGTGTCAGTATTCGTCTGGCAGAAACGTCGTCACGCTGCGGCCAGCTTCCGTTGCTGCGCTCGTCAAAGAGTCAAAACGCATATTAGCTGGCCGTTGGGGCGAAAAACATTAGGTGGCGATAAATCCCGATTACACTCATCTGCCTTCCCCTAAGGGGTTTTGAGTGTAATGGCCTGATAGTGACAGTTGACCAGAGATTTTCGCAACATCTAGTTTAAAATTCCCGTGACATGCGTGCACTAAAGTTCTGTGGCTTGCTGCTGGTTAACCTCGCTGTTGCAGTAATCGGAACGGCGATTCTGGATACCGCGTTGGGGAGAGTGATTTCGTCTCACTCGGTCGCGGCAATAGTCTCGAAGGAATTCACCTTCAGCATCGTTTGTGCGGCTTTTATCGGGTTCGGCATGTGGCGAACTTGGCGAAATTCTGCGGCGAAGTGGACATGGATTCTGCCAGCAGTATGGTTTGCATTTGGCTACCTGACAATCGCGGGACAGGGCGACGTATGGGGTCGTCTCTCCGGTTTTGGCTCTGGGAGCGTTTTGAGTGCGCCGGATGTCAGGAGCTTTTTCTTGTTCACCGTTCCCTTGGTTCGTGCCGTTTCCTATTCTGTTGGCGCATACTTTTCCTCGCTGCTGTACCCGGCACCTGTGGCTCCCGCGTAATGCGCAGTTCGCGAAAATCTCTATTACACTCATCTGTCTTCCCAGAAGGGGATTTGAGTGAAATGGCCTGTTTGCGACAGTTACCAGAAAAAGCGGTTGCGGTTTTGTCCGTCGGCGAAGCGATTCCTGTTTAACTCGGGAAGAAAATAAAGCGGACGAGCTTGTTCCGGTTCCGGCATTCCTGAGTGTCTCCCTTGCAAGTGGGATATAACTCTCCCCATCCCGCGGCTACGACAATGCGATTTTCGGAAATGCCCCGGCTTACCAGAGTTTGTTTTACCCAGTCCGCGCGCCGCTGGCTGAGCGCGAGATTGTACACGAGATCTCCAGTTACGGATGCATACCCATCGACAAAAAGGCGCACACTGGGATGATCCTTGAGCCATTGAACATCGTCGTCCAGCGCGCTTGGATTGGTCGGAGAATTATAGTCGTTCCTGAGGAACATAACGTCTTTCATGTTCTTGTAAAACGCGTCTTCCTCGGGGCCAAAGAGAATCACTGGCGGTGCCGCCCAATAAGCGACCCAAAAGTCAGCTCCCGGGTCCGAACTCGTAACTTGTGCGAGCATAGTCGCACTGGGCAAAAGCAGGGTTGCGGCGATGGCGAACGCAAGGCGATATCTCATGGGTTTCGTTAACCTCCGAAATACCGTGGAAGCTTGACGGTACTTGTGTCGTAGATCAACTAGTATTTTTGACAGTTTATCGCGATTACACTCATCATGCTGCCCAGGGGATTTGAGTGAAATGGCCTCCCTTGAGAAGAGCCGTAACTCGCTGCAAAGAGGGGTTGGCGCAGAGCCTCTTTTCATGCTTCGTTGTGACCGGAGTCCGGTCATGCTGACCTAATTTCGTCACCTATCCAGACCAAATCCTTTCATTGGCGTGTTGTTTTTTCGCTTGTGAACAGTAGAATGAGGCGATGAAGGCCCACACCAAAATGAAATAAGTTGATGTCGGCCCGCTTGGATATGAGTGCGACATAGACGAGAGAATGCCCGGGTCCACAGTACCTGAGCGCGGGTAGATTCCGCAGCATCATAATTCTCAGACCGGTACGCCGTTGAGCCGTTGTGGATGCGTACATGTAAGAAAGTAAAAAATCATTTATAACCTTGCGAGAGAGTGGAGGCTCCAATATGCCGGTCGCACTTCCTGAACCTGATGGTGAGCGGGAGGGCATTCCGCTGTGGCTCTGCCCCAACTGTTCCAAGTACAAGCCCATAGAAGACTACGGTTGGAAGAAGCGCAATGATATTTGCCCCGGTCACCAGGTCTGGTTCTTGCAAGGTTGGTGCAATCGCTGCCTAGAATCGCTGGTTAAGGGAAGTGAAGGGAGGTAACAGCGTTTTGCAACTGTTCATATCGCTGCGGCTGGTGGGCAGGTCGTAGGTTACTCCCGTTTAAAACGAGTTCAGGTATCACGTCCCTCCGCATTGCGAGTTTATTGGCGTGTGCCAAGATGTCAATTGGCGATAAATCTCGATTACGCTCAAAACCCCCTCAATGAGTGAAATGGCCTGTTAACGTCACCTGAAAGAAGCCACTCTCCATTTCGCGTCGCAGAAGGAGTCAATCAGACATGATGCGGCCACAGCGGGTTACGAATACACAGCGGTGCCGAAGGTGTAGCTCCACACCTAGCACCGTTGTTGGCGTTTAACGCGTCTAGGTTGTTGTCGAACGAGCCGATCGGGTCCTGCCGTTCTTTAGTTCAGGCCGAAGGCGTAAATTCTGTCGTCGTCCTGGAAATAAACCACCCCATTGGACACGGCAGGCGAGGACTGCACACGGGGGTAGAAGCAGCAGTTTTCAAAACTCCACAGATGGGCGCCGGTGCGGGCGTTCAGTGCGTACACATAGCCGTTGTACGAGTCGAGATAAACCACCCCGTTCGCCACGGCGGGCGAGGAGATCACAGAGCCGCTGGCGGCGAAACTCCATAGCTTCGCGCCCGTGGTGGCGTTCAGCGCGTACATGTTGCCCGAGGTTGTGCCGACATAAACCATCCCATTGGCCACGGCGGGTGACGAATACACGGCGCTGCCGAAGGTGTAGCTCCACACCTTGGCACCGTTGTTGGCGTTTAACGCGTACACATTGTTGTCGAACGAGCCGACATAAACCACCCCGTTCGCCACGGCAGGCGAGGAATACACATAGGCGCCGGTAGTGTAACTCCACAGCTTGGCACCGGTGGTAGCGTTCAGCGCGTACACGTTGTCATCGTCCGAGCCAACATAAACCACCCCATTCGCCACGGCGGGCGAGGAAGCCACATAGCTTCCGCGGGTCCTGTAGCTCCACAGCTTGGCACCGGTGATCGCGTTCAGCGCGTACACGTTGCCATCGTCGGAGCCAACATAAACCACTCCATTCGCCACGGCGGGCGAGGAAGACACATCGTTGCCGCGGGTCTTGTAGCTCCACAGTTTGGCGCCGGTGCGGGCGTTCAGCGCGTACACGTTGCCGTTTACCGAGCCGACATAAACCACTCCGTTTGCCACCGCAGGCGAGGAACCCGAACCGCCCGCCGCATACGTCCAAAGCGCGACACCGGTCTCGGAGTTTAGCGCATACAGGTACCCGTCGCCCAACCCGACATAAACCACCCCATCCGCCACCGCGGGCGATGATAAGAACGGCCCAACAATGTTACCGAATTGCCACTTCAAGCCGAGACTCCCAACATTATTGACGTTCAACACTTTCTCGCACGGGTTCCAGCGCTGCATGTTCGACAGGTGGAACTCGGTCCAGTTGTTGCTGCACGTGCCCGCTGCCTGCTGGGTCGAGGCCAGGGACACGAAGCACCCACATAGAATCGAAATCACCAGGACTCGTTTCATTTCGAACCTCCACGAGACGACACGGCGGAAATGCGTTTTCCAGAAACTCCAGTCATTCACCCGGCGCGTGCCGCTCTCAGGTGTGAACGGACATAAGCTAGGCACGTCTCTCCACAGCTCCTTTACCGTCCCGCCGCTCCCGCAGCCAGCGCGCCTAGGCTTCCTGCTTGTTCATCCAGCCCCTCCGTCGCGCCGGCGATGATAGGCTTGCCGGGGATCGTCTCGTAGGCGTAACCGGTCAAAATGGCTGTAATCCCAAGCCGTTGAAGGCTAACCTTCACTCGCGCCCAGCCGTAGTGCGTCTTCCCTTTGATCACAAACTTGAGGCCGAGGTAGGCTTGCTTCACATTCCCCCACGGGCACCTACCCGATTCGTGGTTATCTACGACCATGGGATTACCCGCCGGGTAGTCCGGTCGAAACCGTCCTTTGGGTCCGATCGTCGTCCCCTTGGGCAAGGCAGCGGCACACCCGCTGGAGGGGTACGTCGCCAATTCCCATATCTCGTTTGCCTGCCCTTCCGGTGCGACCCTCAGGAACGCGACAGATGTGGATGTGAATATCCACGTGTTGCTCAACCCGAAATCGGCGATTCCATCGTGATTAACATCAAAAAGAACCAACCCAATGTTCCGGACAATCTTCACATTGGCGGGGGTGTAGACGACCTTGGCTTCCGCCGCAGATCCCGAACACAGCGCCCCAACGCCAGCCGCGGTCGCCGCCACGGTGTACGCCTTGAGACGGCGTTCCAATGGTAAGGAAAAAGCTGTTGTTTGCTGTTTCATTGCTACCCCTTCCCGGCAAGCCCAATTTGCAGATAAGCCCCGCAGCGCGCCCATCGTATGCAGCCGCCAGAGCATTGTCAATACAGGTTTTCTGGTACGGGCTGACAGACTCCCGCTCCCGCAATGGCACTTTAAGGATAGAGACACAGCTTGGATTGGCCGCTCTTCCCCTCGGTAACTGCCATGAAAATGGCGAGTCTGCGCACGAGAAATCAAAGGCCTACGAGCAGCTCGCTATTTTCATGCTGCGTGGTGCGCCGGTGCGGCACATGACGCCTGTTGCAAAATCCCAATTGCACTCATTGAGGGTTTTGAGCGTAATGGTGTTTACAACAGCGTGAGCTACGGAGCAAGCTCAAGCACAACTCCGTATCCGTCGTAGCCTTCGTGCACCCCCCCGTAAACCGTGCCGACGAAGAGATTGCCAGCAGCGTCAAAAGTCACGGGATTATCTGCAGGCGAGGCGCCGTCGTGGTAATTAAAGCTAAAGAAAACGGTTTCAATCCAATTGCCCTTGGCGTTCTGGGTAAGCTTATAGATCACGCCATTTCCGGTGTTTCCCCCGACGTAGGTTGTGCCATAAAGACTACCGGCTGTGTCGGGAACCAAATCACTCCACGGAAAATCTCCGTCGCCACGCTTCCCAAACGCGTGAAGTAGGGTTTCGGTCCACTTGCCGTCGGAATTAGCTTCCAATCGGAATACCGCACCCGGAAGTCCGTCGTCGCCATTGTCGGACAGGGTGCCAAAGATTTTGCCCGAGGCGTCCAGATAAACTCCGGCTGCAGGCCAACCGTGCTGCGTTCCTCCGCGAAATGAATACAGGACAGTTTCAGTCCAAGAGTCATGGGAGGCGTTCAGCTCGAAAACAGCGCCTTGCCCGTAAGCCCCACCCGCGATCGTCGTTCCATAGACGTTTCCTGCCGCATCGAGGGTGACATCTGCCCACGGATATGCGCCATCGCTCCCGGAAAAGCTACCTGTTCAGCAACCGCCTGAAATGTGGTAAGTGCGGCAGCAACTTGATCGTATCAACTGGTGGGAAAAAGAATCCGAAATACGTCTGTACTGGATACCTCAATCGCGGTATCTGCACAAACAACCTGCGAATCGGAGCCTACGAGGTCGAGAGCCAATTGCTAAGCAATCTTCAACAAGATCTGTGGCAGCCCGACAGGATCAATTTCGCAGTGGAAGAATTAGGTCGCCAGTTGCGTTCCTCGCTCGGGAGCCTGTCCGGCGAAATGGCTCACATGCGTCTACGCAAGGAGAAGCTTGAGCGTGAGATTCGAAATCTTACCGAGGCGATTGCTGAGAACGGTCCGTCGAAACACGTCCTCCAAGGAATTGCTGAACGGGAAAAGGAAATTTCGAGCATCACCGATCGCCTTCTCGCTTCGGCACCAGACTCAATCGAGACACGGATCGAGGATCTGAAGCGGTTGGTCGAGGAAGGAATCGAGAACCTCGGCGACCTCCTCAGGAAGAACGCCCCTCTTGCCAAGCAGGAGTTGCACAGCCACCTGCTTGGGGTGCAAATGTATCCGACTGAAGGTGGGGAGGGTTGGTGCTACCTTGCCGAGGGAACTTGGGATCTTATGGGGAATGCACCAGTTGGGCCCATGCTCGGACAGCCCGAGGACGGGCGGTTTGAGATGGTTGCGGGGGGTGGATTTGAACCCCTCACAGGTATTGATAATACGCATGTTATTGATTCTCAACGTTGCTCAACCTGCTCAAAAAGCACGTCCGGCACTTTGACAGTACACAGACAGGACACGGCTTTCCATTCTCTTTGCTCGAATATGCGTTCCGCTCAGCTATCAGATTGCCGACCGCTTCTTCAAACGTCATGCCCGCGGCACCCTATCAGTTCTCCGTTGTGCTCGTTCATTGCGCTCTACTCATCCTCGGAGCCGGGAACCTTGTCCACCGGAATGCCGAATGCTTTGGCTGCCCGATGCCGGAGCGTTAGCTCTAGCTCCGCATTATTCCGAAATAGAGAACCTAGCTGCTTGAGACTTCGCCCCGTTGCCAATCGGTCCAGCATTGCGGTCACAATGGGCGAAGCAGGAGAATCCTTATGGGTCATTTGCCCGTTTGTTTCAGCACGGCTGAATGACCGCAGAATGCGCTCCCAAGCATACTTCGCGTCTCTGTGAAGTCCCTGACCATCAAGAAACACCCGGCGCAAAGAATCGTTTGGACGTATAACGTTTTGTGCGATAAGACGGGAAAGCAGCTTGGCTCCGGCTTCATAGCGTTCTTGACCTCGTTCATCGCAGCCCACTTTGCCCTTACAGATGCTGTCATGGTGAGTCACAAAAGAGACGGCCTTGCATTCATCCTTTGGCAACCACAGGTCTTCGTCCAACATGAACTCGCCCGTGTATTCTTGGTTGCAGTACCAGGCTTTCTTTTTCGCGTCGTACCACAGTGGTCCCTTGCTTGTCTCCGGGTCGTATCGGTCGAGCTTTATCGTCGGCTCTTTGTCCGTAATCAAAATGCGATAGGCGGGAGGACGGTACTTAGGCATGTCCTCAACCCAGTAAAACTTTTTACCGAAAATGAGGTCTTTCCACTCGAACTCGAATCGAATATTTCCATAAATAGACCCGTTAGCCCAGGTGTTTGGAGAGAGCCAGGCAATGCAAGTCCGAGTGTTGCTGAGCTTGCTCTCATCCCACACGAGCGATGAGCGTATCCTGCGGTCCTCGAATATCCGATAAGCATCAGAAACATGGCAGATGTGATAAACGACATCGAGCGGACAACAGTCTGCATTCGTTCGGCGGGGATTTGGCTCTCCTACCGCATAAACATCCCACTCTCGTTGCTGCTTTGCTACCATAAGTTGTGGTGTGGCTCACTCCTCAAAAAAAGCTCGCAATGTAGTCTCATCTACTGTCACACCCGGGCTTAGCAAGTCAAAGAACTCTTTGCTGCTCATTTTCTTCGAGCGTTTGATGGTCTTCCGTCCATGAGTGCCGAGCGGTCCGGCTTCCAAGTCTGCGGTGCTACCGTTGTTCTGTACCACTGTCCAATCCATTTCTACTCCCAACAGACACTATGACAGCAGCTTGCGACGCGCCTTGCTCGTTAGCTCCGCGACCTCGCGCTCGTGCTTGCGGAGATGGCTCTCGGGTGTTTCACCCGGCTCAAGGACAATCTTCCCAGGGGGATTTAGCGGCGCTCTCGTGAGTCCTGCTTGCAAGCTCGGTTGCGAAAGCATGTAGGCAATGGCGGCCAGGACCTTGCCTTTAGTCCCGTACTCATGGGCGAGAGACTCAATAAGCGAGACAGTCCGCGGCGGGAGCTTGTATGTCTTGCCGGTGACAGGTGAATCAAGGATGACGGACAGTGCGCTGTCAGGCACCATGAATCCGGCTCTATCCCATAGAAGCTCAACCGCTACCTGTATAGCGCGTGATTGCTGCCCGTGAATCTTGCCAGCTTTCTCGATAATCTTGAGCGCCCTCTCGGGGAGCTTGTACCGCTTGGCAAGATTGTGGCTCGATTCTTTGAGCTGGTTGAGGCGCCGGGTCTCGCTTTTCACCGTGCCACAAGTCTAACACCGGGCGATGTACCATTGAGGGGTTGTAACGAGGTCCGAATCACGATGAGCGATATCAAGCTGTTCAGCATCCGGGATGGACGTGTGGAAGGGATACTCGGCCATGCCGTGCCCGTAGAGAAATCACTGCAGAAGCTTATCGAGCAACACCTCGATACTCTCCTCAGTATGCGATTTTTGGCTTCGGAATACTCAACGGGAAGGACGCACGGGGGCCGTATTGACACGCTCGCGATCGATGAAAACAACTCGCCTGTCATCATCGAGTACAAACGCACTCTGAATGAGAACGTTATCAACCAGGGCTTGTACTACCTGAACTGGTTATTGGATCATCGGGCTGAGTTCAAGCTTTTGGTCCTAGAACGGCTCGGGAAGGATGCGGCCGCCGCGATTGAGTGGTCGAGTCCGCGCTTGTGCTGCATTGCTGGCGACTTCACAAAGTTTGATGAGCATGCGGTTCAGGAGATCAATAAGAATATCGAGCTGCTCCGGTATCGGAAGTACGGCGATGACCTGCTTCTTCTCGAACTGGTGAACGCAACCACAGCTGAGCTTGTGCAGATTGAGACTGAGGGGGATGGCAAAGCAGCTGGTAAATATAAAACGTTCGAGGAATATCTGGCCCAAAGTCCTGAGGAGCTGAGGGAACGTTTCGAGAACCTCAAGTCCTTCGTGATGGCTCTCGGCGATGACGTACAGTTGAAGCAGCTCAAGTATTACGTTGCATTCAGGCGACTAGAGAACTTCGCATGTGTGGAAGTCCATCCCCAGACTGGGCAGCTTCTAGTGTTTTTGAAGATCGACCCGACCAGCATGACGCTGGAGGCCGATTTTTCACGGGATGTTTCGAATATCGGCCATTACGGTACTGGCGATCTCGAAGTCAGGATTAAGAACGACACCGACCTACAGAAAGCCAAACCCCTGATC
>Ga0210395_10002601_pt1 | contig 13984 bp, 12 predicted proteins | sample IncBWH4OmetaG_FD_150861 | JGI IMG/M metagenome (GOLD analysis project Ga0210395, IMG submission 150861) | Forest soil microbial communities from Barre Woods Harvard Forest LTER site, Petersham, Massachusetts, United States - Inc-BW-H-4-O ... | reverse complement strand
CCGGGCCGCCGTCACCGCGGCGCGGCTCGCGAGATAGACCGACTCGAACACCGAATGGGTGACGAACACCACCGTGGTCTGCAACGCCTGCCACATCTGCAGCAGATCGTCGTTGAGCTTGAAGCGGGTGATCTCGTCGAGCGCGGCGAACGGCTCGTCCATCAGGAGGAGCTCCGGCTCGGTGACAAGGGCGCGCGCGATCGAGACGCGCATGCGCATGCCGCCGGACAATTCGCGCGGATAGGCGCGGCCGAACGGCAGCAGCCCGACGCGGCCGAGCACCGCCTCGACGCGCTCCGCCGCCTGTCGCGCGGGCGCGTTATGGAGATTGAGCGGCAGCAGCACGTTGTTGAAGACGTTGGCCCACGGCATCAGCGTCGGCTCCTGGAACACGAAGCCGATCCGGCTCCCGTTCCCGGCCGGAGGCGCAGCGTCTGCCGCCGGCCATTCAACCGCGCCCTCGGTCGGCTCGCTCAATCCGGCGATGATGCGCAGCGCCGTCGACTTGCCGCAGCCCGACGGACCGAGCAGCGCCAGAAACTCGCCGGCGCGAAGCTCGAGCTCGAGCCTTGCGAGCGCGCGCGTGCCGGTGGGAAATGTCTTGCCGACACCGCGCAGCGCTACGAGAGGCGCGGCACGCGGGTTACCCGTCGGCGGCATCGGCGGCGCTATTGCTTCGGCCGCAAATCGAGCCCGACCTTCTTGTCGACGAATTTCAGCGTGTAGGATTTGCGGTAATCGAGACCCGCTTTGACGACGCCGGCGCGAACCATCTTGTCGAAGAAATCCTGCATGCGCGCGTCGGTCATGGCGCCGACTCCGAGCGAGAGCGAATCGCCCGAATCGACGATGCCGTACTCCTTCATCTTGGCGACGGAATAGGCGAGGAGATCGTCGGACATCTCCGGGTTCTCGCGCTTGATGATCGCGTTGGCCGCCTTGTTGTCGCCGTAGATGTAGTTGTACCAGCCGATGATCGAGGCATCGACGAAGCGCTGCACCAGGTCGGGCTTCTTTTCCACGAGTTCGCGGCGGGTCTCGATCAGCGTCGAATAGGAGCTGAACCCTTCATTGGCGAGCAGGAAGATTTTCGGCTTGAAGTTTCCCTGCTTCTCGATGGCGAACGGCTCCGACGTCACGTAGCCCTGCATCGCGCTCTTCTTGTCGGCGAGGAAGGGTTGCGGGTTGAAGGTGTAGGGCTTGACCTGCTCTTCCTTGAAGCCGAAGTCGGCCTTGAGCCACTGGAAGTAGGTTGCCACCCCTTCCTTGGAGATGAACAGCGTCAGCCGTTTCAGGTCGATCAACTTTTTGATGTTCTGGTCGGGGTGGGCGATGAGGACCTGCGGGTCCTTCTGGAACATGGAGGCGACCTCGATCGTCGGCACGTTCTGCTCGACCGCGTCGAAGGCCTGCAGCGTGTTGGCGCTCATGTAGAAGTCGATCTTGCCGACCGGGAGCAGGATGCGGTTGTTGGCGTTGGGGCCGCCCGGCACGATGGTCACGTCGAGGCCATACTTCTTGTAGGTGCCGTCGGCGAGCGCCTGGTAGAAGCCGCCGTGCTCGGCCTCCGCCACCCAGTTGGTGCCGAACGAGACCTTGTCCAACGCCTGAGCGGACGCTGGGGTCATCGGGGCGGCCACAAGGGCGGTCCATCCGGCGAGCACTATCCACGACATGCTTGCGCGCGACATCGGTTGCTCCTTCGCATTGGGACCGCGACAATAGGAGAGCCCGGCACGCTTGGCGAGAGACCTAAGAGAGCCTCATGACGCTGCCCAAACGCGACTGGATGGAGATGACCTGGGCCGACATCGCCGCGGCGGGCGAAGCGGTCCGGCGCTGGATCGCGGTGCTGCCGCTCGCCGCGGTGGAGCAGCACGGACCGCACCTGCCGCTCGGCGTCGATGCGTACATTGCCGAGGCCTATCTGGCGCGCGTGCGCAAAATCCTTCCCGAGACGCTTCCGGTCACGTTTTTGCCGGTACAGCGTGTCGGCGTCTCAGCCGAGCACCTGGGCTATCCCGGCACACTGACGCTGTCGGCCGCGACTGCGATCAAGGCCTGGACCGAGATCGGCGAGAGCCTTGCGCGGGCCGGGCTGCGCAAGCTCCTCCTCGTCACCAGCCATGGCGGCAACGTCGCGGCCATGGAATTGGCGGCGCGCGATTTGCGCACCCGGCTCGGCATGCTCGCCGTCACCGTCGGCTGGCACCGCTTCGGCTATCCGGAGGGCACGTTCTCGGGCGAAGAACGAAGACACGGCATTCACGGCGGCGACATCGAGACCTCGCTCATGCTCGCCGCGATGCCGGACACGGTACGCACGGAGAAGGCGGCGCAGGCGACGCCCGCTACCATCGCGATGGCGCGCGAGTTCAAATGGCTCGGCGCCTATCGTCCGGCGGGCTTTGCCTGGATGACGCAAGATCTCAACGCTACCGGCGCGGTCGGCGACGCGACGCAGGCCAGCGCCGCGAAGGGCGACGCAGCACTCGCCCACGGAGCGCAGGCTTTCGTCGAGCTAGTGCGCGAGATGGACCGCTTCGACCTCGCCCGTCTGCGCGAAGGGCCGCTCAGTGACTCGGCCTACGACCTATCACCGCGGATCAATCGCTAATCGATCAATTGAATTCGTCGGGCAGGATCGGCAGCGGGTGGAATTCGATGCCTTCCTCGTGCAGCGCCTTGGCCTCGTCCGGCGAGGCTTCACCATAGATCGAGCGGTGCTCGATCTCGCCGTAGTGGATCTTGCGCGCCTGCTCCGGGAAACCGGGGCCCACATAATCTGCGTTCCTGGTGATGTGCTCGCGCAACTCCTTGAGCTTCTTGCGCAGCTCGCGTTCCTGCGGGGACATGATCGCGACCGGCGTCTTGCCGGGTGCGGACGGCGGCAGCGGTAGCGTCGGCGCCGGCAAGTTCGCCGGCATCGGGAGCGGCGGCACCGGGCGCGCCTCGACCGGCTCCCCGGGTTCGGTGCGGGCAAGCCGCGGCGCCATGATCGCCTTCTCGACCTTGGCAGAGCCGCAGACCGGGCAAGTCACCAGCGCGCGCTTGGCCTGCTTGTCGTAGGCGGCTGAGTTCTGGAACCAGCTCTCGAAGGCGTGGCCGTGCTCGCAATTGAGCGCGTAGCGGATCATGCCGGCCCCCGCACAGCGCGCAGATGGGTCGGCTCGGCCATCGGCTCGATCACCTCGAAGCGCCGGCCGTTGTGGAGCGAAGGAATCTGGGAGCGCGCAGCGGCGACCTGCGCCGGATCGACCTCGGCAAGAATAATCCCGGGCTCGGTTCCGCCCTCGGCGAGGATGCGACCCCAGGGGTCGACAATGAGCGAATGGCCGAACGTCTCGCGCCCGCTCTCGTGCTTGCCGCCCTGCGCGGCGGCGAACACGAAGCAGCCGTTCTCGATGGCGCGGGCGCGCATCAGCACATGCCAATGCGCCTGGCCGGTCGGCCGGGTGAAGGCGGAGGGAATCGAGAAGAACGACGCGCCCGCCTCGGCAAGCGCGCGATAGAGCGCCGGAAAGCGCAGATCATAGCAGATGGTCACGCCGAGCCGGCCCCAGGGCAAGTCGGCGACGATGGCGAGCTCCCCCGGCCGGTAGGTGCGCGATTCGCGGCGGCTGTCGCCATCGGCGAGATCGACGTCGAACATGTGGATCTTGTCGTAGCGGGCCACGACGTCGCCGGCGCGGTCGATCAGGAATGAGCGGTTGGCCGCCTTGTCGGGCGACGCCCTGACCGACAGCGATCCGATGTGGACGTAGATGCCAAGCCTGCGCGCCGCGTCGCGCAGGGCGGCGAGCACCGGGTCGTGCTCCTCATCCGCGATCGCGGCAAAGAGCCGCTCGCGGTTGCTCTCCATGATGTTGGTCACTTCCGGTGTAAGGACGTAGTCGGCGCCGGCCCGCTTGGCCTCTTCGATCGCCGCCAGGGCCGCGGCGAGATTGGCATGCGGATCGACCCCCGAGCGCATCTGCACGAGACCGACCTTGAAGGCCGCAGGAGTTGCCGCGCTCATTCCGGCTGGCCCTCGCCCGCCCCCAGCAGCGGATCGAGCTGGCCCGCCTCCTCGAGCGCATAGAGTTCGTCGCAGCCCCCGACATGGGTTGAGCCGATGAAGATTTGAGGAACCGTGCCCTGTCCGTTGGCGCGCTCGATCATGTGCTGCCGCATCTGCCGGTCTGCCGTGACGTCGATCTCATGGAAGCTTACGCCTTTGCGCGTCAGCAGTTCCTTCGCCCAGTGGCAGTAGGAGCAATATCGCTGGGTATAGATTTCGACCGAAATCATAACGATCCATTAGCTGTATCAAGCGGTTATATGGATATCCGCACCGGGTCGGCAACCCTGGCGAAGACCAGCACATCGACGTTGCTGGCCCCCGCGCGCAACAGCGCCCGGGCGCAGCCCTCGACAGTAACGCCGGACGTGAGCACGTCGTCGAGGACGATGAGCCGGCGGCCGACGACCGCCGCCTTGCCCTGTTCCGGCACGCGGAAGGCGCCCTGGACGTTGGCGGCGCGCTCGGATCGTGACAGCCCGACCTGCTGCACGGTCGCCTTCACGCGCTTGAGCGCATCCGTCACCATCGGAACGCCGCTTGCCGCGGACACGGCAGCCGCCAGCATGGCGGACTGGTTGAAGCGCCGCGTCCACAGCCGCCGCCAGTGCAGCGGAACCGGAACGAGCGCGTCGGCTTCGGCGAGGACTTCACGCCCGGCGCGGCTGATCCAGCGGCCCATCATCGGCGCGAGGTCGAGCCGGTCCCCATATTTGAGGGCATGCACCAGGACGCGCGATATCTCGTCGAAGCGCACCGCGGCGCGGGCGCGGTTGTAGGCCGGCGGATCAGCGATGGCTTCCATGGACAGGATGCCGGGGCCGGGGTCATAGACGAAGGGAATGCCAAGCCGCTCGCAATAGGGTCGGGTGATGAAGGAACGCTTCGACCAGCAGGACGCACAGAGCCCCTCGCCTTCCACCGGCTCGCGGCAGACCGCGCACAGGCGCGGCAAAGCGATATCGAGGGCTGCGCGCAGCAGCGCGCGGACCTTGTCCGCGGCGCTTGCCAGCCGGGCCGTGGAAACAGGCGCCGGAATTTCCCCCGCCGCATCCCCCATAACGCCACGCTACCTCTGCGCGCGGGAATTGTCATCGGCTTCGCGTTGATCCGCCGCTCGCCGCGGCACTTGCCAGTCTGGAAGTCATGGCCGCACCGCCCACACCGCCGAGCCCGCTGATCTTCGATCGCGGGCTGTTGCGCGCGCGGCACCGGCGCGCGGCGTCCTTGGGGCCGACGACATTCCTGCTCGATCGCGTCGCCGACGACATCACCGACCGGCTGGCCACGGTGAAGCGGCGGTTCGATCTCGCGCTCGACCTCGGCACGCCCGGCGAAGTGGTACGGGCGGCGCTCGCTCGCGTCGGGTCGGTCGGAACGATCGTGGCGGCGGCGGCATTTCCCGCGGGCGGCGCGGGCCGCGTCACCCCATTCGTCATCGCCGACGAGGAAGCCCTGCCCTTCGGCGACGCCACGCTCGACCTCGTCGTTTCCACGCTGGCGCTGCAGTTCGTCAACGACCTGCCGGGTACGCTCGTGCAAATCCGCCGCGCGCTGAAGCCCGACGGACTGCTCCTCGCCGCCCTCCTGGGCGGCGAGACACTGGCGGAGTTGCGCGAATCCTTCGCCGCGGCGGAGAGCGAAACGACGGGCGGGGTCTCGCCCCGCGTGGCGCCCTTCGCCGATCTGCGCGATCTCGGCGCCTTGTTGCAGCGCGCCGGATTTGCCCTGCCGGTGACCGACACCGACCGGCTCACCGTGCGCTACGACTCAGCGTTCGCACTGATGCACGACCTGCGGCGCATGGGCGCAACCAACATTCTCGTCGACCGCCGGCGGCGGCCGCTCCGCCGCGCGACGCTGATGCGCATGGCGGAAATCTATGCCGAACGCTTCGCCGATCCTGACGGGCGGCTGCGCGCCACCTTCGAGATCGTGTGGCTGTCCGGCTGGTCGCCGCATCCGAGCCAGCGGCAGCCGCTCAAGCCGGGCTCCGCGGCCGCGCGCCTCGCGGATGCGCTCGGCACGCAGGAAGTATCGACCGGCGTGAAAGCAGAGCGCTGAGTGCGTTCTTGCGGGGCGCGCGATGCCGACCCGCGAGGCGGTACGGCAAAGGTGGGACTATTTCAGCGCGGTCGCGACGTCGGAGTAGAAGCCCTTGACGCTCGTACCCAGGGTCGCGACCGTTCCGACGATGACGATGGAGATGCCAGAGGCGATCAAGGCGTACTCGATCGCGGTGGCGCCGCTGCTGTCACCCGCGAAACGACGGAGCGACGTGGAGATCGCGCTTGTCGCAGACTTGAACATGGCCTCCCGCCTCCTGGCGTTCTCATAAGAGCGTCGTGAGGTGTGGAATCAGCGGTTCGTCGGCAGGCGGCATCGGGTAGTCGCGCAAATTGTTGGGCCGCACCCATTTGAGCCTCTGTGCCTCCCGCGCTGCAACGATCCCTTCCCACCGTCGGCAGACGTAGAGCGGCATGAGCAGATGGAAGTCGGGATAGCGGTGGCTCGCGAATGTCAACGGCGCGAGGCACTCCTGCTTCACGTCGATTCCCAGCTCCTCCTTCAGTTCCCGGATCAGGGTCTCTTCCGGCTGCTCGCCGGATTCCACTTTGCCGCCGGGAAATTCCCAGAGGCCGGCCATCGGCTTGCCCGGCGGGCGCTCTGCGATCAGCACGCGGCCATCGGCGTCGATGAGGGCACAGGCGGCAACGAGGATAAGTTTGACGCTCACAGCCCGGGTTCAATCTAAAGAATGGATCGTAAAGGCACACTCAATGTCATCGATCACTTCGTCGGATTCGCCGCAACGGCTAAGGAAACGTTGATGTTGGTGGCCGGCCACCGCTCAACTGCGATAGTCGCCGTTGATTGCCACATATTCCTTGGTGAGGTCGCAGGTGAGCACGCGGTCGCGGCCCTTGCCGAGGCCGAGCGCAACCTTCACGGTGATTTCAGGCTTTTTCATCGCGGCCGCGACCGCGGCCTCATCGTAGGCCGGATCGCGCTCCCCCTTGTGCGCGACGCGGATGCCGCCGAACCAGATCGCCAGCCGGTCACGGTTGGCAGGCTCGCCCGCCTTGCCGACGGCCATGACCACCCGGCCCCAGTTGGCGTCCTCGCCGGCGATTGCGGTCTTGACCAGCGGCGAATTGGCGATCGACATGGCGATGGAGCGCGCCGAGCGTTTGGATACCGCGCCTTCGACGATGATCTCCACAAGCTTGCGCGCACCCTCGCCATCGCGCGCCACCTGTTCCGCGAGATCGGCAAGCACGGCGTCAAAGCCCTTGCGGAAGGGGGCGAGCCGCGGATCGGAAATACGGGCGATGGGGGCAACGCCGCGCATCCCAGCCGCGCCAGTCGCGAAGGCGAGCAACGTGTCGGACGTCGACGTATCGCCGTCGATCGTCACCGCGTTGAAGGTGTCCTCGACGCCGCGCTTGAGCAGGCTCTGCAACACCGCGGGAGCGACCGGCGCGTCGGTAAACACGAAGGACAGCATCGTCGCCATGTCGGGCGCGATCATGCCGGCGCCTTTGGCAATGCCGCAGATGGTCACGACGCTCGACCCCAGCCGCACCATGGCGGCCGCACCCTTTGGAAAGGTATCCGTGGTCGTGATCGCCTTGGCCGCCTCATGCCAGCCGCCGGGCGCCGCGTCGGCGACGAGGCGCTCCATGACCGTGGCGAACTTCGCCGCTTCGAGCGGCTCGCCGATCACCCCCGTCGAAGCAAGAAAAACGTCCGCCGGCTTGTAACCCGCGGCCTTGGCGGTCACCTCGGCCGTCAGCTTGGTCGCGGCGCGGCCCGATTTCCCGGTAAAGGCATTGGCGTTGCCCGAATTGACGAGGAGGGCGCGGGCGGTGCTGCCATTCCTGAGGCGGTCGCGGCACCAATCGACCGGCGCCGAGGGACATTTCGAGCGCGTGAATACGCCGGCGACCGCCGTGCCGGGATCGAGCAGCGCCAGCAGCACGTCGGTGCGGTCGGCGTAGCGGATGCCCGCCGCCGCAGTCGCAAACCGCACGCCGGCGACCTGCGGCATTTCGGGAAAGGACGCGGGCGCCAGCGGCGAAACGGCGACGGCCATATGCGAAGCCCCTACGCCGCCGTCCGCGGGTTCAACCCGCGATTCCATGGCGGCGATGGAGCGTTCGGTTAGGTGCGATGGATTGCCCGGTCAAGCCCGCCGGCGGCAGTCCGGGACCAATTCCGCGTTTATTTCTTCGCCGGGGCTGCGGGATTGAGCGACGAGCTCGGCGCCGCCGGCTGGTCGAGACGCTCGATATTGGCGCCGCTGCGCAACTTCTCGACGAGTGCGGCCTGCGCCCGGTGAACGATATAATTGTCGATCTGGGCCTTGACCTGATCGAACGACGGCGTCGGCTTGGTGCGCTTGTCCTCGACTTTGATGATGTGCCAGCCGAACTGGGTCTTCACCGGTTCGGAAAGCTCTCCCTTGCCGAGCTTGAAGGCGACCGCGGAGAACTCCGGCACCATCTGGTCCTTGGTGAAATAGCCGAGATCGCCGCCCTCCGACCCGCCCGGATCCTTCGACTTCTCCTTGGCCAGCGCGGCGAAATCCGCGCCCTTCTTCAGTTCCGCGAGCACGGCCTTGGCTTCGTCCTCGGTCGGAAGGAGGATGTGGCGCGCATGCACCTCCTCCTCGCTAGCCATCTGCTTGATCGCTTCTTCGTAGACCTTGTGCTCCGCCTCATCCGACAGCGAGGCCTTGCCCGCGTCCTGCAGCAGCGCTTCCATGAGCAGCCGGTTGCGGTCGAACGCCAGCCGGCGCTTGACCTCCGGACGCTCGCCGAGCTTTTGCTGCTCGGCCGACTGCGATAGCACGACCACATCGGCGAGATAGGTGATGAGATAATCGCGCTTCTGCTGCGGCGGTATGTTCGGCATGTTGGTGCCGATTTCCTCCTCGGCATAAGCGAGGTCGCTCTGGCGGATATCGACGCCGTTGGCGCGGGCGACGACCTGATCGGAATCTTCCGCTCGCGGCGCGGCGATCGGCGGCATCAGCAATGCGGCAATCACCAGCGCGCCGAGCGCGCAGCAGACGAACAAGCGGGTACCAGCCATGAATGCGTTCCTTGGAAGACAGAGGTGGCGCCTTGCGAAGGCGAATTCTGCCGCGGACACTCGCCGAATCATCTGCGCTTGGCAATGGCGGATTCGCGGCACCGTCTTAACGAGCGCGTGAAGAGCCGCCTTGCATTGACAAGAAAACGACCCCCTCCTATGTCTCGGCCGATATCCAGGCGTCCCATGTCGTCCTGCAGAAGCCCCAATAGTGCCGCATTTTCCGGCGGTCGGACTTGCGCTGACCGCGGGAAACCGCGCGGGCACGGAAGCCTGTGGCGCAGCGCCCCATTTGGAAGGATGACGCAATGATCGGCGGTGTGGCCCGCAAGCTGTTCGGTTCCGCCAACGACCGGCGCATCCGCTCCTATCGGCCGCGCGTGGAGGAAGTCAACGCGCTGGAGAAGGAACTGGAGCAGCTCTCCGACGAGGCGCTGCGCGCGCGCACCGACATGTTCAAGAAGCAGATCGCCGAGGGCCAGACGCTTGACAACATCCTCGTGCCGGCATTCGCCACCGTGCGCGAAGCCGGCAAGCGCACGCTCGGCCAGCGCCATTTCGATGTCCAGCTGATCGGCGGCATGGTGCTCCACGAAGGCAAGATCTCCGAGATGAAGACCGGCGAAGGCAAGACGCTGGTCGCCACCCTTCCGGTCTATCTCAATGCGCTCGGCGGACGCGGCGTCCACGTCGTCACCGTCAACGACTATCTGGCCAAGCGCGACGCCGAATGGATGGGGCAGATCTACAAGTTCCTCGGGCTCACGGTCGGCGTCATCGTCCACGGGCTCGACGACGAGGAGCGCAAGAAGCAATACGACTGCGACGTCACCTACGGCACCAACAACGAGCTCGGCTTCGACTACCTGCGCGACAACATGAAGTACCGGCTCGAGGACATGGTGCAACGCGGCCATGTCTACGCCATTGTCGATGAGGTCGACTCGATCCTGATCGACGAGGCGCGCACGCCGCTGATCATCTCCGGTCCGCTCGACGACCGCTCCGAGTTCTACAACACCATTGATGCCTACATCCCGAGGCTCGAAAAGACCGACTACGAGGTCGACGAGAAGCAGCGCACCGTCACGCTCACCGAAGCCGGCATGGAGCGGCTGGAGCAATGGCTGCGCGACAACGGCCTGCTCAAGTCCGACTCGCTCTACGACGTCGAGAACGTGTCCGTCGTCCATCACGTCAACCAGGCGATGCGGGCGCATAAGCTGTTTGCCCGCGACAAGGACTACATCGTCAGGAACGGCGAGGTCGTCATCATCGACGAGTTCACCGGCCGCATGATGCCGGGCCGGCGCTATTCCGAAGGGCTGCACCAGGCGCTCGAGGACAAGGAGCATCAGCCGATCCAGCCCGAGAACCAGACGCTCGCTTCGATCACGTTCCAGAACTATTTCCGCATGTACGAGAAGCTCGCCGGCATGACCGGCACGGCCGTGACCGAGGCCGACGAGTTCATGGACATCTACAACCTTGAAGTCCTGGAAATTCCGACCAACATGCCGATGATCCGCCTCGACGACGATGACGAGGTCTACCGCACCGCGGCGGAAAAATTCCGGGCGATCCTGGCGCTCATCGAAGACTGCAAGACGCGCGGCCAGCCGGTATTGGTCGGCACCACGTCGATCGAGAAGTCGGAGCAGCTTGCGGAGATGCTGCGCAAGCAGGGCTGGGAGCAGCACGACTTCTCCGATCCCAACGCCTTCGCTGCGCTCTATTCCGGCGACGAGGGCGCCTCCAAGGCCAAGGTGTTCGCCATCCTCAACGCCCGCTATCACGAGCAGGAGGCCTATATCGTCGCCCAGGCCGGCGTGCCCGGCGCCATCACCATCGCCACCAACATGGCGGGCCGCGGCACCGACATTCAGCTCGGCGGCAACGCCGACATGCGCATCCGGCAGGAGCTGGCCGACATCGAGGACTTCAAAGAGCGCGAGAGAAGTCCGGGCGCCAACGAGATCCGAGCCCAGGTGGCGCGCTTGAAGGAAAAGGCGATCGGCGCCGGCGGCCTCTACGTGCTCGGCACCGAGCGGCACGAGAGCCGCCGCATCGACAACCAGTTGCGCGGCCGTTCCGGACGCCAGGGCGACCCCGGCCACTCCAAATTCTTCCTCTCCCTCGAAGATGACCTGATGCGCATCTTCGGCACCGACAAGCTCGACGGCATGCTGCAGAAGCTTGGCCTCAAGGAGAACGAGGCGATCATCCATCCCTGGATCAACAAGGCGCTGGAGAAGGCGCAGCAGAAGGTCGAGGCGCGCAACTTCGATATCCGCAAGAACATCCTCAAGTTCGACAACGTGATGAACGACCAGCGCAAGGTCGTCTTCGACCAGCGCGTCGAATGGATGAGCGACGAGGCGACCGCAGAGATCGTCGCCGACATGCGCCACAACGTGATCGACGATCTGGTCGCCAAGCACGTTCCGGAGAACGCCTATCCGGAGCAGTGGGATACGGCGGGTCTCAAGGAGGAGCTCAAGCGCGTGCTGAGCCTCGACCTGCCGGTCGACGAATGGGGCAGAGAAGAGGGCATCGCCGACGAGGAGATTTTCACGCGCGTCGAGCGCCGCGCCGACGAGCACATGGCGGCAAAGGTCGCGCAATGGGGCCCCGACGTCGTCCGCTACATCGAGAAGTCGATCCTGCTGCAGACGCTCGACCATCTGTGGCGCGAGCACCTGGTGATGCTCGACCATCTGCGCCAGGTGATCGGGCTGCGCGGCTACGGGCAGCGCGACCCGCTCAACGAGTACAAGGCCGAGGCCTTCAGCCTGTTCGAAGCGATGAGTCAGAGCCTGCGCGAGGCGGTGACCGCGCAGCTCATGCGCATCGAGATCGTGGCTGCGCCGCCGCCGGATCAGCAGCCGGCGCCGCTGCCGGTCATGGAAGCGCACAAGATGGATCCGACGACCGGCGAAGACGAGATGGCCTTGGCGATGGCCGGCGCGGAAACGCTGGCGCGCCACGGCATTGGCCCTGCCGCGGGCGGCGCTGCGCCTGCCGCTGCGCGCAACGCCGAGGCGCCGGCGCGAAATCCGAAGGACCCGACGAGCTGGGGGAAGGTCGGCCGCAACGAGCCCTGCCCTTGCGGCTCAGGCAAGAAATTCAAGCATTGCCACGGGCGGTACGTTTAGCGGACGACACAGGCCAGATGTCGGAAGACCGATAAGGCACCCGTCCTCTGCCGTGAGTGCTCCGGCTATTGCATCCCGGTCCAGCGGCTCTCGAAGCTGCCGGCGGGCACGGCGCGTTGGGCGCCGCTGAGCATGGCGCCGCTGCTTCCCGGTGCAGCCGCGTTGGCCTCCTGCTGAGCAGCAGGTTTAGGCTTTGACGCCACGGTTTCCTGCGGCTCCATCTTTTGCGGCTGCGGCTCGGCCCTTTGCGGCGCCGACGCCTCGGCTTCGATCCTCGGTTTGGCGCGCACGCCGGCCGGCGCGGCAGCAACCTCGGTATGGGTGTCGCTATGGGTGGCGGGTTTCGATTTCTGTGATGCCGCCGCCGCGCCCGCCGGCGACTCCGGCGCACGGGCTGCCCCCGCCGGGTTTGCCTGCTGCGAGCTACTGCCGCTGCTGCGGGATGAGAACAAATTGCGGAAGAAGCCGCCGCTACGCTCCTGTGTCCCTGCGCTCGCGTCAGCCGAAGCGACGCGGGTGGAATCGCCCGAGTTCTTGGAACCGAATATCCCGCCGAATAGCCGGCTGGCGAGCGAAGGCTGCGGGGCACTGTTGTCCGCCACCGCGCCGGTCGTCTCCGGCACGGAGCCTGCCGGCGGCAGAACCACGTGCACGTGCCCTTCGCTGTCGACCGTCCGGCTGGAATTCTCGATCTGGGCAATGAAGACCCTGTTTGAGCCGCCGTCCGTACCCGTTTTGATCGGCGCCACCGGAGCGTTGAACGTGGCCAATTGCGTGAACTGCGCCTCGTCGTGCTGCTCCTTGTCCCGGGCCAGCGCGGCGAGCTGCGGGGAAACTTCGAACGCCGGGCAATGACCGGTGGGATTGAAGGCAAGCGGTTTGGCAGAATTGGCCGGGGGCTGGGCGTCAAACACGTAGCGGCGGTCGCACACGTCGACCTTGGGCTCCATATGCGTCACTTCGAAATGATCGTTGCCCTCCTTGATCATTCTCCAGAACGGCATGTTCGGGTTAGTGCGGTGCCGTGCGAGGTTAGCCGCGGTCATGCGGAACGGATAAGCCTGGATCTGGAACGACTGCTGCCCGCCGAGGAAGGACTCGCGCGCGAGCGAATAGATCTCGCCGATCTGCTCGTCGGTCATTGCGTAACAGCCGCGCGAGGAGCAGTCGCCATGGATCATCAGGAATGCGCCGCTGCGTCCGTTCGCCCTGTCGTACGCGTTCGGGAAGCCCGTATTGATTGCGAGGTAATAGCTGGAGTTGGGATTCATCAGCGCCGGCGTGATCGTATAGAAGCCCTCGGGCGCCTGGCGGTCGCCTTCCCTTACCTTCGGCCCGAGCTCACCCGACCAGCGGCAGATCGGGTACACCTTGAGCATTTCGAAGCGGCCGGTAGTGTCCTGCTTCCAAACCTCGAGCTCCGATTCCTCCTTGAAGATGCGGACGAGGATCGGCGACTCTCTGGGCATGCCCTTTTGCCCGAGCAGGGCCAGCATCTCCGGCGACAATTCCTTCATCGCGCGTGTCGGAAGCTGATAGATGTCGGTGTTGCAGCCGGCGAGCCCCAGCGAACCGGCGAGTAACGCCGATGCTAAAAGGGCACGGCAAAGTCGCGCGCGAACTGGGCTGGCGCGGATCAATGCGATACTCCCCGACTGATGGACCATCCCCG
>Ga0210395_10002598_pt1 | contig 13992 bp, 11 predicted proteins | sample IncBWH4OmetaG_FD_150861 | JGI IMG/M metagenome (GOLD analysis project Ga0210395, IMG submission 150861) | Forest soil microbial communities from Barre Woods Harvard Forest LTER site, Petersham, Massachusetts, United States - Inc-BW-H-4-O ... | reverse complement strand
TCGCTGGCCGAGCGCCGGATCGAGGCTCAGTTCGTCTCCATCATTTACGCGGTCTGGGACGATGAGCATCGCACCCTGACCGTCGCAAACTCCGGACTTCCCCGCCCCATTTTCGTCCATGGCGGCAAGAACGAAGTGATCGAGGCGACCGGCTTGCCCCTCGGCCTTTTCGACGAAGCCGACTACGACGAATTCAAGTTCCACATGAAGCCGGGAGATATGTTCGTCTTCTTCAGCGACGGCATTCTCGACGCGCGCAACCGCAAGGGGGAACTTTTCGGGCGGGGACGTGTCGAGAAGATTGTTTCCGAATGCGCGGGCAAGTCGGCGAACTGCGTCGTGGATTCGCTTTTCAAGGCCGCCGCCGAACACTCCGCCGGCGTGGAGGCTTTCGACGATCAGACCGTGGTCGCCATCAAGGTGCCCGGTGCCTCGCACTCCCACAAAAAGAAATGACTCCGCGCCGTCAGAGCCCGGCAGCGCGTCCCCCAGGATTCGTCTATCACGCGACGAAGCGAGGCCTGCTGCGCCGGGACGGACCGCTGGCTCTGCACTGCGAGGACGTGCCCTTGCGGAAATTGGCGGAGCAATTCGGCACCCCCATCTATGTCTATTCGGCGGCCATGATCCGTGGCCGCTATGAAGCATTTGACGCGGCGTTTCGCGGCCACCCTCACACTATTTGCTACTCGGTTAAAGCGAATTCAAACCTGACCATTCTGCGCATGCTGGCCCGCAAAGGCTGCGGATTCGACGTGGTTTCCGGTGGCGAACTGGAGCGCGTCCTCACCGCTGACCACAAAGCGGCGAAGAAGGTCGTGTTCTCCGGAGTCGGCAAAACGCGAGAGGAACTGACCGCGGCGTTGAAAGCCGGGATCATGCTCTTCAACGTCGAGAGCGAGTCGGAACTATGGGCACTCACCGAGTGCGCCGGTCTCCTGCGCACGAAGGCGCCGGTGGCGTTGCGGGTGAATCCGGATGTAGCTGCTGAAACGCATCCTTACATTTCCACCGGCTTGCGCAAACATAAATTCGGAGTGCCGATCGCCAAAGCTCGCGCACTCTATGCCACGGCTTCAGGCGCACGGTATCTCCAGGTGCGTGGCGTCAGCGTTCACATCGGGTCGCAGATTACCGATATCGCTCCGTTCGGCGAGGCCATGGCTCGCGTGACCGATCTGGTGCGTGAACTGCGCGCCGACGGGCACCGCATCGACTACATCGACGCCGGTGGCGGGCTCGGAATCGCATATGAAAAGCCGAGCACGCTCGAATTTTCTGCCGAAGTCGCAGCGTATGCTCGTGCGCTCGCCGCGCCCTTGCGCGGCTTAGATGTGCGGCTGCTTCTGGAGCCGGGGCGCTCGATCATCGGGCCGGCGGGCGTGTTGCTCACATCTGTGATTTATCGCAAGGAAAATGACGGCAAGCGATTTCTGGTGCTGGACGCCGCGATGAACGACCTGATCCGGCCAGCACTGTATGGCGCTTATCACGAGATCCTTCCTGTCGTGCTGGGCGCCGGTTCGGTGGCGAAGTCTGAAGTCACGAAAAACGAGATCACCGATATCGTCGGCCCGGTCTGCGAGACCGGAGATTTTTTCGCCCGCGACCGCGAGTTGCCGGTGGTCGATGAAGGCAGCCTGCTGGCGATTCTGGATGCCGGGGCTTACGGCATGGTGCTGGCCTCGAACTACAACACGCGTCCGCGCCCGGCGGAAGTGCTGGTCAGCGGCAAGTCGGCTAAAGTGATCCGGCGACGGGAGAAGGTTTCGGATTTGCTGCGCGCGGAATTGTAAGGATGACGTGGTAGTGGGGCACTTGAAACATCGCGATGAAGACTAAGGCTACTGTCGCGCTTATACTCCTCTTCTTCAGCGTCGCTCACGCCGACCCGAGGTCGGCCACAGGAACGTATCGCAACGCCGCCCTCGGGTACTCGATCAAGATTCCGTCAGGATTGAGAGGCGAAACAGGTGATCAGGCTGGACCTGAGCGGGGCCTAGGAGTGCCATTGCCTTCGGGCGGCACTATGTCAGTTTACGGCGAGCCTAACAGCCTCGAATTGAAGAGTCCCGCCGAGGGCATTCGATGGGCTCTCGATAAAAGGAAGTGCAGTTCCGACCGGCAGCAGGAGATCTCACGCGCACGCGTGGGAAAGATGATCGGGGCGAAAGGAAAGCTGGTTTGCGATGACCGAGTGCTTGAAGTGTTGCTGGTGTTTCGCACTGCTGGCGGACCTATTTATTGGGTGACTCTTCAGACGGACACTAGCCATGAAGCTGCGGATGACGCCGTCTTCAATGACTTCGCCGCCAGCTTCAAACTGATCCACTGGCGGTAGAATCCCGACCGAGAGGCCATCCCTCACTCAGCTTTGCCGTCCCCCCACTTGAGCTTGGTACGCAGCACGTGGAAAAAATCCGTGCCGACGCAAAACAGGTTCACGTGATGCTCGGAGCGGCGGCAGCGCACGCGGTCGCCGTCGCTCAGGTCGAGGCCGGGCTGTCCGTCGAGACTCAGGTAAGCGACTTCTTCCTGGCTGCGCAGCACGATTTCAATTTCCACGGAATCCGGCACCACCAGCGGGCGGTGCGTCAAAGAATGGGGCGCGACCGGCGTGATCACAAAAGCATTCACTGTCGGCATCAGCACCGGCCCACCCGCCGACAAGGAATATGCGGTCGAACCGGTCGGCGTGGCCACGATCATGCCATCCGCCCGATAGCTCGAGACGAATGCCTTGTCGATGTACAGGTCATAAGTGTTGAGGCGCGCGAGCGCGGTTTTATTTACCACCGCGTCGTTGAATACCAGATAGCTGCCGCGCACCGTCTCTCCGTTCCCTGGCTCTCCGCGCAGCAACTGGACTTGCATGAGCGAGCGATGCTCGACCGGGGCGCGCCCCGCGGCGATCGATTCGAGCATGGGGTAGAGCGATGGCAGCGGCACTTCAGTCAGGAATCCGAGCGACCCCAGGTTGACGCCGAGTAAGGGGACATCGACGGGTGCCGTCATTCTCGCGGCCGATAATAAGGTACCGTCGCCGCCGAGGACCACGACCAGATCCAGCGCCTTCGACGCCATTTGCGACCGGGGTACGACTTCCTGACCGGCGGCATACTTGGCCGTTTCCAGATCGACAATCACTTTGTAGGCATGCTCCGCGAGCCAGGCGAAGAGCCCGGGAAGAACTTGCGCGACCTCCAGACGCTCCGGTCGCGAAATAATGGCTGCGGTTTTCTGCGCGGTGTCCTGGGATGACGCTTGCGGGGTGGCCATGGGTCAAAGAGAGATTGTACAGAAATTCAACGGCTTAACCACAGAGGACACTGGGGAACACAGAGGATTAGAACCGGCCGTGGAGCAGGAATTCGCGGTTGCCTTCGGCGCCGAGGATGGGCGACTCGATGGTGTCGGTCTCGACCGAGCCTAATGCTTGCAGCGCGGATTTTACTTTTTCCACGGCTGCGAGTTGCGTGGCCTGGTCGCGGACAATGCCTCCCTTGCCTACGTGCTCCCTGCCGGCTTCGAACTGGGGCTTTACCAGAACGACGATTTGCCGGCCTCGCCGTTCCTCGGGTAATTCCGGGAAAGCGGCTGCAATCACGGCGGGGAGAACCAGCGTCGCCGAGATGAAGGAAACGTCCATCGCGATCAAATCCACCGCCGAGCCGATAGCCTCACGCGTCAGATAGCGGGCGTTGCATTTTTCCAGCAGCCGGACTCGCGGATCCTGACGCAGTTTGAAGTCCATCTGGCCGTAGCCAGTATCTACGGCAATCACGCGTGCGGCGCCGTGCTGCAAGAGGCAGTCGGTAAAACCTCCGGTGGACGCGCCGACATCGAGGCAAACTTTTCCCGTGACGACGATATTCCAGTGCTCGAGGGCGCGCTCCAACTTGAGTCCGCCGCGGCCGACGTACTTGAGATCTTCGCCGAGGAGGCGGATCCCGCACTCCGCCGAAACCTGGGCGCCGGCTTTCTCGATCTTCTGGTCGTCCACCAGAATCTTGCCCGCGAGAATCAGCGCATGCGCCCGCTCGCGCGATGCAGCCAGGCCACGGTCCACCAGAAGTTTGTCGAGTCTGATTTTCAAATTTATCTTGCCCGCGAGTTGCACCACGAAAGTGCCAGCCCTCGCTTCAGTGCAAAGTGTTGAAGCGTCTCTATGGTGAATCACTTACGAAGATACTTCGGCCCTTTTCCACAACGTTTTGCACCAACGTGTTGAAAACTTCGGTCCGCGAAATGCCTCAGTCGTTGGTCGCTTGTGATGGTGCAGAGAAAAGCCGCCCAACCTGGGCGGCTTGGCATTTCTCACTCTCGCAAAAACTACCCGGCAACTTCTTCCAGCGTTTTCTGATCGATGTCGAAGTTCGAATGCACGTTCTGCACGTCATCCTGATCCTCGAGGGCTTCCATCAACCGGATCATCGTGTTGGCGGCCGAACCTTCCAGCTTGACGTAGGTCTGCGGAATCATAGCTACGCTGGCCGAAACCGGCTCGATCCCAGCTTTTTTCACGGCTTCCAGCACGGTCTCGTAGGCCGAAGTATCGGTCAGGATTTCCCAGTTCTCGCCATCATCATTCAAATCTTCGCCGCCGTGTTCGAGGACGATGTTCATCAGGTCGTCCTCTTTGGCCGCAGTCTTGGCGATAAGAATGTCGCCCTTCTTGTGGAACAAATATGCGACCGAGCCAGCCGTGGCCATGTTGCCGCCGTTCTTGCCGAAGCAGTGGCGAATCTCGCTCACTGTACGGTTGCGATTATCGGTATTGATGTCGAGCAACACCGCCGCGCCACCGGGTCCGTAGCCTTCGAGCGTAAATTCTTCGTAGACAGCACCGGGCAGTTCTCCCGTGCCGCGCTGGATGGCCCGCTTGATGTTGTCCTGGGGCATGTTCTCGCTCTTGGCGGCGAGGATGGCGCCGCGCAGTCGAGGATTGGTATCAGGATCGCCGCCGCCGTTCTTGGCGGCAATACTGATTTCCTTTATTAGACGAGTGAAAATCTTGCCGCGCTTGGCGTCGAGCGCGCCCTTCTTGTGCTTGATTGTCGCCCATTTTGAGTGGCCGGACATGGCTAGACCTCGTATCTGAATATCTTTATTAAAGAGCTACGGATGGCGCAGGATTCGCCTTCAGAGGAGATCACGGAATTACCCTAACAACGATTGCCTCGATTCGTATGCAGGCGAATCAAGATTATAACATGACCCGCCGCCGCGGCTCACGTCTTCGGCGGCTTAGGCATAGCGGGTACCTTAGGCATAGCGGGTGGCTTGGGCATAGCGGGTGGCTTGGGCAGCGTAGGTGGCTTGAGCTTGTAGCCTGGCGGAATCTGAAATACCGACGGAGGATGCTCGGCGGTCACCGTGGGTTTGCAGTATGTCGTATGCTCCCCAGCCGCTGTGGTGACCTTCGTCAGCACCGGAGTCTTCAACTTTACGCTGGTCCACATCTCGGTTACGCTTGGCGCTTGCGGCATTTTCGGCGCGGCCGGCGGCGCTGGCGCCCCAGGCGGTTTCGGCGCCCCAGGGGCAGCGGGCAGCTTTGCGTCTGGCACCTTTAAACTCGGCATCTTTGCATTTGGCAGCGACGGCTTGGGCGGCGGCGGCACCGCGGGCATGGTGAAGCGCTTGCCTTCCACTTCGTGTCCTTCGATCATCGACTTGCCCAGATCCTGCACTTGCACCTTCGGCGGCTGGACCGCGGCGGCAGCCCCTGGCGGCGAGCCCGGCGGCGATGGCATCGCGGACCCCGGCGGGGTCATCGGAATCACGCTGGCTTCTTTCTTGACGTGATCGAGCACAATGGTGTGCTTTGAGATGGGATCGGAGATGACGCTGGTGGTCGGCGTGTCGATGCGAGTCTTGCCGTCGCTCGAACGCCATAAGCGCGAGGCCGACTGGGTGGGCGCTGCTCCCGAGGCGGGCTGGGTCTTGGTGGCGCATTCCGAGCACGACGGAGGAGTCGGGGGCGGTATTTGCGGAGGCTGGCCCACAGCGGCGTTAAGTTTAGCACGCCCCGCAAGGATGGTTTATTCACCCGATGGTTTGTGCGCCTCGTACAACTACTGCTTACGTGCTATTGACTGTGTACGCTATCGCACCTAACATGCCATGCGCAGCAGCGAAGCGCGCACTCGTGTCACTAACCTATGACGGGCCAGCTCGTGGGGCATTACCGGGTCCTCGAAAAGATCGGTGCAGGCGGGATGGGCGAGGTCTTTCGTGCGCGCGACGAAAGATTGGGACGCGACGTTGCACTGAAGTTGATTCGGCCGGCCTCCAGCGACAACCCAGACCATCTTCGCCGCTTCGAGCAGGAAGCGCGGGCCGCGGCCGCGCTTAGCCACCCCAACATTCTCGCCATTTATGACGTAGGTTTCGAAGGCACGACTCCTTACATAGTCTCTGAACTGCTCGAAGGCAAGGACCTGCGGCAGCGGTTCCGCGAAGGCTCCGTGCCGATCGCAGAAGCGGCGGACTATGCTCTGCAGATCGTGCAGGGACTTACCGCGGCGCATGACCGGCTGATTGTGCATCGCGATCTCAAGCCAGAAAATCTGTTTCTCACCAAGGACGGGCGCATCAAGATTCTGGACTTCGGCGTGGCCAAACTGCAGCCTCCCGTCGCAGACGATCGCGCTCTCGAAAACCTGACCACGGTGACTAAGCAGGGCGCTCTGATCGGCACTGTCGCTTATATGTCCCCCGAGCAACTGCGGGGCAAACCAGTCGATCACCGCAGCGATATTTTCAGTTACGGCGCGATTCTCTATGAAATGCTGACGGGATGCCGCGCCTTTCGCGGCGAAACCGAAGTCGACACCATGACTGCGGTGCTGCGCGAGGAACCGGCCGGCGTCAATCTGGAAAACGCCGCGATTCCGGCGGGATACCAGGATATCGTCAGGCACTGCCTGGAAAAGGACCCGGGAAATCGCTTTCAGTCCGCCAAGGATTTGGTTTTCGCGTTACGAACTCTGGCCGGGACATCGGCGGCCAGAGTGCTCCCGCCCAACTCGCAGACTCAAACCCGCTCCCTTCTTCCCTGGGCGCTGGTTGCGTTGCTGGCAGCCGTAGCTGTGCTTTTAACGGTTGTGCAGTTCTTTCATGCTCCCACCGTGTCTCCGAGTTACAAGCGTCTGACGTTCGAAGCCGGTACGGTATATGCGGCGCGCTTCGAACCCGACGGGAAATCCATTGTGTACGGCGCGGCATGGAACGACAAGCCGGTGCAGCTCTTTACCACGGTTGGAGATTCCCTTCTGACCCAGCCGCTGAATCTGAGCGATGCCAATCTGCTGGCGGTTTCCCCCGGCAACGAACTAGCGGTCGTGCTGGGCGGCACGCGCAGCGGCCAACTCGAAACTATCGATGGCATGCTGGCTCGTGCGCCCCTGGCCGGAGGATCTCCGAAGGAGTTGCAGGCCGATGTGCGCTGGGCGGACTGGGACGACCACGGCGGTTTGGCGGTGGTGCATTCCGTCGACGGCCACGGCCGTCTGGAATATCCCATCGGCAAAGTGCTGTACCAGAGCAGCAGCGGCCGGATCAGCAACATTCGTTTCTCTCCCCAAGGCGACCAGATCGCATTCATGGATCACCCGGCGGTCTGGGACAATAAGGGAGTGCTCGGCGTGGTTGACCTGGCCGGGCATGCTCGGACTCTGACCAGAGAATGGGAATCTGAGGGAGGCGTGGCGTGGCGCCCGGATGGGAAGGAAATCTGGTTCACCGCGATCGAGAAAGGCACCAACCTGAACCTGATGGCGGTCACGCTGTCCGGTAAAGTCCGCACTGTCCTCGACTTGCCGATGGGAATCACTCTGCAGGACATCGCCCCCGACGGCCGAGTGCTGGTGGGTTTGAACTCCAAGCGTCTGGCGATGTCGTTCAGCACTCTGGGCGGCAAAGGAGACCTGGAACTCTCCTGGCACGATTGGAATGTCGCCAAGGATATTTCGCCGGACGGACAGTCCGTGCTGTTTGAAGATTCCAGCGAGCAGGAACCGGGCTACGCCGTAGCGCTTCGGAAATTGGACGGCTCTCTCCCCATGCGTCTGGGGGATGGCAGCGCGGGCGGACTATCCCCGGATGGGAAGTGGGCGATCGCCTTCAACGGCCAGCCCACTCAGATAACGTTGCTGCCCACCGGACCCGGCCAGCCTCGTCCCGTCGAAACCAGCGGACTGGAGTCCATACAAAGTGGATGGGGACGTTTTCTTCCGGATGGGCAGAGGATCACCATCAACGGGAATGAGCACGGGCATGGGACCCGCTGCTACGTATTACTTCTGGCCGGCGGAACGCCTAAAGCCGTCACCCCGGAGGGAAGTGTGTGCGGTCCGTCATCGCCCGATGGTCGATTCGTGATCGGACAGGGGGCAAATTCTGTCGTCGGTATCTATCCCATCGAAGGAGGCGCACCGCGACCGATCGCTGGAATGCCAGCCGGCTTCATTCCGGCGCAATGGTCCAACGACGGTTCCGCGCTGTATGGTTATCACGCTGGCGAACTTCCCAGCAAAATCTACAAAGTGAAGATTTCCACGGGCAAACAGACCATCGTGCAGGAGCTGCGGCCGGGAGCTCCGGCGGGAGTCGTGACTGTGAAGCCGGTGGTCATCAGCCGCGACGGGAGACGATTCGCCTACAGCTACAATCAGAGCTTGTCCGTTCTTTATCTGATTTCGGGACTGCAGTAGCCTCCCGCGAACCTGTGTGCATCAATCCGGTAGTCGATCTCGTCAATCTAAAGAGCCTGCGAAATCTTCCCCCACATAGTGGAAGAAAATCGAAGTCGAGGTCTGTCCTTCGCATAGCGCGCTGCGGTAGTGCGGCAATCGAGTGCCGCGGTAGGCCAGGCCGTCGCCCAGAGCCTGATAGACGGTAACCGTGCTGGTAGGCGTGTCCAGACGAATCGGCCACGGAGTTTCCAGCGCTGGCTCAGGAGAAAAGTCGAGACAGAGCGTCACGCTGAACTCACACTGCGCCCGGTCAGTGTGCTTCTTCAACACTGCCCCACTCAGGTACGACGCCATATAAACGTAGGAGGGCTTCAGCGGCTCCCCCGCCACTGCACTCAGAGTCGCCGCGATGTCGCGGTGGAAGAAGCGCGCCACGGGCTCGTTGTAGGCTACGTAACGACGCGGGCTCTGGCCATCCCCGAGGTGAATCGCTCCCGTCCGGATCAGGTAGCGATAATAACGACGCAAGGCTGCGATGTGAAACGGATGGATCAAGTCCCCCAGCGGAGCGTAGCCTTTCTCGCGAAATCGCGAAGACGCCTTCTGGATCATCTCTTCGTGCTGACGCAGACGCTGGCTCATGCGATCTTCCGAGAGCAGGATATCCGCGGCCGCCAGCAGGCTCTGCGCGCCTTCTGGCATTGGTGCTGGCGCCGGTTCGTTGGGACGCAGGTTTCGCACCACGCCTTCAAGTTGCGGCCCCAGCCAGAAAGGAAGCAGGTTTCCAGTCGCCGGGCTTCGCACCCATGCGATGGTTCCCTGCAGGGCGAATCCCGCCGGAACTTCCGGGTGCATTCCCATCGCCAGTTCCTCCGGCAATCGCCCCGCCGGACAAACAATGCACTGAGGATTCAGATAAAGCGGATTCAGATACGGTTGATTCCGGTCTTCGTGCAGCTGCAACGAATTGATTACGCGCTGCGGAACCAAGTGCAGCGGCAGTTCATCGAGCAGGCAATAGAAGCGATCCGGCGGAAGCGTCGCGGCATAGGTATGCCGCGACACTCCTTCCTGGGATAACTCGGCTCCCGGCTTCCGGCTCTCGGCTTCCGGAAACCGGACAGCGGAAGCCGGACGCCGACTCATCAGGGTGGTCATCCACTCCAGCCACGCCGGGTTGTTTGCCGTGTTGATCATCGTCATTGCCGTGCCGATTCAATAAACACCCGCCACGGATTTCGCGGATTTCCACGGATTCACCAAAAAGGGCTTTTGCAAATTCCCCGGTCTATCCGAGCGTATCCGCGTAAATCCGTGGCGATCATTGAATCATTGATCATTGATCATTAATCATTGATCAACGACGAAGCCATCCGTTTAGCGTAAAGCGGCTGTCGGCGAACGCCTGCGAAGCGCAATTCACCGGAGTGATCTCGTGCATCATCTCGCACGGGAAGAACACGATTTGATTCTGCTGTGGAACGATCGTCTGGTAGCTGCCTTCGCTGACGTAAATTCCTTCCTCCAGACGCGCGTCGTGAATCCGCAGTTCCCCGCCTTCGAACTGCCGGGGCTCGCGATGGAAGAAGTAGACAAACGTCAGGTTGCGCGAGGCCACCCGCTCGCTTCCGTTGTCGCTGTGGAAATGGAAGAAATCCCCGTCATTGCTGGCCGTGACCTGGGCCTCCACTCCGGAAATGGAAAACTCCTCCATGCCGAGCTTATCCAGAACCTGCGGCAACGCCGCTTTGATCCGTTCCAGAATCAGGTCGTGGTATTGCGCCAGATCCATCAGAACGCGGGAACGGCGGTGTTCATAGTTGATCACACCACTGTCCGCATGGGGAGAAACCACTTCGCTGGCGCTGAAGTCGGATTCGTGCTCCAGCGTGAAGCGGGTAAGTTCCATGAGTTCCTGAGGCGCCAGGAATTCACCGAGCACCACACACCGCGCCGGCAACACCGGCGGCCGTTCCGCAACCGCTGCCCTGGATTCTGAAACCACCGTAGTGCGAGTACCGGTGGGTGGGTCTGGCTCGGTGCGAGGCGCTCGCACCCCCGGCCCCGGCGGATGCGGCTGCCCGGTCGGCGGATCCGGCTCACTCGGCGTGCGCATCGGCGCACCCGGAGGCTGCGGAGCTTTGTGCGGCGCTTTAACCCCCGGCCCCGGCGGATGCGGCTGCCCGGTCGGCGGATCCGGCTCTCCCGTCATCCGCAGCGGCGATTTGGAGGTTTGCGAGCCCGAACCGGTTTGCAGCTGGTCCCCTGGCGGTTGCGGCTCGTAGGGGGCATGCGGCCCAGTATAGGTGTCCGCTGTCCGACCGCTCGCGGCATCGCCTTGGGGTAGTGTGCTGCCCTCCAGGATGCGTTCCACAATGCTGCCGCCCAAAACCGCGAAAGCGCGCTGAGCTACGGTTTCGCCAATCGCCGACGCAATCACCGCCCGGACTGCTTCCTGCGTCTCCGGCTTCTCCGCGGCAGCTGTCTTGGCGTGCTGGAGAAGGGTAGCGACCAGTGCTCGTTCTTGCGGGCTGAGAATCCGTTCATCCCGCACCAGGGTTTCTGAAAAGGAATCTAGAATCTGCTTCGGTGTCATCAGAGACACGCCTCCCCGCGTGTGCTTTTTGAAAACACATCCAGGTTTTGGAACCTGTACTACAGGGGAAGACGCACAGACGATATACCGAGAGGCTGTTGATAACCAAGGAAAAAAATCAACTTTATTGAACCGGGCTGTTTTTAACGGAGCTTTAACGAATCGACTGAACCGGTTTCACTACCGGCCCGCCATGGCGCCCACCATCGAGTGGAATATTTTCATCCCGTCGGTGCCGCCCAGTTCCGGCTCTGCCGCACGCTCGGGGTGAGGCATCATGCCCACCACGTTGCCTCCGGGACTGCAGATTCCGGCGATGTTATCCAATGATCCGTTGGGATTGGATCCATTGGGACTGGCCGATGTCGAGACCTCTCCGCCGGGAGCGCAATAGCGGAATACAACACGATGGTTGCGGTGCAACTCTTCGAGCGTTGCGGCATCACAGAAGTAGTTGCCCTCCATGTGGCCGATCGGGATGGTCAAGACTTCCCCGCCGGAACACGCGTTGGTGAAGGGAGTCTCGACGTTCTCCACCCGCACTTGCACTGGCTTGCACACGTACTTGAGGCCGACGTTGCGCATCAGCGCTCCCGGCAGCAGGCCGGATTCGCAAAGAATCTGAAAGCCGTTGCAAATGCCCAGCACCAGCCCGCCGCCGTCGGCGAACTTGCGCACCGACTCCATCACCGGAGAAAACTTGGCAATCGCCCCGGTTCGCAGGTAATCCCCGAAAGCGAAACCGCCCGGTACGATCACCGCGTCACAGTTCTCTAGGTCGTGCGATTCGTGCCACAGGAACGTGACCGGCTGCCGGGCAACGTGCTGAATCGTCCAGAAGGCATCGTGATCGCAGTTCGAACCCGGAAAGATGATGACGCCGAATTTCATGAACCCTCAGTTTATCGAACCCTCAGTTACGGTTAGTCGCACTAAATTGTGGTTAGTCTAGCACGCGAACCCGCTACTCCCGTGGTTGCATTACCCTTCGATCGGATGTTTCTTGACAGGTGAAAGCGGTGGATGTATTGTCACGACCAACCAGTGTGCTCCACAATTCGGTATAGCTTGGCACCGCGGTAACCAGTTCAGCCCTTGGCTTCCCCCTTCAGGCTGGCGGTTTCGGCGGCTCAAAGAATCCCACAGGTGAAACGCGCCATGCCGACTTTCGGTCTTTGTTTTCGACGCTTCGTCGCAAGCTTTTTCGTTCTCGCTCTCGTTCTTACAGTGACCGCCAGTTTCCTTTCCACTCCCGCATGGGCTGTCGGATTTCAGCCCGTGTCCCCGGACGAATTGAAGATGACTAGCGAACCCAAGGCTCCGGGAGCTCCGGCCATCATCCTGTTCCACCAGGTCGACCGCGATGACCGCGGCCAGACGGCCCACGAAGATGTGTACTTCCGCATCAAGATTCTTACCGAAGAAGGCCGGAAGTACGCCGATGTCGAGATTCCCTTCTGGAAAGACCAGGGCAATGTCATCAATATTCACGCCCGGACGATCAAGCCGGATGGCACCATCATAAACTTCAGTGGCAAAGCGTTCGATAAGTCGATCATCAAGGCGCGCGGCGTAAAGTACCTGGCCAAGACGTTCACCATGCCCGATGTTCAGCCTGGCGCCATCCTCGAGTATTACTACACCACTGACTTCAGCGAGAACTTCGTCTTCGACTCACACTGGATCCTGAACCACGACTTGTTCACCAAGAGTGCAAAATTCTCGCTGAGGCCCTACGCCAGCGATTCTTCACCCATGAACGTGCGCTGGACCTGGCACAACCTGCCGACCGGCACGGCGCAGCCGGTGGAAGGCCCCGACCACGTCATCACCTTGGGCGTGAGTGATGTGCCCGCCTTTCACACCGAAGACTACATGCCGCCGGAAAACGAGCTCAAGTCTCGTGTGGATTTCATCTACAGCGAAGACCGCTTCGAGAACGATCCGGCCACCTACTGGAAAAAGCGCGGTAAACGACTCAACGATCAACTGGAAAGCTTCATCGGAAAGCGCAAGGCCATGGAGCAGGCCGTGGGTGAGATTGTCGCCGCGGGCGACTCCCCGGAAGTGAAACTGCAAAAAATCTACGCCCGGGTGCAGGAACTTCGCAACACATCCTACGAGGCGGAAAAAACCGAACAGGAAAAAAAGCGCAGCAAAGAAGAGAAAGAGCCGGACAACGTTGAGGTGATTTGGAAGAAGCAATACACCAACGGCAGAGACCTAACCTGGCTTTTTCTTGCCCTGGCTCGCGCGGCAGGATTTGAAGCCTCCGGGATGTGGGTTTCAGACCGGATGAACTATTTCTTTTTTCCGCAGACCATGGACGGCCGCCGCCTTGACTCGAACGTTGTGGTCGTAAAGTTAAATGGGAAAGATGTTTTTTGCGATCCCGGAGCAGCCTTCACGCCATTCTGCATGTTGCCCTGGTATGAGACCGGAGTGTCCGGTCTTAAGCTCGATAAAGACGGCGGCACCTGGCTCCAAACCACTCTCCCGGGCAGCGCCGAGTCCGGAATCAAGCGGCAGGGAGACCTGAAACTCACCGACAGCGGCGACCTCGAAGGCAAACTGACGGTGACCTACACCGGATTGGAGGCCTCTCAGCGCCGGGTGGGAGAACGTCTCACCGATGCCGCGGAGCGCAAGAAATTCCTGGAAGACGCGGTCAAAGAATCGATCCCGGTGGCATGCGAAGCG
>Ga0210395_10002597_pt1 | contig 13992 bp, 9 predicted proteins | sample IncBWH4OmetaG_FD_150861 | JGI IMG/M metagenome (GOLD analysis project Ga0210395, IMG submission 150861) | Forest soil microbial communities from Barre Woods Harvard Forest LTER site, Petersham, Massachusetts, United States - Inc-BW-H-4-O ... | reverse complement strand
TTCCGCCGGCGGTCGCTCCTCCACGTCACATTTCAGCAACACCACCCTCACCAGCGCCCACTTTGGTTCCGCAGGCTCGATGAGCGCTCCACATCTCGGCGGCGCGCTGAACGTGCACGGCTCTTCGTCGAGTTTCGCAGGCGGCCACTCGTTCGCAAGCAACTCCGTGGGATTCCACGGGAATAGCTTCGGCGGAGGCTTCCACGGGAACGGAATTAACAGCGGCTTCGGCTGGCATGGTGGTGGCTGGGGTGGTGGGTGGCATGGCGGCTGGGGCGGTTGGGGTTGGCGCGGCGGCTGGGGATGCTGCGGGTTTGGTTGGGGCTGGGGTTGGGGCGGCTTCGGCTGGGGTTGGGGCTGGGGTGGCTTCTGGGGTCCTGGCTGGGGTTGGGGCTGGCCCGGGTATAGCATCGGCTACTACCCTTGGGGTTGGCCGGGCTACTATGGTGATCCCGGCTACAGCATCGGGTACGGCGACAATGGAAATTACTCCAGTTCGGACAACGGTCCGGTGGACAATAATTCCGGAAACTACAACGCCGGCCCTGTGGCGCCAGCGCCAGACAATTCAGGCGGCATAGCGGAACCGGAACCTTCGCCGAACGACAATCCGGTTACCGGAAACGTCTCATCGTCTCGGCCGACCGTGCTGCTCTATCTGAAGGACGGCACGACCTACGCCGCGAGCGATTACTGGCTCCAGGACGGCGAGTTGCACTACACCGTCAACTACGGCGGCGAAGGCACGCTGAACATGGACGAGCTAGACCTGCAGCGCACGGTGAACGAAAACGCGCGCCGCGGCGTCAACTTCTCGCTGCATCCGAATCCAGCCAGCGCGAACCCTCAGCCCAGCTCGAACGGGAATCCGGCCAGCGGTTCGGCCAGCGACCAGAGCAATCACTATCGCACGCCGCAGTACGGCAACGGCAATCGCAACAGCGCAGCACCGGCCGCGACGCCCTCGCCCGCGCCGCCAGTGCCGCAAACGCAAACAACGTCGCAAACGCTATAACCACGATTCAGCTTTCAGGGCCGCGGCAGGCCAACACCTATATCCTGCCGCGGCCTTTGTTTTTGATCTTATCTTCGACCTTGCCTTTGTAGCGGCCGCCTGCTTTTGCTTTTTACGCGGTATTGACTTGGATTTTCTCTGCGAACTTTGCGAACCTATCTCTGCGCACTCTGCGCTAAATCTTTAGCGTCAACTCCGCGAAAAAGTACAGGTCCCACATTCATCGCAACGGCCAGCGATTTTACATACGCGCGTCCATGCTACCGTCGTGCGTGAACCAGAAAACGCAAATCGAGATTGATTCTCACGCACGCCCAAAGCGTCGCGCAAAACCCAGCCACGGCGACCATTCCGCCACATTTCGAATCGGCCAGTCCGCGATTAGAATTCGTCGCAACCCACTCAATCAAAACCAGCAAACTTTTTCTAATCGCTCGAAAATTGCGCGTTTCCGTGCACCATTTGTGCGTCACAAATCACAAGTCACGATTCCCCGGCCGGTTGGCCCTAATCGCTACCCAAGTACCAGAATTTCAACGAACCGCTTCAAAACAAATGACTGCACTTTTTCGAATCGCTACTTTTTCGGCCTGTTTTCCTCGTCACGATCCGCGAATCACAAATCGCGATTCGCGGCTTCTCCCTAAAAACAAGAATGGCGCCGCAACCCTTCGGTTGCAGCGCCATTTTGAATTCTGCCCGCTCCGCCACGGCCTGTCTTGGCTATCCGTCTGCGGCCGGGGTTGGGAATTTGGCCTACGAGTTGCTGCCGACGCCCGCCCCCACCGGCTCCAGTTCCGCCGATGCTTGCTTGTGCGACTTGCCGCGCTCGATCTCGATTTGCCCCTTCAAGTACGCGCCATCCTCGATCAACACCCGGCCGCCGGTGATATTGCCGATTACCGAGCCATCTTTCTTCACCTCAATGCGATCTTCCGCAAACAGGTTGCCGCGCACCTTGCCATACACGATCACTTCCCGTGCATGCACATCCGAAACAATTTCGCCGTTCTGTCCGACGGTAAGGCGCTGGCCCTTCAGCGAAATCGGGCCCTCCACCTTGCCGTCAATCTGCAAATCTTCCTCGCCCGAGATCTGGCCCTTGACGGTCAGCCCCGGTCCCAAGGTCGCCAGGTTGCGCGCCGTAGGAGCGCTGGAGCGATAAGTCTGCGACGCTGCCGGAGCGGAATTGGCGTTAAAGTTGGACGACGATTGCGCTGGTGGATAAGCTGCCGGTTGTGCCGGGCCTGGGTTAGGAGAATCGGACTGCTTGCTGTTGCTCCACATATTCCCTCCGGGTTATGGTTCCAAGTCGTCGCTAGGTACTGTGAGACGCTGAAATCAATGTATGCGCGCGCAGCGAGGCGAGCAATCGCAATTGAAACGCGAGTTGTTCGCAATGCCACTGTACGCAAGGACAGGGAGAACCGGGCGAAACGTGAGCGTCCGATTCCGCGCAACGCATCCCATCTTCGAACATCGCGTCGCGGGCCAAGAGTTTACGCGGCAGCGGCGTTCCGTAAAACATGAATCGGTTCCGTTGGCGCCGAACTTCAGTTCCGCCATCAAGTTCGCAAAAGAAGGGCATTTAGCGGTAAAACAAGCGCATTTGGTCGCGTCGCAGATAACTTGTACGCCTAGTCCTCGCACCCGCTAGAACTTGTGCTGCTTGGCGTGGGGATTGCACTGTGTAAGGCTGATTGCTCGCGGAGGAAATGATGGGTGCTTTGTGGCAGGATGTGCGCTACGCGCTACGCGTGTTACTGAAATCGCCGGGCTTCACCGCCACGGCGATCCTCACGCTTGCGCTGGGCATCGGCGCCAATAGCACCATCTTCAGTTGGATCAACTCCACTCTGTTGAATCCGATACCCGGCGCGGCGAACACCGGCAACATTCTCGCCTTCACCTCTGGTGGAGATTCGCGCAATCCCATTCCGTTTTCCTATCCCGACTTCCTCGATCTGCGCGAGCGCAGCAAAAGTTTTTTTGCGCTCACGGCTTTCTCCATCGAACCCATGAACCTGACGGGCAAAGCCAGACCTGAACGCATCTGGGGCTCGCTGGTTTCCGCGAACTACTTCGATTTTCTGGGCGTGCGTCCCATTCTCGGACGCGGGTTTCTGCAGTCCGAAGACACCGCGCCGGGCGGCGCTCCCGTGGTCGTCATCAGCTATCGCATGTGGCAGCTGCGTTACGCCGGCGAGCGCTCGGTGATCGGCCGCATGCTGCAAATCAACGAGCACCCCTATCGCATCGTCGGAGTCGCGCCGCCTGTCTTTCAGGGAACCCAGACCGGGCTGCGCAGCGAGCTTTGGCTGCCCATCATGATGGCGCCGCAAATTATGCCCAACTCGGATCGGCTGCACGATCGCGACAGTACCTGGGCCGTAACGCTGGGCCGTCTCGCGCCCGGCGTCTTGCCGGACCAGGCGCAGTCGGAAATGAACCTGCTAATGAAGCAGCTTGTGTCGCAATTTCCCAAAGAACATCAAGGTGAAAATGTCGTCACGCTGTACCCGATGTGGCGCGCACCGTTCGGAGCCAATGGCTACCTGTACGTGCTGCTGCCGATGCTGATGGCTATCGCCGGGGCGGTGTTACTGCTTGCGTGCGCCAACGTTGCGAATCTGCTGCTGGTGCGCTCAGTCGCGCGGCGACGCGAAATCGCGATTCGGCTTTCCATCGGCGCCAGCCGCTGGCGGTTGGTCCGCCAACTGCTCATCGAAAGCCTGATCCTGGCGCTTGCCGGCGGTGGCGTCGCGATGCTCATCACCATATGGACCGCGGGCACATTTTCCCAATTCATTCCGCCCACGAATATTCCTGTGGCTATGGATATTCACGCTGATTACCGCGTGCTTCTCGCGACCATGCTGCTTTCCCTTTTCACCGGGATTATTTTCGGTGTGCTACCTGCGTGGCGCGCTTCCGACCTTGCGCCTATTGCCGTCTTGAAAGAGGATTCGGGCAGCGTTTCGGGCGGACTGCATCGCGCGCGTCTGGCGAGTATTCTGGTCGTCGCGCAGATTTCGCTCTCGCTCTTCCTGCTGGTTTGCGCCGGTCTGTTCATTCGCAGTTTTCGCGCCGCCCAGACGTTGAACCCCGGCTTCAATCCGGATCACGTGCTCCTGGCTTCCTACAGTCTTTTTCCCGTCGGGCTATACCGCGATTCCGGCGTGCAATTCCATCGTCAGTTGCTGGAAAAAATTGCGGCGCTGCCCGGCGTGCAATCGGTTTCCATTGCGGACTGGGTGCCGCTCGGCTATAGCTGGGACGTCACCACCACGAACCCCGAAGGCTACGTTCCACAGCCCCATGAGTCCATGAATATTGCTACGGCCGCGGTCGGTCCGAATTACATGCGAACCATGCAGATTCCGCTTGTAGGCGGTCGCGATTTCAGCGAGCAGGACACGGCAACTTCGCAGCCCGTCGCGGTCGTCAACGAAGCTTTCGTGCATCGCTATTGGCCCAATGGAGAAGGCGTGGGCAAGCGCGTGCAAGCGCAAGGCGAGTGGCGCACCATCGTCGGCGTGACGCGCAACGCCAGCTATTTCTCGCTGCGCGAAAATTCGCTGCCCTTTATTTATTTGCCCGTGCTGCAGAGGTATCAGGACGAGGTGGCGATTCACGCGCGCGTTAGCGGCGACCCGCTGCGCTACACTGCCGCCGTGGAAAAAGCGGTGCACGAACTGAACGCCAATCTGCCGGTGTACGATGAATCCACGCTGGCATCGCGCGTACAAGTGGCCAGCACGGGGCAGCGCATCGCCGGCACATTCGTCGGCGCTTTCGGTTTGCTGGCGCTGGTGCTTGCGGCGGTGGGAATTTACGGCGTCATCGCGTATACCACGCGCCAGCGCACGCACGAGATCGGTTTGCGCATGGCTTTGGGCGCGCAGTCCACGGATGTGTTTCGCATGGTGCTGGGCAACGGCCTGCGCTTGATCCTCACGGGCCTGGCCTGCGGACTGGTGTTATCGCTCGCGCTGACTCGTTTTCTGCGCACGGTACTGTTCGGCGTGGGCGCCACCGACGCGATCACCTTTGCCGCCGTCGGTCTGCTGCTCAGCGCCGTCGCCCTGCTGGCCTGCTACATCCCCGCGCGCCGCGCCATGCGTGTGGATCCCATGGTCGCTCTGCGTTACGAGTAAACGTCGCCTCACGCGCTGATCTGCAACACCGCACGAAACCGCACCGTGCCGTTCATCATGACGTCGTAGGCTTCGTTCACTTTATCCAGCGGAAAAACCTGCGTCATCGGACGCACGCCTGTGAGCGCGCTGAAGCGCAGCGTGTCCTGCGAATCAATCGAGCTGCCCGAATACCAGCCGCGCAACCCCGCGCGACTGAAGATCGCCGTAATCGCATTGACCTGGATCGGCGCGTCCGGCACTCCGAGCACCATCAGCTTGCCGTCAATTCCCAGTCCGCCGAACGCGGTGGTCATCGCGTCTCCACCAGGGGCGGTCGCAAGGATCGTCTTCGCGCCACCCAGTTTCTGCAGCTCGGCGGCGGGGTCCTGCTGGTCGCTGTCGATGTAAACGTGCGCGCCAAGCTTCTTCGCCAGCTCGGCTTTATCGGCTCCGCGCGCAATCGCCACCGTCTTGCAACCGCACTTCGCCGCGAACTGCACGCCGAGATGTCCCAGGCCGCCGATGCCCAGCACTGCGACGACTTCACCCGGGCCCACTCCCGAATTGCGCAAGGAATTGAACGTCGTGACTCCCGCGCACATCAGCGGCCCCGCATCTACCGGCGAGACTTCGTCCGGAATCAGCGCCAGCGTCACGGCCGGCGTGACCATGTATTCCGCGTAGCCGCCGTCGCGCGAGATGCCGGTGACCTGGCGATCAACCAGGCATAGATCGAAGCGCCCGCGGCGGCACGAATCGCAGTAGCCGCAGTGGCCGCCGTACCATCCCACTCCGACACGGTCACCGAGCTTCCAGCCCTTGACGCCGTCGCCGATCGCGTCCACCACGCCTGCGACTTCGTGTCCCGGAATGCGCGGATATGCGATGTTCGGAAACAAACCCTCTTTGGTGATCGAATCGCTGTGACAGACGCCGCACGCTTGCACCTTCACGCGGACATCGCCCGGTCCGGGCTGCGGAATTTCGCGTTCGACGATTTCAAATGGTCCCTTGGCTTTGGAAACCTGCACTACACGCATTTTTGCCATGATTCCTCCGAGGGGATTCGTGTTACGACCGCGCTGGTGTTATCGCGGTCTTTCCCTTCGATGCCTTGGCACCGTGCGGCGGTTCTAACTATTCTCGCACTGCGCGCCCTGCCCGCGTTGACAGCACCGGACCCGCATGTTAGTTTGCGCGACGGCATGAATGCAACGAGTTCGTCCAGCGCGCGCAAGCGCATCGCCGTGATTCCCGGCGACGGCATCGGCAAAGAGGTAATCCCGGAAGCGGTAAAGGTTCTTCAGGCTGCGGCCGCGGCCGGCGGCAGGGAAGTTGCGCTTGCGGAATTTGATTGGGGCGCGGACCGCTATCTGCGCGACGGTACTACGCTGCCAGCGGACGCGGTGGAAATGCTGCGGCGCGATTTTGACGCGATTTTGCTGGGCGCGATGGGCGATCCACGCGTCCCGACGAATATTCACGCTGCGGAAATTCTGCTGGGGTTGCGCTTCAAGCTTGATCTGTACGTCAACGCGCGGCCCTGCGTGTTGTTCGACAGGCGCTTTACCCCGTTGAAATACCGTACCGAAAAAGATGTGAACTTCATGGTGTTGCGCGAGAATACCGAAGGGCTGTACGTCGGCATGGGCGGAAATTTCAAGAAGGGGACCGCGGACGAAGTTGCGATTCAGGAGGATGTGAACACGCGCAAGGGTGTGGAGCGGATTATTCGTTATGCCTTTGAGTTTGCGCGCAAGCGCGGATTGCAGCGGGTGTGCATGTCCGATAAGTCAAACGCGCTGACGTTCGGGCATGATCTGTGGCAGCGCGCCTTCAAGGAAGTTCGCGGGGAATATCCGGGGATCGAATCCAGTCATCAGTATATTGATAACTTGCTAATGCAGATGGTGCGCGATCCTGCGCAATTTCAGGTGATCGTTACTTCGAATCTGTTCGGCGACATCGCGAGCGACTTGGGAGCGCAGCTTGCCGGCGGCCTGGGCTTGGCCCCGTCGGGGAACATTCATCCGGGGCAGGTGTCGTTGTTCGAGCCGGTGCATGGCTCGGCGCCCAATATCGCGGGTAATGGTACCGCCAATCCGATAGGCGCCATACTTGCCGTGGGGATGATGTTCGAGTTTTTGGGATGGGAGTCAGAAGCTCGGGCCATCGATCAGGCTGTGAGGGCGGCGCTGAGGGAAGAAAAGACGCCGGCCGAGTTGGGCGGATCGCGCTCGACACGCGAGGTTGGTGATTGGGTCGCGAACAGCGTCGCTAAGTCCGGCGTCGCCAGTTGAAGCAATCGATCAAAGGCTTAACACAGAGCTCGAAGACAGAAGCTTCGAGGCAAATCTGAGCGAGCAAAAGCATCGAGTCCGCTTGCTCAGTTCCGTCGACAGGGATATTACTAAAGTGTTTCATTAACTACAGGATTTGTCGGCCCTCAGCGATTTCTCGACGACGTTTAGCGAGCCTGCTTGAACATCAACAAACGCATTAATTATTTTTTATGGCTGGGTCCGCTTGTTGAACGGTTCCAGGCGCAAGAACCGTCTTCACCGTGATTTTCTGTTTGGCTAGGAGCGTGACGTCGGTTTCGAATGGCTGGTAGCCGACCAGGTCAATCTTGATGTGATGGTTTCCAGGCGCGATCAGCATCGCGCGGCCGGCTCCGCGAAACTGATTTACGGTCCCAGCAAAATGCCCATCAACGAAAACGGCGGCTCGGTCCGGCGTGACCTCTAGTTTGATCTCCCCAGTGACGGCTGAGAACTGCGCTTGCGGGTTTCTCTCCAGTCTGATCGTCAGGATCGTCTTCTTTGCGGGTTCGGCGACGATCTGCTGGGTCAGTTCGAGGTAGCCCGTCTGGCGCACGGCAATGTCGTGCGCGCCCGGCAGCAACAAGACCTTCTTATTGTCCTTCAATTCCTTCACGAAGCCGACGTACTGGCCGTCCACCCACACGCCGGCCGTTTTCTCGGCCTTCGTCGTAGCGACAAAGGCGAGTTCGCCCATGATCTGGTTGCCGGTCGGAGCTTGCTGCGCGGACGCCGCGAGCGGGAAGAGAAGCGCGCCGACCAGGATTGCAGCGGCCACAAACATGCCGGCTAGAGTCGATCGCGCAAAACCGGAATTGCCGTTCGCCATTCCATGCCTCCTTGCTGACATCCAGGAGATTGTCAGTGATAGCACACTGGGCCGGGAGCAGTCGCTATTCTAGACCGGTTCGATGAGCTGGGAACATTTTTATGCGGAAAGAAATACGCGGAGAAAATGAAGGATTCACTTTACGTGCTTCGGTAGGTCGCTTGCTTCGACCGATTCTCGAGTTGTCGGCGCGCCGGCGGCGACGCCAACCAGGACTTAAACTAGCTGTTACAGTTCGCGCAGCGCGACCGCAATGGGTCGGCGAGCGGCGCGAACGGCGGGCGGAACACCGCCGACGATTCCCATCAACAACGCGAAGACGATCCCGATGGCGAGCAGCGGCGGCGTGACTTTGAACGCGAACGCAAGATGCGAGAACGTCTGCATGTTCATGGTGCCAGTTGTGAAGCCGTTGAGCGGCAGCACGAAAATGCAGCCCACGATGCCGCCAATCAGCGCGATCAACACGGCTTCAAAAACGAACGAAATGGCAATGCTGCTGCCGGCGAAGCCGATGGCGCGCATTGTGGCGATCTCACGCGAGCGCTCGGAAACGGCGGAATACATGGTGTTGAGCGCTCCGATCACGGCGCCAATGCCCATTATAATGGCGACCAGCGTGCCCAGTACGGTGATCAAGGTGGTGAGCACCTGCGATTGCCGCGCGTAATATTCGATTTCGCGGTCCATTTCTACCGTCAGCCGGGGATCGGAGGTGAGTGCATCCTTCAACTGGTTGTACGCCGCGGGAGAAGTGAGACGCACGGTAACGGATTGAAATAATTCGTCGGGCCGCTTGTAAACCTGATTGACGACGCGACTGTCCGCCCAGACCTCCGAGTCGAACGCGCTGCCGCCCGCGTCAAAAACACCGACGACGTTCCAAGTACCGCCACCGAACTTGGTCGGTTTGCCCAGTTCCAGGCCGGAATAGGTGGATGCGACGTTTTTCCCGATGATGAGCTCGGTGAGGCCCGGCTGAAAGAAGCGACCCTCAATCATGTGCACATTGGGCCGGACTTTAAGTGTTTCCAGAGAAACGCCGCGTACTTGCACGTTGGCATCGGTGCCGGTCGCGATCAGCGGGAACGCCGCAATCACCACGACTTCGGGACTGATCAACGGGCGGCCGTCTTCGCGCGCGATCCCCGGCGCATCCTGAATCACTTTTACTTGATCGAGACTGATTGAGCCATCCAGTTCGCTGGAGGCGCCGGCGCGGCGGATCAGAGCATTCTCGGGCGAGCCGGAATTCACGAGCGTGGCGTGAAAGCCGCGCGCGAGGGAAAGCATCGCGAGAAACACGCCCACGGTCCCGGCGATACCGAGCACCGCGACAATCGCGGAGACCCAGCGGGCGCGCATGCTGCGCAAATTGTAGACAATCGGAATCGCCATCTGTCATATCCTCCGAAGCGCATCGACCACGCGCAGGCGCATCGCGGAACTGGCTGGCAGAATCCCGGCGAGAATGCCTACCGCGAATGCGGCCAACATGCCGAGCAGCATTGCGGAAGCAGGAAGGAAGAAGGATTGTAATACTCCGCCCGTTGGATCGCCGCTCAACGTAAACAGCTTCGAGAAGCCCAAACCAATCGCGCCGCCAACTACCGCTATCAGCACCGATTCCGCGAGGACGATGAACAGCACAAAGCGGTCCGAGAACCCCACCGCCTTCATTACTGCCAGTTCGCCCATGCGTTCGCGAACGGCGAGGGCCATGGTGTTTCCGGTGACGAGCAAGAGGGTGAAGAACACGACTCCGCCGATGGCGAGAATCAGGAACTCGATGTTGCCGGCCTGTTTCACCCAAGAAGCGGCCATCGCCTGCATCGTTTCGGTCTTGGTTTCGTATGGTGAGTTCGCGAAGCCATCATCAATCGTTTTCACCACCCGGACCGCATCGTCGGGGGAGTCCAGTTTTACGGCGTACCAGCCGACATCGCCTTTGCCGACCGTGCGGCGCTCATCGAGATAGTCGTAGCGCAGCCAGAACTGCGTAAGGTCGGCGCCTTCGCGAGGATCGTTGTAAATGCCACGAATGTTGAACTCCCAGTTGCCGCCGTAAATGGGCGCTTTCAGCGGGACGCGATCGCCAACTTTCCAGCCAAAACGCTTGGCGGTGCGCGAGCCGACGATTGCTCCCTCGCGATCAGCCAGGAAGGCGTTCCATTGGTCCTCGGGAACGGCGAATTCCGGAAACACCTCGTGCTGAGTGACGGGATCAATCGCGAAGCTAGGAAAGAAGTTTTTGGGATCCTGATAAATTCCGCCAAACCAGCTTTGGATGGCGACGTACTTGACGCCGGGGATGCGCTGAATTCGATCGCCGTAAGAACGCGGCAGCGTTTGAATGATGGAAACTTTGTTGATGACCATCAGGCGGTCAATCCCGGCCAGATCCACGCCGCCATTGAAGGCGCCGTGGATGACTGCGAGGAATCCGAACAGGAACAGCGCCACGGCGAAAGAGCCGATGGTCAGCGTCGTGCGCAACTTCTTGCGCGATAAATTCGCAAGTATCAGTGGAAGGAATTTCATGCGAGGCTCCCGACGCGCGCTCCTTCTACGAGCACGCCTTTGTTAAGGTGAAGTGTTGCTTGAGCTCTTTCGGCGGCCATGGGATCGTGCGTCACCATCAGGATGGTCTTGTTGTGTTCCTTGGAGAAACGCGTCAACAGTTCAAGTATTTCATCAGCACTCTTGCGGTCGAGGTCCCCGGTGGGCTCGTCGCAAAGCAGGAAGGTAGGGTCGGCGACGATTGCGCGGGCAATGGCCACGCGCTGCTCTTGTCCGCCCGAGAGTTGTCTCGGGTAATGGTTGATGCGATCGGCAAGGCCGACAATCGCAAGCGCTGCTTCAACGTGCGTGCGGCGCTCGGACTTCGAGAGTTTCGTGAGAAGTAGCGGTAGCTCTACGTTCTGAAACGCGGTGAGCACGGGGATCAGGTTGTACATCTGAAAGATAAAGCCCACGTGCCGCGCGCGCCATTCGGTGAGTTTGCCGCTGGACATGTTGGTGATTTCGTCGCCTGCCACGGTGATGCTGCCGTGGGACGGAACGTCGAGCCCGCCAAGCAGATTGAGCAGAGTTGTCTTGCCGGAGCCGCTGGGGCCCATGAAGGCGACGAACTCACCCTGGTCCACGTCGAGATTCAGCCCCTGCAGGACGTCAATCTCCTCGCCGCCGCGCTTGTACTTCTTATCGAGGCCGCGAATTTTGATCAGGCTATTTGCGCTGCCACTGCCATCCACTCGCACCATTTTGCGCGCTCCTATTTCTTGATCTGAATCGCCTCACCATCGTGCAGATCCCTGGGCCCTTTGACGACGACCGTATCGCCCGCCATGAGGCCCGCCATAATCTCGGCGTCGCTGCCGCGCGTACTGCCTACGGTGACGGCGCGACGCTCCAGCTGGTTATCCTTAACCAGGAAAACGATCTTGTGGCCGCTCTCCTCACGCAGGGCGCCAGAAGGAATCAGCGCGGCTGGAGCTGCGCCTGTTGCTTTATCCGGCTCACTACCCAGGAAAGTGACTTTGATGCCCATGTCCGGCAAAATTCTGGGGTCGAGCTTCAAGAACGAAATGCGGACTTTAACTGTAGCTTTCTGGCGATCCGCGGTGGGAATCACGGTCCGGACTTTCGAAGGAATCTGCCAGTCGGGATAGGCATCGAGAACAGCGGTGACCGGCTGGCCCGGCTCGACGCGCGAGATGTACGCTTCGTTGACGTCTACTTCAATTTCGTTGGAGTTCATGTCCACGATGGTGGAGACGCCGGTGCGCGTGAAACCTCCGCCAGCGGAAATAGGAGAGATCATTTCGCCCACTTGCGCGTCCTTGGAAACGGCGATTCCATCGAACGGCGCGCGAATCACGCAGTTGTCAACGGCTTGCTGAGCTTCGGCGATGCGCGCTTCGGAGCCGGCAACCTGCACTTTGGTCAGCGCGATCCGGGCCTTCAGACTGTCCACGGTGGTGCTCGCGTTGTCGAGCACTTCCTGACTCTGCACACCGGCAGTTTGCAATGCCTCCGCGCGATGTTTCTCGATCTCCGCGTTCTTGAGCTGGACTTCGAGGTCGGCAATTTGCGCGCGCGTGGAATTGCGATCGGCGACGGCGGATTCGAGCGCGCGTTTCACGTCGGAATCATCGAGTGTCGCGAGGATTTGGCCTTGTTTTACGTGCATGCCTTCATCGAAGAAAACGCCCGTGACGCGCCCGGTGATTTTCGCGGCCACCGTGGCGCGGCGGCGCGGAGTGACGTAGCCGCTGGCGTTCAGCAGGGCAGGGCGGCCGGTTGCAGCCTTCTGTGCAACGGCAACCTCGACGACTGGCTTCTGGTCTCGGAAGGCCAAGGCGGCTCCGGCGATCAGGGCGACGACTAGCACGATGGCTGCGACAATACCCCAGCGCTTGCCGCCTTTTTCGGCCGTGCGCTGGGTCTTATCGATGCGCAGCGTGCTCAGGTCAGGTTTTGCCTGCGACGACGTGGACATGTACGGCCGATGCTCCTTCGCTTGGGCGCGAGGACTACAAACCTTACTACGCGCGACGGGTTACAGAAGTAACGCCGGGCGCGCGGACTGAATGCGTGCGCACATTGTATATTGGGTCCGCTCCGTAGGGGAGCTCGTTTCGTCGGGTCAAGCTATGGATGCGCTGGCGGCGAATGGGATGCAGGGGGTTCGCTCGCTCGTTCGAACACACCTTTCGAGTTCGCTTGAATTGTCCCTCCCCTATGTAGAACGCGTGTGGACGAGAAACGTCACTTGAATATTTTGGACCGCGCGCAACTCGCACGAAGGGGGTTCGGCTCGGGACGGTTCAAGTAAGAACTGAGGTATCGTTTTCCGCCTGTGAGGCAGCGAAATCTCTAAAAATTCTCTTTAACGACGCGGTGCGAAGAACTCAACGATCGCTGGAGTTGTCGGCAGGGCGACAGGTCAGGCACGCGCAACACTTTGAGTGCTAAGTGACATTATGAATGCGATCAGCATGCCGAGCAGAAATCCGCCGACGTGCGCCCACCACGCGACGCCGCCCGATGCCGATGCGCCGCTCGTGCCCAACGAGCCGATGCCGCTGAGGAATTGCATCACGAACCACAGGCCGATGAAGACCAGCGCGGGAATCCGCGCCCGGAACCAGAGGATGAACAGAGTGATCAGCGTGGAGATCTGCGAGCCCGGGAAGAATACGATGTAGGCGCCGAGTACGCCGGAGATCGCGCCACTGGCGCCAAGCGACGGGACGTGCGAGCCCCAGGAAAATAGCGTTTGCGCGACGCTGGAGCCGATGCCGCAGACCAGGTAGAAGAGCAAGTAGGCGATGGGGCCCATGCGGTCTTCGACGTTGGCGCCAAAGATCCACAGGAACCACATGTTGCCGATGATGTGCAGCCAGCCGCCGTGCAGAAACATGCAGGTGAAGAGCGGGAGCAGGGCTTGTTGCAACGTGTAGTGGCGGCCGGCGAGCGCCATTTGAATTTTGTAGGGAACGACGCCGTAGGTCATGATGAAGGCGTCAGCGGCGTGGGGGGGCAGCGAGAATTGATACAGGAACACGACGGTGTTCACCAGGATCAGCAGCAGCGTCACGGTAGGGAAGGAACGGCGCGGCGTTAAATCTTGCAGAGGGATCACTGATGGGTATCCCGACGCACGGTGGTCTTTCGCCTTAGCGC
>Ga0210395_10002595_pt1 | contig 14001 bp, 17 predicted proteins | sample IncBWH4OmetaG_FD_150861 | JGI IMG/M metagenome (GOLD analysis project Ga0210395, IMG submission 150861) | Forest soil microbial communities from Barre Woods Harvard Forest LTER site, Petersham, Massachusetts, United States - Inc-BW-H-4-O ... | reverse complement strand
AAACTACCGGGCTCGACCCGAAGCAAGACCGGATCATCGAGGTTGGCGCTGTCCTCTGGGACTGGGAAGCCGGAGCACCGCTTCAGCTATTTTCAAGCATCGTCGACCCCGAGAGACCGATACCGGAAGAGATCACCAAGATCACTGGGATCACGGATGAGCTTATCGGGAAATATGGACAGACTGAAGCCAAGGGCCTCTCTGATCTTCGGTTCCTGTTCGGCTGTGCTGACTATGCGATGGCCCACAACGGCACAGCTTTCGACAAGTTGTTCTTCGACGCCGCCATTGAACGCCTGGGATGGATCAATTCGACCAAGACTTGGCTAGACACAAAGACGGACATCAAGTACCCCGAGCACATTACCACGCGCAACCTGCGCCATCTGGCGAGCGAGCATGAGTTTCTGAATCCGTTCTCGCACCGTGCCGTGTTCGATGTCCTGACAATGCTGCGCGTGGCCAGCCAATACAGCCTCAGCGAGATCATCGCGCGCGCCAACGAGCCGACGCTGTTCGTGCAGGCTCTTGTGAGCTTCAACGAGAAAGATCTAGCGAAGGCACGCGGCTATTACTGGTGCGCCCCACAGAAGGTGTGGTGGAGAACCTTCAAGCAGTCCGACTATATGGCCGAGCGGGATACCTGCGGTTTCCAAACGGCCATCTTGCCCGGTTCGCCGGAATAAAAGGAGCCACATGAAACTGAACCGCTTGAAACTAATCGACTGGCGCAACATTGTCGAGGCAGAGTTAGAGTTGAAGCGCCTTGTCGTCATCAGAGGCGCAAACAAGCAAGGCAAGTCCTCGATCCAGCAAGGCATCGAGTACGCCATCACCGGCCGCTGCGATGGTCTGGACGCCAAGGGCACTGCAGCCGAGCGACTCATCCGCCAGGGCGCAGACAAGGCCGGTATCGGCATCCGCCTGCAGGCCAACAAGGAAGTTCAACTGCGCTGCACTCTGACGGAGAAGTCAGGCCGCGACGTCAAGTTCAAGGATGACTCCGACCCGACTTATACCGGAGACGTAGTGCGCCAGTGGCTCGAATCGCAGAAGCCGGTTCTGTCCTGCCTGCTGAATGGCCGCTACTTCATCGGCCTGAAACCTGCCGAACAGAAGACGCTTCTCTCGTCGATCATTCTGCCCGACACTTACGAATGGCCCGAAGCCATCAAATCTAAGTGCAGCGCCGTCCATATCTCGGCATCGATACCGTGGGATAAGTCGCCATTCGAGATCATCGAGGCAGCTTATAAGCTTGCCTTCGAGAAACGAACGGACGTTAACCGCGACCTGAAGAACCTCCACATCCCCGATGCGATCGCGGCACCCGAAGGCCTGGGCGACATGGCCGCCGTCCGCGAGAAGCTTACTCAACTGCGCGGTGACCTGACCAAGCTCAGCGAAGGCCGCTACGCACAACAGAAGGCGCACTCGAAGGCAGAGAGCGATATCCGCGTTCTCGAAACCCGCATCGAGAGCCTGACGGCGAAGATCAGGATGGAACAATCGGCGCTCTCGACAACCGACATCAGCATTCTAAGCGGCAAGGCGTTGAAGGATGCGCAGACCACGGCGGGCAACGAAAAGCGCCTGGGCAAGATGGAGAAGGAGCTTGAGGCCGTCCGCGCTGAAATCGCCGGCGTTAAGGCCATCCTCAAGACCTTCGATTCGCTCGATGGAAAGAGAGCCTGCCCGACCTGCAAGCGCGATGTCACGGACGAATGGCTGCTCTCCGCGATGGAGCCCCACGTCACCCGCAATAACAACCTGATGGTGTCGGAGAACAACATCATGCGCGAGCAGGGCGGCCTAGGAGATGTCGCGGCGGCCAAGCGGAAGCTTGAGGACCATGAACGCGCCCTGGCTTCCCAGAAGCGCTCGCAGGCGATCCTGGCCGAGACGGAATCGCTCTTGAAGACGGCGCGCGAAGAGTTGGATGCACTGAACGCTGCGATGCCGCCAAAGCCATCCGAAGGCGACGACCCGCAGTCGATTGTGATGCGCGAAGAGATGCGCAACCTTGAATCGAAGCTCGAAGCCGTAGCCGTTGCCGAAGCCCGGGCCAAGGAGATCGAACGCGCGAATGAGCAACACAAGAAGCTCGCGCAGGCCTCTGGGGTGCTCGATAGCCTGGTCACTTACTTCGGAAAGGACGGCGTCAAGGCCGAACTGCTGAAGGAGCACATCGGCGGATTCACCTCCGCGATGAACGAAGCCCTTGCGTCATGGGGTTACGCCTGCAGCTTCGAGATCGAGCCCTACGGGTTCCGCGTCACCAACATGGCGAAGAACACGACGCACGCCATTGAGTTGCTCTCCGGATCGGAGAAGCTGCGGTTCTCGGTTGCGTTCCAGGTCGCCCTGGCGCAGGTGAGCGGCATCCGGATGGTGGTAGTGGATGAGTGCGATGTCCTCGACTCGGAGGGAAGAGGAGCGCTCTACCCGATGTTACTGAGCGCCGACATCGACCAAGCGATTGTCATAGGCACAAATGAAAGTCGCGAAGTGCCTGATGTTGATGGCGCGATCTTCTACATGATGGTCGATGGCAAGGCGGAATTATTGGTGCCCGCAGAGGTAGCCGCCTGATGCCCCTACTCAATTTCAAATCGCAGTTTGTTGACCCTATCCGCAGTGGGCGGAAGCACCACACCATCCGCGCCAAGCGTAAGGTGCCGGTCAAGGTCGGCGACCTGCTCTATCTCTACTGCGGCCTGCGCCAGGCGGGCGCTTACCGCATCCTGCCAGAGCCGGTGCGGTGCACGAAGGTGTTGCCGATCAGCATCGAGATTAAGACGCGGCCTGAGTACCAGCTAATTTGCGTGCTGATAGATGGCGAGATGCTCGACTCGGATGAGGCGGAGCAGTTAGCGCATGCAGATGGCTTCGATAACTTCGCCGCGATGATGAAGTTCTGGGAAGGTCGCTTGCCGTTCAGAGGCGAGATCATCCACTGGCAACTCCCGGAGGTGCGGTGATGAGAAAAATCGACTGGCGCGCGATCTTTGCCAGGGACAACAAGGGCCTGCCCACCAAGCCGCCGGGCAGCAACCTGGACCAGCTATGGAAACGCAGACCGAAGGAGGTGCGGTGATGGCATTCCCTGCAACGCGCGCAGCCCTGAAGGCCTCCGGTTACCGCTTCGAAAATCACTCCATCTGCCGTGGCTGCAAAGAGCCTATCGAATGGTGGACTAGCCCGAAGGGAAGGAAGATGCCCTTTCAGCTTATGGCGGTTGATGATAGCCCGGCGCTCGCTCACTTCGTCTACTGCCCGAACGCCGAAGACTTCCGCAGCGGGAGCACGGGCCGATGAGGCCCCGTAAGGTAGTTCTCATTATCGATCCGCAAGAGGATCGTCGCGGCATAACCCGGTTCACGCTCTGGACTAACTTCTTCAACGCTGTTGGTGTCGCTTCCATCCATGAAGCGCGGTTGTTTATAGGTGAAGGTCTGAGCGCTGATGTGATACTCGGCTACTGGCCGATTGACGAAGCATGGTTCGCTCAGCTGGGTCACGAGTTCGGCGTCCCTACGCTCTACATGGTTGACCAGGAGTCGCACGGTCACCGCTTGTCGAACGCAACTCTCCACGCCGTGCACACAGCGACGTTCGAGCTGGTCGAGCGCATCAAGATCCTTACCGCCCGCAAGCGCGGCCCGAAGCCGAAGCCGGTCATCAGCGCGCAACCGCAGATCGAGGTGGCCAGTGCCGGAGCTTGAATCGATTCGCGACATCGCCAGGCGTCTCCTTGCCGACATCAACCGCAAGCGCATCGAGCGCGGGCAAACTAAGTTGGTCAGAGAAGTCCCACCAGCAGTCCAACCTATCTACGCAAAGCAGGAATGGCCCTTCGCTCTCGATGAATTCGATAAAGAGTTCCTTCGCAAACAAAGGATCCGATATCTATGAAGCTCAAGCGTACTGAGAAAGAAATTGCCTTTGCCCGCACCCAAGGTCGGAAGTTGTACGACATTCGAAAAGCCAGGAAGTTATCGCGCCGCCAACTCGCGAAGGCGTGCGGCCTGAACCCGGCCATGATCTACCGCATTGAGATGGGGGACACGACGGCGACTGCATTTGTACTCGATGCCGTTGCGGACGCGCTTGGTGCCACTGCCGATGATCTATTCCCGCGCCCCTGCCGCATGGTTCCGATTTCGATGGCGGCCACGTTTGGAGAAAGCAGAGCCTACGCATGATCACTGTCGAGCAGTTCAAAGAGCGCGTCACGGCGCTATGGGAAAGCCAGAAGCGTATGGCCGCTCCGAAGAAATGGCATTCGGGGAAGCGCGCCGGCACGATCCGTAAGCCGGCAAGCAACATCCTGTTCACCAAGCAGGAGCTTGGGCAGTGGCTGTGGCAGCAAGTTGGCCTGAACGCCATCTTGTGCCCGTATTGCAATCTTCCCATCGACATCATCTCGCTGACGCTTGACCACATCCTGCCGCGCTCCGTTGGTGGCGAGTTCTCCCTACCGAACATGCAGGTAACTTGCAAAGACGACAACGAGCGCAAGGGGAACCTTACCCACGAGGCCTATCTCGCCCTGCTGAAGTTCATGCGCGGCGAGCTTTCACCGTACGATCAGGGCATTTTGCTTACCCGCCTGAAGGCCGCAAATGCCGGCTCCGGAGCGCGCTTCTTCCGCAACAAGCAAGCGCAGGAGCGTAAACCGCAACCACCGGTGCCCCCACCGGCAAAACAGCCCGCCCTCGATTTGTTGGGCGAGTTCTAACCAAGGAGATTCTGTGGCCAAAAGGTCTAAAAAAACGGATTTCTTCCCGGGCATCCGGCGGGAATGCACCCTCAGCAAGTACGAGCTGCTCGAAACCACCGGTGAAGAGAAGCGCTCGAAACTCACCATCGACATCCCGCTTTCGGATCGCGACCTGAAGGGAATCCCGGATTGGGTCGCAGGTCCATTCAGCGAGATGGCCAAAGCCGAATCGCTCACCGGGCGTTCCGCCATTGAAGCCATATGCGACGGCATGACGCTTGAAATCTTCTCTACCGACAAAGTCAAGCGCCGCACCCTGATGTCTACAGGCGTCATGATCACCGGCTTCAGCCTCGTGGCCACCGGAGACGGCGACAAGCGCGACATTGCGCTCAGCGCCGTGATCTATGTCCCGGCCAACATCACGCTGCACCAGTGGGCATGGGATCACATCCACAAGACATTCTTCGCCGCTTTCGAATACTCGCAGACCGAGATGGACTTCCAGGCCGCGGGCGATTCCGATGCCGACGAAGAGAACGACGAAGAACAGCAAACGCCGGAAGGCGATGAACCGGAAGCCATCGAAGGCGATGACGAGTACTCCGCGCCCGCAGTGGCCGCCAGGGCACGCCGCAACATCGCCAGCGTCCAGTAAAGGGAATTCACTCCACCAGGAGGTGCGCAAAGCCGTACAAGGAGTCTTACCTTGAATATCTTTGCCGCCTCCCTTGCGCTCTGCCTAACTTGCGTCATCATAGCCCGCGCGCAGCAACCGGAATGCGCACCACACCTGGATGTTCCACCTATCCGATTGGAGCAGTTATGGCTTCCGCCGGTCGACTTACCGCAACAAGGCAAGCTGATCATCACGCTGCGGGTCTGCGCGCCAAGCGATGGAGACCCTGGGTGCCAAATACGCCGCGCCGAATGGCAACGGGTCAAGGACGAAGTAGACCTGCACGGGCTGATCCTTGAAGACCTGCGCAACACAAAGGCTGGCCGGGTGGATTACTCGCTGCGCAGCCGCATCAAGGCCATCAGTAGGCGCCTGGCCGACAACCGCTACGAATGAAGGGGTCTAACATGCGCAAGTTCTGGATCAAGGTCGCACAGATCGCCGCCGGCATCGTGCTGGCAATTGTAAGCCTCGGGTTCTTCGCAGGACTGCTGCTGGTCTTCGCTGGACTCTAAACATAACCGGCTTCATCAAAGCAAGGAGATTACGCTCGTGAGAAAGCTCTCCCTTTTCCTTCTCGCCGCCATGTTGTTCGTGGCAGGTACGGCAGTAACAAGCGCACAAACCTATACCGGCACCGTCGGGCAGTTCAACTGCGGTCAGTTGGCCGTCAGTTGCGACGGCCTGCCGCTGCTACTCAACAACGGGACCGAACTGGTGAACGAATCAATTTGGTTCGATCAGAACGTAGAGGCAGATTTTGTCGTGTTCCCGCTCGATCCCCTTGGCTTGGACACCTCGAACCCGAACCTCCTTGCCAAGATCACCAGCCCCATCCAGCAACTCAGCACCGCCAAGGGAACGCAGACCATCTACCTGATGTTCAGCGGCACAGACAGTAAAGGCAAAGCGTACTCGGGGGCAATGAATTTGCACTACACCACCTACTTGGTTGTCGGGCGCGGTGGCGGTGGGTGGCATTGGGTCGTGACCGGGGGAACAGTGGCGATCACTTATCCGCCAAGCTCCAGCGGCCTCACTGTGCGTCCCATGGCCAATGATCCCTGCTTTGGTGGCCAGATAATTCCCGGCCCTTACCAACCAACGGGCTGGCGTCTCTTGATTGCTGACTGGTGGTGGGGAGAAGCCTGTTGGGTGGATGGTTCAGTTAAGTATGTGATCTACGATTACCCTCTCTTGTAGCCTGCGCAGATTAGGATATTGGCATGACCGAACTGCGTTGGACACTAGAAAGTGTTTTATTCATCGTGGTTGTCTTAGGGTCAGCTTTCGTGCTTGGATGGCTGATCCGAGACCTTCAGATACGGCGAGTTAAAAGACAAAGAAACAAGCCGCCAAGGTCGCAGTAACCATAAACTAACGATTTGCCTCCGGGGAGGTGTGGAAGCGCCTCCCTTCTTTTTGCTCTTCTGGGGATAGAAATTGTCTACGAACGCCACACCAATTCCAACCTCAATCGACGCAGAGCGCGCACTGCTGGGCGCCGTCATCCTGGACGAAAGCTCCCTCTGCGAGATCGAGGAGCAGATATGCCCAGAGGACCTTTACCTTGATTCTCACCAGCGCATCTTGCGGCGCATGATCGAGCTTTCGAAAGATAAGCGGGCAATTGACATCGTGACGCTCTCGGAACTTCTGAGCCGGCACAAGGAAATTGAAGCTGTCGGCGGTGTGGCCTTTCTAGCCAGCCTGACAGAAGGGCTTCCGCGCCGGCCAGTCATCACCGAGTACATTGCCATCGTCAAGAACAAGGCCCTTCTGCGCCGACTCATGATGATCGGCACAGCGACCGTAGAGCGCGCCGCCGATCAATCGGAGAGCGCCCTCGAAGTCGGGCAGGCAATCGCATCGCAGCTCGAACAGACCATCGCCGCCGGGGCTGTACGCCGCCTTGTGCGCGCCGGTGACTTCCTTTCCGACAAGTTCCCCACTGCGGAATCCATGGTGGAGCACGCCGCCCGTACGCAGGGTGTAAAGACAGGCTTCGATGAGTTCGACGCGCTGACATGCGGGCTGCAGAAAGAAGAGATGGTGATCGTGGCTGCAAGGCCATCGATTGGTAAGACGGCCTGGCTTGGCAACGTCCTCGAACATATCTCGGTCAACCAAAACAAGCCGACGGCGTTCTTCTCTGTAGAGATGTCTAAGCAGGCGGTCCTCACGCGCATGGTCTGCTCCCGCGGCCACGTGCCGCTGCAGACGTTTCGCAAGGGCCGTGTAAGCCCTGAAGAGATGGCGTACTTCCGCAACGCCAAGCAGGAGATCGAGGACGCGCCGCTCTACATCGATGACACGCCGCGCATCACCCTTTCGCAAGTTCGCTCGCAGGCTTTGTGGCTGAAGAACAAGGTGGACTTTGTCCTGCTGGCAGTAGACCACTTGGGCAAGATGTCGACCGATGACGCACCCCGCCGCTATTCGCGCGAACAGGAAGTGGCGTGGCTGAGCGCCGGGCTGGCCGCCTTGAGCAAGGAATTGAAGATCCCGGTCGTAGTGCTCTGCCAGCTTTCGCGCGAACTTACGAAACGGGATGACAAGCGGCCAAAGTTGTCCGACCTGCGCGAGTCGGGATCGATCGAGCAGGATGCGGACCTGGTGGCGTTCCTGCACCGGCCGGAGTACTACGACCCGGAGGACGCGACCCTCAAGGGAAAGGGCGAAATCATCGTTGCGAAGCAGCGGCAGGGTCCGACCGGCACGCTTGAGGTCCGCTACGAGGGCTCCATCACGCGCTGGAGCGATGTGAACAAGTACCAGGAACAGACTTCTTTTATGCAGGAATGGATGCGGTCATGACTCTTACTTACGAAGACTTTTTGCGGGCCAAGGTTCTCTCTACGCCGGATATGGGCATCTCCGTCACCGATGACGAGATCAATCCGATCCTCAAGCCACACCAGCGCGCCATCGTGAAATGGGCACTGCGCCGCGGCCGTGCGGCCATCTTTGCAGCATTCGGGCTTGGGAAGTCGGTGATGCAATTGGAAGTCTTGCGGCTGCTGATCAAGCACATGGGTGGACGTGGGTTGATAGTGGCGCCGCTCGGTGTGCGCCAGGAGTTCATGCGCGATGCGCAGATGTTGGGGATTGGACTCACATTCATCCGCTCTGTCGAGGATGCTAGTCTCGTCGGACTCTTCATCACCAACTACGAAACGGTTCGCGATGGCAAGCTGGACCCGCGGCAGTTCACCGCTGTCTCACTCGATGAGGCGGCCTGCCTCCGCGGTTTCGGCGGCACGAAGACCTTCCGGCAGATGATGGGTTACTTCGAAGGCAGCGGCATGAACCGCTTCGTGGCCACGGCGACGCCATCGCCGAATGACTTCATCGAACTGCTGGCCTACTCGGCATTCCTCGACGTGATGGATGTCTCGGCCGCGAAGACCAAGTTCTTCAAGCGCAACTCAGAGAAGGCCGACGAGCTCACGCTCCTGCCCCACCGTGAACAGGACTTCTGGCTTTGGTGCTCGACCTGGGCAGTCTTTCTCCAAAGCCCTGCGGACCTTGGCTTCGACGCGACGGGCTACACGATGCCACCGATGGAAGTTGTGTGGCACGAGATTCCATCCGACCATGAGAACGCCGGCATGGACCCAAGCGGCCAGGGTCGCCTGTTGCGGAATGCCGCCATCGGCCTGGGCCCGGCCGCCAGCGAGAAGCGCGACAGCCTGACGCGCCGGGTCGAGAAGATGGCCCAGATCGTGGTTTCGAAGGATGACGACATCTTCGAGCGCGATCAGTTCATCGTATGGTGCGACCTGAACGACGAGCAGCATGCGGTGGACGCAACGCTGCGCGGCATGGGCATCACGTTCTCTTCGCTCTATGGCAGCCAGGATATAGACAAGCGCGAACCACTGATGTCCCAGTGGCGCAATCGGGAAACGACGGCCTTTGTCAGTAAGCCTTCGATGTATGGCGCCGGCGTCAACCTTCAGCAGTGTCACCACGCGATCTTTCTCGGCGTCGGGTACAAGTTCTTCGACTTCGTACAGGCTATCCACCGGATTCAAAGGTTCCTGCAGAAGCATCCAGTACGGATCGAGATCATCTACACCGAAGCTGAGCGCGAAATCCGCCGGGCCCTTGAAGAGAAGTGGGAGCAGCACAAAGAACTTGTCTCCAACATGACGGCGATTATCCGCAAGTACGGCCTCGGGGCGAACGCGCTGGCTGATGAAGCGGTCCGAAAGATGGAGATCGAGCGGGTGGAATGCCGCGGCGACAACTGGATCATGGTGAACAATGACTGCGTTCCCGAGACGGCCAACGTCATGGCTCCGGACAGCGTGCACCTGATCCTGACTTCGATTCCCTTTTCCACGCAATACGAGTACTCGCCAAGCTTCCGGGACTTCGGCCACACTGAAGACAACGAACACTTCTGGACGCAGATGGACTTCCTGATCCCGAACCTGCTGCGAGTACTCCAGCCGGGCCGTGTGGCTGCCATCCACGTCAAGGACCGGATCACGCCTGGCGGGTTGACCGGCCGCGGGTACCAGACGGTCTCAAGGTTCTCAGATGCCTGCTGCGATCGCTTCGAGAAGCACGGCTTCGGATTCCTCGGCCGCAAGACCATCGTCACCGATGTCGTCAGGGAAAACAATCAAACTTACCGCCTCGGATGGACGGAACAGTGTAAGGACGGATCGCGCATGGGCGCCGGGATGCCGGAGTACTTACTCCTGTTCCGCAAGGATCCTTCCGACACGTCGAACGGGTACGCTGATGTGCCCGTGGTGAAGGACAAAGCCAGTTACACGCGATCACGCTGGCAGATTGATGCCCACGGCTTCATGCGTTCGAATGGCAATCGCTGTCTGGCACCAGAGGACCTGGAGAGCGTTCCGCACGAACGCATCTTCAAGCTGTTTCGTCAGGACTCGATGCGCCAGGTGTACGACTTCGAGCGCCATGTGCAGTTGAGCGAGTCGATGGAGCGCTGCCAGGAGTGCGGGCACATCCACGTGGGTGACCGGAAGTGTGGCCAGTGCCCCTGCAAGATCGCGGGCAGCCGACTGCCGTCAACGTTCATGCTGCTGCAGCCGCAAAGCTGGCATGAAGACGTGTGGACCGATGTGGCCAGGATGCGCACGCTGAACGGCGCGCAGCACTCCGCCGGGCGCGAGCTCCATGTTTGCCCTCTCCAGTTCGATATCGCGGACCGGGTCATAACTCAGTTCTCAATGGAAGGTGAGGTTGTGCTCGATCCCTTCTCGGGGATTGGAACAGTGCCGATGCGGGCGGTCGCCTTGGGCCGCAAAGGGTACGGCATCGAGTTGGCAACCAACTACCACCTTGACGGCGTGATGTACGTGGGCGAGTCCGAACGCAAGCTTGCGGTGCCGACGCTGTTCGACCTGCTGGACATGGAAGAGGAGAGTGTCGCATGACGAAAGACAGATTGGCTGCCCTTGACCGGGCATTCAAGGCAATCAGCGCCGCGCGGAGGCATGCGCACAGGACTCTTGGCTCCGGCACACCTGGAACGGGGCAGGTCGTCTGCCCGGCCTGTTGGCGCGGCATCATCACCTATTCCGTGATCGCGCCAAGGGGCCGCATGGACGGTAGTTGCACCACGGAAGGCTGCGTGCGATGGACCAATCAGTGAAGGTCTGTCCGGCATGCGGGCAGCCGCTTCCGCAAGCGCGTGGCAAGCGAGTCTGCTGCGACTGCCAGAAGCCGATTCGCCGCCACGATAAGTGGTTTATCGGAACCGACGGCAAGTTGCACCACAAGAGTTGCGAGAACCCGGAAGATGTGCACGGTGAGCCGATAAGGTCCGCAACGCTGGAGTTATTGCCATGATCCTGAACAAGCGAGAACGCGAGATGTTGCGTATGAAGTTCGGCGGCAAGTGCGCCTACTGCGGTTGCGACTTGAACGGTAAATGGCACGCTGATCACGTTGAGCCGGTGAATCGCAAACTAAAGAGCGTGCGCGATGAAAAGAGGAATGTGAGCCGGATGGTTGCGGCGGGTGGATTCTGGAGCCCTCAGAACAACAGACCGGACAATCTATTTCCATCTTGCCCCGCATGCAATATCGACAAGGGAGCTAATACGCTCGAAGGCTGGCGCGAATACCTGCACTATCGGATTGTAGATCGGTTGCGGGAAAACTCATCCACATTCCGTCATGCTGAACGATTTGGAGTCGTTAGCATCAACCCGGCCCCGCTAGTGTTCTGGTTTGAGCAGTTCCGCGCCGCGCTCTCCGCTGCCCCGCCCCCAGCTGAGCAGATCCTCGACGAAGTCCATCACTCCTAAAACAAGAAGGCCGCCCTCTCGGACGGCCACTTGTGCTCTGGCAACTAACGCGATCTCCTTTCTTCTCCGTAATTCGTACCCAACTAAGGTGTGTGCCGCGCCAAAAGCGCCGCGAAATCCCAAAAGTCCGAAGAATAGGCGCGCAGTTTTATGTACCAGGGCTTGGGTGCCAGGTAATCGCTGGTCGCCTTGTCCGAGACCCGCATGGCATCTGCCGTGATCCCGTCAATGTTTCCCGTGGTCGCATCGAGGTGCACCATCAGCGATGTCAGATGCGGATCGTTGATTCGGTCATTCAGGGAGTCGATTGCTGCTTTTCCTGATACCGTGGCCGCGTCCAGGCTGCTTATGAGCGGCTTTGTCGCCTGCAGGGTGGCCTTACCCTCACCTACGGTCTCCGTGAGCGCCTGAGCCGTCCCTGTAAGCGCCGTGAGGGTAGATTGCGCATCCTTGGCAGTCCCGTGCAGGTCTGCGAACAGTTGGCGCTCCTGAGCGTCCAGGATGCCGAGCTGCTGGTCTTCATGCCGCGCCGCCATGTCGATATGGACCGTGGTGCTCTTGAGGGCGAGCAGAAGCTTGTCGGTCTCCGTAATGGTGCCGGTGGGCCCGTTGACCCGCTTGAGGGTCGCGTCCAGGTCCTTGGCCGCCTGGGTGGCCGCGGCGCCGGCGTTGGCAACCTGCTTGAGCGCAACGCAGCCGTACCAGGAGAGTGCGGCAACGGCAAAGGTCGCCGTCAGGGTCAGCATGGAGAGCGCGAGGCGGATGAAGCGGTACATGGGCTTACTCCTTCGGCCGGTACGGATCGATCTTTTCGAAGTGGCAGAGAAACGCAGCGTTGCAGATGATGGCGTCGGTGTTCGCGTCGTTCGCGTTCCCGTTCTCCATGTAGTCCAGCAGGTGCCCCATGAGATGACTGATGGTCGCCTTGCGGAATTCCTTGCCACCGCTGCGCCAGTTATTCTCGCCATGCTTGGTAGCGCCCAACGTCAGGCGTCGAGCTAGTCCTTCGACCGCAGCGCGCGGCACAAGATCGAAACGCACCTCCATCGAAGACCGTGTTGCACCACCCTCGAAGGCAACCTTCCCAGACTCGATACTGGCAATCTGATTCGCCACGGCATCCCAGTTGTTTTCGAATCGGATCGCCTTGTCGTCTATATAGAACGCCGCGTAGGGCTTGCCTTTTGTTCCGTCATCGATCTCGTCGTAGGGGACATGGTTGTCATCGAGGAAACCGATCATGTCTCTGACCACGCCACGATTCATGTCGAGTGTCTCGCCGTCCGACGCGAACACTTCGGGGAAGAATTTGCAGGTCCGGCATGACCAAATAATGATCCAGTAACCAAGCGACCGGATCTTAGCTAGCGCCTCACAGGCACCTGGCTTCAAAGACCCGATGGCTGGGTAGCTGGAATCACAGATGGTTTTGTCGAAGTCCACGGCAACAATCTTTTCGATGTTCGGTGGCGTCTTATCCATTTTCTTTTCCAATCGGGACTCCCAAACAAATCGCCTATATCGTCATCGTCATCGAAGTCGAGCGTCCACTCGAACACGGCTATCTGTACCGGCGTTCGTAGAACCCACGATCAAAGAAGGGGAAGAACTCGTGGCGCACGCGGTCAATGTGGCCGTCCGACTTGTCCTGCTGAATCTCCACAATGAGGAAACCCACCATGGCCTGCAGGCGCTTCTTTCGCATGAAGAGCGTCTGGTCACACGTGCATCCAGCCTGGACGGTCGTTACTTCGCGCGGGTACCCGACGTTGTATTTGTGGTAGTGGCCGACAAGTTCGATCGAGGGCTTCTCGCCGCCCTGGTAGCTCTCGACGCGCTTCTGGTCGGTGTAGGAGATGGCGTAAGCCGAGCCCCCCCCCGGATGCACCACGCGCATCACTGCGGATCCGCCAGGCGACTTCAATTCAACGTCAGCCTCGGCATATCCCAAGTACTTGAGGTCCTCGCGCCCGCCCTGTTCCGCCCGAAGCTGCAGGTAGCGCCCGATTTCGATGCACTCGCGCTGCTGATACCACCCTTCGTGGTCATCACCGGCGATGTAGCGCGTCGTGATGCCCTTGCGTTGCGGGTAGTTCTCGAGCATGTAATCGATCTGCGCGTCCATCCCGGGACGCACGATGCATTCGGGTTTGGTGAACCGGTGCTCTCCATCGATCCAATTGCCCGGGTTGAAGACTGTTGTGATGCCCTCGCGCTCAAAGGCGTCGTAGGCGGCCGTCAGTACGTCCAGCCGGCTATGCTTGTTGCACAGGTGATTGTCAGAAACCACGCCGAACCGGTGA
>Ga0210395_10002594_pt1 | contig 14001 bp, 14 predicted proteins | sample IncBWH4OmetaG_FD_150861 | JGI IMG/M metagenome (GOLD analysis project Ga0210395, IMG submission 150861) | Forest soil microbial communities from Barre Woods Harvard Forest LTER site, Petersham, Massachusetts, United States - Inc-BW-H-4-O ... | reverse complement strand
TTGATAAGGGCTTCAGCACTCTTATCGTCCCAGTTCAGGAGCACCTTTTACGGTCGACGCGCCATCAGCTGAGCATCCCGGATGAAAAGCCAGGGCTAGGACCTCAGGTGGTGACCTCTGGCGTGTCGTGCCAGATCAGTGCAGCCACCGCCGTAACCCGCGCGACCGGGCTCCGGCTGTTACTGTAAGCCGGTCCAGCAACCCCTGGGTTGCTTGCGGCGTATGAAGCTCGGACAGAGCTTCTACGGTGCTAGCCCGCACACGCCAGTCCAGGTCAGCGAGCCGGGCTAGCAGCGCCTGGGTGACCTTGGGGGTATCGCGTCCGGCTAGTGCGTCTACGGCCGCACTGCGCACCGGTTCGTTGGTGTCGGCGAGCTGGTCTAGCAGCGCCTCGGTAAGTCCCGGTGCGTCGCGGCCGGCCAGCGCTGTTATGACCTTGGCCTGCACGGACGGGTGCTCCAACGAGCCCGAGGGCTACAAGACAAGCTCTCCACCAGCGGTTAATTGTCATGGCTAGGGGGCGAACAGCCGGAGTCGGCTCCGGCCGCAGCCTATCGGGCATCCCGTCACGTTATCGGACTCATCCAGCCGCGGTTCGCCAGCGGCACTGTCTACCTCAGGTACCGTCCTAAGCTTGCGTTTTAAGGGCTTGCCGGAAAATAACCAGTAGGTTCCTGGATTCCGGCATAGTGGTGTGGTATGCGCGCTATGGAGGTAACCGGGGAGATGCTGGCGGCGAAGTTCGAGGTGATCTTCCCGCATCTGGATGAGCGGCAGCGGCGGCTGCTGCTCGGGGCCGAGGCCCGGGCGCTGGGCCATGGCGGGATCCGGCTGGTAGCCGGGGCTGCCGGGGTCCGCGAGGCGACGGTGTCCCTGGGGGCCGGTGAGCTGGAATCCGGCGCGGAGCCGCTGGGCCGGGCGCGGCGGCCAGGCGGGGGGCGCAAGCGGGCGGCTGACCTGGATCCGGGGCTGCGCCCGGCGCTGCTGGCGCTGGTCGAGCCGGATGAGCGCGGTGATCCGATGTCGCCGCTGCGGTGGACGGCGAAGTCGACTCGCGTGCTGGCGGACGAGCTGATGGCCCAGGGCCATAAGGTCTCCGCGGATACCGTCGGTGACCTGCTGCGGGCCGAAGGGTTCAGCCTGCAGGGCAACGCCAAGACCACCGAAGGTGCCCAGCACCCGGACCGGGACGCGCAGTTCCGCTACATCAGCGAGCAGGCCCGGGCCTGCCAGATGGCCGGGGACCCGGTGATCAGCGTGGACACCAAGAAGAAGGAGCTGGTCGGTGACTTCGCCAACGGCGGGAAGGAGTACCGGCCCCAGGGCCGTCCGGTGCCGGTGCGCACGCACGACTTCATGGACAAGGACCTGGGCAAGGCGATCCCCTACGGGGTCTATGACGTCGCGGCCGACGCCGGGTGGGTGAACGTCGGCACCGACCACGACACCGCGGCGTTCGCCGTGGAGTCGATCCGCTGGTGGAAGGCGATGGGCCGGGCCGCCTACCCGCGCGCCCGGCGGCTGCTGGTCACCGCCGACGCCGGCGGGTCCAATAGCTACCGCACCCGCGCGTGGAAGGCCGAGCTCGCCGCCTTCGCGGCCGAAACCGGGCTCGCCGTCACTGTCTGCCACTTCCCGCCCGGCACTTCCAAGTGGAACAAGATCGAGCACCGGCTGTTCTCCCACATCACGATGAACTGGCGGGGCAGGCCGCTGGCCAGCCACGACGTCATCGTCTCCGCGATCGCCGCCACCACCACCCGCGCGGGCCTGACCGTCCGCGCCGGCCTGGATCCCGGCAGCTACCCCGAGGGGGCCAAGGTCAGCGACGAGCAGATAGCCGCCCTCCCGCTGGACCGCCACGAGTGGCACGGCGACTGGAACTACACCCTGCGCCCCGAGCCCCCCGCACCGGCGCCCCCTCCCCGGCCGCCCGCCCGCGAACCCGAGCGCCCGGACTGGGCGCACCCGGCCCTGACCGGCCTGGACGCCCGCGACTGGAACCAGATGCTCAGCACGCTCGCGATCCCCTACCAGGCCCAGCGCGACGCCGGACTCTACATCCGGCGGGGCGGCCCGCCCACCCGCAAACCAGCAGACCGGCACCCGCCCGCCCTCACCCTCGCCGAACAGGCCCTGGTCACCGTGCTGCGCCAGCGCTTCCGCACACCCCAGCACGTCCTCGCCGAACTCTACGGCGTCGCCACAGGCACCATCGCCAAGGCCGAGCGCCAGATCCGGCCACTGCTCATCCAGGCCGGCTACGCCATCGAACCCACCGGAACCCGGCTTGGAACCCTAGCCGAGCTGACCGCTTACGCCTCTTCCCACGGGCTCGAACTGACCCCCAAAACCAAACCAGCGCGTTAATAATCTGCAAGCCCTAACCTCTGAGCGATCTTGTCAGGCGGCTTTCTTGATCACGTAACAGCGCCGTGCTGGGGTGCTGCGATGGCCTTTGGGGCGGCCGGGCCCGGCTTTGGAGGGTTTCGATGGGCTGGCCCCGCCAATGCCTCTAACGAGGGCTAGCAGCTCCAATGTGAGTCACCTCAAGCGCCATGCCCTGGTACGCGCCTAGAGCGACGCCGAAGGCCCCGAGGTTGTCCACGTCGCCGATTTGCTCGCCGCTGCTCATGTCGGTGACGATGGCCCCTGGGATCAGGGTTTCGGAGCGGACGCTGCCCGCTACTGGTTCGTTTCCGAAGTTCAGAGCGGTGACCTGGATCGAGCCGCGGGCGAGCTCATGGATCATCACGAGTATGCTGTGGGCAGGGACCTCGGGAACGTCAATCTGAGTCGCCGTCGCGATGCCGGACTTTGCCCGGACAGCCAGGATGTCACGCAGGCGACTGGCGAACGAGTCCTTGCGCTTGAGCTGATCGCTGATCGGGCCGTAGAGCGCCCGGCTGCGGGGGATGCCGGCGGCTGACCGTGAGTTGCCGGGCGAAAATCCCATCAGGTCGTGAGCGCCGCGGTTGATCCACCGTGTATCGCCGTCGGCAAGCAGGGAAGAAATGTCTGTCGGGTTAAGGGTGAGCGCCCCACACAGATCCCATCCGGAGAGCGCGAACACGCCGGGCTGCCAGGCGTTGTACATCGCCAGCAGGAGGTGCACCTGCTGGATCCGGGCGATGTCCACATCGCTCAGCGAGTCAAGGTCGCGGTAGCCGAGAGCGGCGGCGGCCACGGTCGCGGTTGTGCAGGCGATGCCGTTGGTAGTGAACAGCAGGTTGTACGGGTGGTTGTGCCCGGTAAGAGCGTCTGCCAGTTCCGTCCGCACGATCTCGCGCAGCTGGCTGCCGGAGATGTCGCCACCCCGGAAGCGGTAGGTGTCGTCGCGGTGGAGGGTCCAGAAGTGAACCAGCTCGTAGGTGAGCTCGTCGTGGTTCTGCAGGGCATGGACGAGCGAGGCCGGGTCCACACCGTGCTCAAGTGCCTCGTTGAGCATCAAGCGCAGGTACTCGGTGTCACCGGTGGCAAGGGCATGGTGATAAGCGGGACGGGTGATGAAGTCGTAGGACAGATCCGGCCCGGTCTCGGACGCCAATTTGATGTCGTCGATAGTGAGGTTCAGTTCCTGGAAGGTGAATCCGCCCATCTTGCGCACCATGCTGCTGATGAGCTGGTTGGCGGCCTGGGAAAGCGGGTGCCCCTCGGACCATGCGGGCCCGTCCGCCATGCCCTTTTCCACGCCGAGGAATCCGTTGGCGTCCAGCCGGAGGCCGCCGGATCCCAGGTCGCCCAGGGAGTGCAAGGCGTCTCCGATGACGATACGGATTCCCGCGCAGGACGGGTCGAGCCAGTTGATGGACGGCTGTCCTTCCTTGAAATAGTGCAGGTAGACCCAGCGGCGTTTGACCCCGCCCGGTCCTATTACCTGACGGGTGGCGCTCCAGTTCGTTTCCTTGACGCCAGGCTCGTAGAAGATGACGCGCTGCAGGCGGCCGATTATGTAACCGGCCTTCTCCAGCTGTGCCTCAGCGTCGGCGCTGAGGTTGACTGAGTCCCGGCCGGATGGGACGTCGGGTAGCAGATGCCAGTCATCCGGCTGGATCTCCACCATGTGATAGATCCCTGGGTAGTCGCGCACCTTCATCTCAGCGAGCCGGAAATCAGGGCCCTTGCCGGTATGGCCGGGAACGATGTCGTCGATGACCGTCCCGCCGTGCCGGGCGGCGACTTCTACCATCCGACGGAACTCGCGCTCGGTACCGAAAACCGCGTCGATGCTGCTGCTGATCCGGTCGAAGTGCCCGTCGACGCTGGGTGTCCGCTGCCAGCCGTTCAGGCCTCCGGCCTCTTTCACCGGGCCGGTGTGCACTGCGTTGATGCCAATCTGGGCGAATGCGTTCCACAACGCCGCATCGCTGAGCGCCCGCAGGTAGGACTCACCCGGCCGGGTGATCAGCGACAGCGGGTAGGCGGTGAACCACACGGACGCTGCCTGCACGGCGGCGCGAGGCCGGGGCGAGCTGAACGGGTTTTGCCACATGGCGCTGGTGCCGGAGTAGTGGCGGGCAGTTGCCCGCGCCGAGCGCAGCATCGACCGGCGGCGGAGCCAGTCAACGTACTTGGGGTTCTCGGCTCTGGCCTGGCCTAGCCGCTGGATATCAGCGGCCGTGGCGGACGGGCGCCCTTGGCGCCTGCGGAAGGAGCGTGGCCTGGCCGGGTAGAACTGCTCATCAAAGCTCATCTCGCTCGGGCGGTGGCTCGTGGGGCGCATTACGTCCCGGCTCCCTTCGGCATCGTGCATGGTTGCCGCCAGGCCATCGGCCGCCCCGCCAGACGGGAGCAGCACGAAGTAGCCAAGTCGCGGCTATCATCGCGAACTACCCGCCGGCGCCGTTCCCATACCGGGTACGCCGTCATTTGCTGCGAGTGCCGCCGGGATGACCCTGCTGCCGTGCTAGCACCGGGGATACTAACGTCGCGCAGCACATGGCTGCCGAAGAGAGCGGCAACGTCACCCGATCCCCGAGGAAGCCAGGATGATCCTCAGCGACGAAGAGCCGGCGGCCGGCCCATGGCGGACTGAGCCGATCGCTGGCCTGACTAACCAGCTGTTGCATTGCGCCGGGTGCCCGGCAGGGCGACCACTGGTGGTTGCGCTGGATGGCCGGAGCGTTGGCATCACTCGTTCTTTGACTGGCACCAGCTGATGATCACAGGCGTCCTGGATCCAGTGAGCCGCAGCCAGGCGGTCAGTTTCCGGCCGCCTGCCTGGCAGGAGCGCTCGCGCGCTGGCGCGGTCGAGGTCCGGCGCCCGCAGCCCCCGCCCCGGGACCCGCAGCACGGTGGGCAGGATAACCGGCTGGCCGCTGGAAGTCGTGCGGCCACCGTGGGCCGGCGCGACCGGGGAATTCGGGCCGAACCGCACGCACTCACGGAGGACGCGGTTTCCCGGCGTTAGCCATTGCAGGCGGGCGATGGCGACTTCGAGCTGCTCATTCAGTCCCTCGGCGCAGCGGTGGCGGCGAGCCCGCCACCTGCTTACGCCGACCGGAAGCGCGCGGCAGGCTTATCTCGCAGCGGTTTGCGGGACCTGGTTCCTGACGCCGGTCGAGTTGTAGCGGAAGCGTGCCATCTCGAGGGTCACGTTGTACTTCTCCGCTATCTGCTGAGGGCCGAGGCCCTGCCGCGCCGCGGAGACCAGCAGCGGCCGTGGCAGCAGCAGCGTGCCGCCGAAGCTGGTGGCCTGCTCTTCCTCGTCCGGCCGACAGGTGCGGAAGGGCACGCCGCTGACCTCGCGGATCTTCGAGAGCTCGTGCTTGAGGAGCAGGTGCGACAGCTCGTGCGCGATGTCGCTGGCCTGGCGGGGGGCGGGGCGCAGGGGGCTGGTGACGACGAACGTCCGGCCCGCGACCTCGAAGGTGGCGGCGGAGAAGGAGTAGGCCTGGATCCGCTCCAGCTCCTCCAGGCGGGTCACGTCGATCAGGTCCCCGGCGCTGATGATCTCGACGTTCAGGTGGGCCGCCAACCTGGTGATGTCCAGGGCCTGGGCGGGCGCCAGGCCGAGTTCGCGGCGGAGCCGCCGGGATTCCCGTTCGGCGTTCGCCTTGAACCCGCGCGGCAGGCTCACCGCTGGCCGTCCGCCGCGACGCGGCGTTCCAGGGCCCGGTGCAGTCTACGATGATCCCCCGAGCCGGTCGGGCACCCCGGGCCGCAGGGTCGGCGCGGCCCGCAGGTGGCAGGCGGCCAGGGGCGCAGCGGGCTCCGCCTTCGCGGCCAGCGCGTCGTACATCTGCCTGATGACCGAGGCGATGCTGCTGGCTTGCCCGGGTGACAGCCTGGGATCGGCGCTCAGGTGGGCGATGGCGACTTCTATGTGGGTGTCCTCGGCCGCAGCCGGCGACGCCAGCGGCAGCGACCTGGCTGGCCGACGGGCTGGGGCACGCGGCAAGCCCGGTCCGCCTCCCTGCTTCACCATCTGCTGCAACGGCCCGGAGCTCACCGGGGCGCGCGGTGTCACGGCAGCCCGGCTTGCGAAACACGACCCGGCCGTCCTCGCAGTGGACACCGCTCCTTGATTACAAGCACCTAGCGCTCTGGCGCCAGCGCCTGTGGAATCTGCATAACGGCCAGTCTGCGCGGCGAAGTCGGCGAGAAGCACGTGTCGCATGGGCAACAAGAATCGGCAGGCCGGAATGACCCTTCAGGCAAACCGGCGTCTGGTAACGCTCAGTTACCGGGAATGGGCAGCGAGCAGAGGTAGTGGGGCACCGAGCCCAGCTCGTATCTCATCTTCCGCGCAGTCGGGGCCTTCTGCGAGCCCCACAGAAATCCCACAAGTCCGCGTCCTGGCAGTGATCCCCACAGAAATCCCACGGACGAAACGGCACTCTGCGGTACACTTGTTACGTTAGTGAAGAGCACGGATAATCCTGTTGACCAGCCTTTATGCGCGTGAGCTGGGTTTTGGGACTTTCCCAGGTAAGTGCTTTCAGGGTGATAGAACCCCTGAAAAGCGGAAGCTCGGCAGGGTCCCGCCACAGCCAGTTCAAACAGGTCACGCTCATTAGTCGCCGCACGACGCCGGGAATCGTCACTTGACTGGACGCCAGTCAACTCATCCGCTAAGCGCAGATCTAGCGTACGAAAGAATACAAGCCGCGGCCGAGGATTTCCTTCTGGATCTCGGCGGTGCCGCCGAAGATCGGCTCAGCAGATGAGCCGCCGCAGCTCACAATCGTGTCGGAGAACAGCGGCCTAATGCCGGCGCCGGTCATGGGCTCCATCTGTCAGCGCGAGCCGCGGTGTTCGCGCGGTGCGAACTGGTCGGCGATCACGCGCCACGGAATCGTCTCGCCGCGCCGCAGCTGCCCGAGTCGCGGCGTGGTCCCGACGATCACGCCGAACCAGCGGCCGTGGATATCCCAGCCGTCGATGCGGACGTCGACTTCGGCTCATCACGGCACAGTTGCCACGTGGCGTCGGGGTGCACAATGCCAGCCACGGCAGCCAGGTGGGGTCGTGCTCCCGCGAGCCGCCGCGCGGCGATCAGGATCTCGGCCGGGGGCAGGACGCTCACCACCACGGCATGGGCACGTGCGGCGCTCGGTGACCACCGCGGCGGGCAGTCCGTCTTCCGCATGATGGGTAGCCCCTCCAGCCAGCGGCCATTCGGCTCGCCCGGTTCCAGCGGCTGGTGCCGCTTGCGGCTCGCGGATCACGATCCCGGCGTGTGTTTACCTGATCGCGGCGCTGAGCCGGTCAGACAGTCGGCGGAGGGACCGTGTCCTCGCGGTCGATCCCGGCCAGCTTGTGGCGGGCGGCCGCGCCCGAGACGATCACCACCTGCGACGGCGCGACCTTGGCCCACGGCGGCACGGCACGGATCACCGCTGCGTTTGCCCGCCCGCCAGCAGGCGGCTCGCGGACCCACAGCTAGATCGCCGGGCCGTCCCAGTCCAGCCGCTCGGTGCGTGCCCTGGCCTGGACGCGCACGGCCCGCCGCGCCCGCCCGCTCATCGTGTGCCGGCCGCGGCGTGCCGCAGGGTGCGGAACGTCATCGACCACCGCTCTTTCGTGACCGGGGGGATGTGGTGCTGCCATTGTGTCCGCGCCGGACCCGACAGGACGTAGGCGGAACGGGGCTCGAGGGTGAGTTCGGCCGTCTGCCAGGCGCGGGGCTGGCCGCGGCGGAACCGCATCCGGCACGCGGCCTGCAGCGAGATGCCGCTGACATCGCCGAACTGCGGCGCATCGCGGTGCCAGCCGATCCCCGCGCCGGGCGGGTAGCGCGTCACGAGCAGGTCCGCCAGCTTCTCGGGTTCGCGTCCCATCAGCGCGGCGCAGCGCTCCCGGAGCCAGTCCAGTTCGGCGGGGATCGGTGCCGCCGGGCCGAGGTCGTATGTGCCGGCGACCCGGGCGAGGCCGAAGCTTCGCACCAGCCGCCGCGATGGCGTGTCGTGCAGCACGTACGGCTGCAGTTCGAACGTCGCCAGTACCGCCAGCACATCGCGTTCCTCGGCTTCGGTGAGGAAGCCGGGCGCGTAGATCAGGCCCTCCGGCAGCGTCATCGCGCCGGCTCGCCGACCCGCCGCCGCAGGGCGGGCGTGGCTGGAGATCGTGCGGTCGCGGTGCTCATACCCAGTGAATCCCCGGGCACCGGTAATCCACACGGGGTGATCTGGTCCCTCCGCGAGCGCTCCAAGCTTGACCCCGAAGATCCTCACGACAGCGTCGTACACGACAGACCCTCGCGCACGCAGCACCCGCTGGACGGCGTTCATTTCAGACGTAAGCCTCTGACCCTGACCACACGACCCGGACGACAACCAAGAGGACTGAATGAACGGTCCAGATCACTACCGCGAAGCGGAAAGGCTTCTTGACGAAGCCACCTCTCGCGGGGACTTCAACCCCAGAGCCCAGTGGTGCCTCGAACTGGCCACGCTGCACACCGCCTTAGCCGACGTTGCGGCAACCGCCCTGACCTCTGACGGCAGGGAACGGGCCGAGGTCGCCGGCCCTAGGTTCTGCGAGATGAGTCTCGCCCTGCAGCGGGGCAGGACCTGAACCCGCCGGGGCGGCCGAGCCTACTCCGCCTTGCGGTCCATATTCTGAGTCGCTGCACCGCAGCGATACACCGACGCGACGAGCCACCGGATGTCCGGCATCAGGGATCACAGCACAGCAGCACGCTGCACCAGCTTTCACAGATTCCCGGCAGCGGCGTTTTCTACCAAAGAGGCAGCGCAGCGGAGTTGAAGTGCTATATCTCCTGGTCGCAGGTGCCAACCAGGTTAGCCGACCAGGGTGGGCCACTAGCCTTCCAAGCCGGTCGTGCGGATCTGATTCCCGTCGCCCGCTCCGCCGGATGGTTCACCCGGCGCCAGTGGCCAGCCCGCTTTGCCTCGACGGGTACCTTCCAGCCGCGGACCCCTGGTCCAGGCACCTGCGGCACCGCTACGCCAGAGGGCAAGCTGGAGCCCGGTTCCGCCCGCGATCCGGGCACCGGAAGTGGCGGCGACGTGCAGTAACGATACGGGCGGTCAGCCCGCTAGGCGATCAGCTTCGCCGCTGCGCGGCGGGCCCGGTATTACCCGCGATCGCCCCGGCCGCGATGCCGGACAGAGCGACGTCGGACAGGGCCACGTCGGCTTCGGTCCGTTCCGGGGGAACGTCCGGCACATGCCTGTTCTGCCTGTCGCCGTTCGTGACCGGTACCGGATGCTCCGGCCTGCTGCGCCCGGCGGGTCCGGTCACCGGGCCGGCCGTCAGGCGTGCGACCTCACCGCACCTGGGACAGGCCCCCGCCGCCCCGTCGAATGAGAAACAGCAGCCGCAAAAGCACGCGACCTCAGCCATCGTCAATTCCTTCTTTCTTTCCCCGTGGCCGCGCGGCCCGGCCGGTGAGGGCAGCGGAACCAGCGCGCTCTTATGCCATATCGGGGGGCGCAACCGCCGTCCTGATACAGCCGCGCGCGGACGCAGGTCCTACTGGTCCCTGCCGTCCCGTTCACGCTGCAGGTAGCCGGCGGTCACTCCGCCGTCCGCCAGCAGGGTGGTCCCGGTGATGAACCCGGCCTGATCGCTGGCGGAAAACACCGCCGCGGCGGCCACGTCGCTGGCCTGGCCCACCCGGCCGATGGACGGTACCGGCCAGTCACCCGCGTCTTCGCCGCGGTCCTGCTAGCCGGGCGGGCCATTGCCGCATGCTATCGCCGGGTAATGATGCGGGTGATACTGGTGGCGATAGTGGTGGCTAGTAGCCATCCGGCCGCAGTGAGCAGGTAGGAGAGCCATTGCTCGAAGCCAGTAGGGTTGTGGGCGTACTTTTGGCCTAGATTTACCACTGGCAAGAGCAGGTCCAGGGTGTAGATGACCGGGTTGAAGTGCGGCGCGGCAGACGGGTCGAGAGGCTGGAGGAGCAGCATAGACGAGGCTGCCTACGGGCAGCAGGCCCTCCAGCCAGAAGGCAGCCCGGGCCGGACGGTACCCGTAGCCGACCGTGATGTCCTGCAAGACACTCCATGCACGGCCTGGACGAGACATGTTGGATCTTGTGCTTCGCCTTGGCGGAGCCCGAGCGCAAGCGCGATGACGAACCGGACTCCGTTGCGCTTGCGCAATGCCAGGGTCAGGATGCGCTCGATCTCCTCGGCCGCGAAAGGATGGACTTCTAGGTCCTCGACGCGTGGCGGCTTGGCCAGGGCGACCGGATTCCGGGTGATGTAGCCGCGTTTGAATGCCTCGCTGAATGCGGTGCGAGCGGTGCGGTGTACCTGGTCAATTAGTTACTCACCCGCCAAGGGTGTCACTCGCCAAGGGAGGCGCAGCGGCGGCCACGGGCCAGGCGCAGATGCAGGGCTTCCACCCGACCGTCTGCGGCCTGCCCGGCGCCAGCGAGTGACCGAACGGGCATTGCCAGGGCTTGTGCTTGAACAGGAATGCGGACACAAGATGATCACGCTCAGCTCGCCGGTGCTCAGTCACACAGTGATGCAGGAGCGGCGCCTGGAATCTCACGACCGTCCTTTTCCAGGTGTATCAGCCGGGCCGCGTGGTCTCTCCGGGTAAGTACCGACGCCCTCCCCTCGGTAGGCACAGCGAAGCGGCCGAGAGGGCGGACCAGACAGCGCAAAGCCCGAGGAGCCGCAAATGCTGAAAACAGCCATGAACAGGCAAATCAACTCAGAGAACCGGCCGAACGAATCAACCGTGAGAGCACATCCACGACTTGTCATACTGCTGTCCGCTGCGGCAATGGCAACCGCTTCTAGTCTGACGTTCCTGGCGTTCCCGTCGGTAGCCCAAGCCGATAGCGCCATCGTCCAGCTCGTGAACCAGGAGAGCTCCAAGTGCCTCCAGCCCGTCAATGGATCCGAGGGGGCCGCCATTGTTCAGGAGACCTGCAACGGCAGCGTCGCTCAGCAATGGACGGTCACACAGGGCGAATACAATGCGGAGTACGCCAACAGGTCCAGCGGCAAGTGTATTGATGCCTTCGGTGGGGCCACCAACGGAACCAGCATCGTGCAGTGGAGGTGTGCCTCCCCCACGATCAGCAACCAACGCTGGAAATATGGTCCAAAGGCGAACACATCGTCCCCCGGCGAGTTGGAGTCAGGTATAGAAGGGTCCGGCTATAACTACTGCATCTCTACACCGGGACTGCAGAACGGAGACGCGATGCTGCTGTACTCCTGCGACTTCAACTCTTCGGAACTCTGGTCCAAGCCCAGCCCCTGAGAGTGAAGATTGGTGGCTGACGTCCTGCCCGCCGACGGCCGTAGCGCCAACCGGTCACCGAATAGATAGGAACGACGACTTGCACTGGGCCCCACCGCGACTGCCTGAGGTGACCCCAGTTTCGGTCCTCGAGTCTGCTTCTTCCGGTACTACAAGTAGCAGCCCCCGCTAAGGGTGTGAAACGTAGATGAAGAAGGTCGGCGTCCTCCTCCTGGGCGCGGTAGTGAACGCCGTCCCCTGCCAGGGATGACGAGCTGCTCGTCGGGGATCTCATATGACCGGCACGTACTGGCCGGTGTAGCCGGACAGTTTCCCGATGTCGGCGCCTGGCCGCCGCGACGATCGCAGCCGGTGCTGTCACATGTCGTCCATGATGCGGTCGTAGGTGCGGCGGGCGCGGGCGCTGCGGGCGCTGGCGCCGTAGCGGCGGAGCATCTGCGGGGAGGTCCAGCCGTTGGGTTCCATCAGGCCCCCCTCGGGCCCGCCGCGGTCCAGCCAGGTGTGGCTGAAGTGGTGCCGGAACCGGTGCGGGAACAGATCCACGCCGCACTGCCGGCCCCGGCGGGCGATCATCTGGTAGATGCCGGCGGCGGTCAGCGGCTCCCGGTTGCCGGCTCCCAGCCACAGCTGCGGCCGCCACGCCTGCGCGTGCCGGGAGCGGGCGCGGAGGTACCGGTCCAGGCTCCCGGCGGCCTGGTGGCCGATCCGGACGATCCGGTCCTTGCCGCCCTTGCCGTGGACGGTGATCTCCCGCTGCCACAAATCGACGTTACTGCGCCGCGGGTCATCGGCGTGGGTACAGGATGTCGGCCAGCTCGGACAGCCGGATGCCGGTCGCCCAGAACACCGCGATGATCGCGGCGTCGCGGCGCTGCGCGAAGCTGTGGCCCGCGCACGCCTGCTCCAGCCTCGATAGCTCATCGCCGGTGAAGACTCGGACCAGCTTGTCGGTGACGGGCGGCGGCTGCAGCCCTTCCATCGGGTTGGGCAGCTCGTCTTCGGCGCCCAGCCACTTGAAGAACTGCTGCAGGGCGCGGTCCTGGTTGCTGGCGTGGGCGCTGCTGTACCGGTCCGGCAGCCACGCCATCCACAGCTGGATGTCCTGGCAGTCGACCTGCTCCCAGCTGGCCCGGCCGACCTGTTCCAGCAGGTATGCGGCGAACTGCACCGCCTCGACGTAGGTCCGGATCCTCTTGGCGGCCTTGCCCTCGGCGGCCAGGCGCAGCCGGAACGAGCTGATCTCAGCCTGAAATGTCCCGGCGTCCAGCTGCTTGGGCTGCCGGGAACGCGGTAGCGGTGCGGTCATGGCCGTGGCTCTCTTTCCTGTGGCGCACCATCCGCAGCCCAGCGTTTCCGCAGGCGAGAGATTACACAGCATCACCAGGACAGGGAAATGCCGCGCGGGACCGCGCCCGCGGCCGAGACAGGTCAGCCGCGGAGGGCACCGGGTACCCCGCTGGCTACATCCCGGCCGACGGCCGACGGCGGACCGCGTTGGGGGCGCAGCCCCTGCGTGCCGAAGTGCCTGCCCGCGCGCGGAGCAGCCTTACGATGCTGCCGCTTTCATTAACTGTGCCACTCTGCACCGTACGGATCGAACATCCTGCCGCCCCTCTGGCCCAATGGCCTTGCTTTAGAGTCTGATGTGATATCGCGACCGTTTTGTGGCTCATGACGGTTCTGAGGGGCTCTCGCCGGATGGCTGGCTGCCGGACCGGATCTCGGTGGGGGTGCTGACCAGGGCGTTCCCGCCGGAGCTGGTCGATGAGGTCATCGAGGTGACCGGGACGCGGGAGCAGCGGCGCCGGCTGTTGCCGGCCCGGCTGATGGTGTACTTCGTGCTGGCGTTGTGGCTGTTCCGGGGCCGGAACTGCGGGTACGGGCAGGTGATGGCCAAGCTGGCCGGCGGGCTGTATTGCCAGCGGCGGGGGGCGGACCTGCTGGCCGGGCGCTTGGCGCCGGGAGGGCGGGTGGCTGCGGGGGGCGGCCGCCGGTGGTGGCTGCCGGACATCTCCTCGCTGTCCCGCGGGCGCGGCAAGCTGGGTGCCGATCCGGTGCGGATGTTGTTCGGGCACGTGGCGGGGCCGGCCGGGGCGGACGGGGCGCCGGGGGTGTTGTGCTGCGAGCTGCGGGTGGTCTGGATGGACGGGTCGGTCACGGACGTGCCGGACCGCGACAAGAACGCCGCGTTCTTCGGCCGGCCCTCCAGCCAGTCCCGGGGCGGGGCGTTCCCGCAGGCCCGGTGGGTCGCGGCGGCGGAGTCCGGGACCGGCAGCCTGCTGGGCGCCGCGATCGGCTGGTAGACAG
>Ga0210395_10002593_pt1 | contig 14002 bp, 13 predicted proteins | sample IncBWH4OmetaG_FD_150861 | JGI IMG/M metagenome (GOLD analysis project Ga0210395, IMG submission 150861) | Forest soil microbial communities from Barre Woods Harvard Forest LTER site, Petersham, Massachusetts, United States - Inc-BW-H-4-O ... | reverse complement strand
CTCGACGGCCAGCGCAAAGACCTGATCTCCTCCATCGAGAATACGACCGCGACCATCCGCGAGATCGACGAAGTCTCACGTCAGAAGTTCAAGGAAGCCTTCACCAAGATTAACGAGAACTTTGGGGTCACGTTCAAGAAGCTCTTCGGCGGCGGCCACGCTTTTATGAAGCTGACCGACGAGGAAAATTCCGCCGAGAGCGGCATCGACGTGGTCGCATCGCCTCCGGGCAAGCGCCTGCAGAGCGTTTTGCTGCTTTCCGGAGGCGAGAAAGCGCTCACGGCGCTTGCCCTGCTGGTCGGCATTTTCCAGTACACGCCCAGCCCGTTCTGCATCCTAGACGAAGTGGACGCGCCACTGGATGAGGCCAACATCGGGCGTTTCACCGAACTGGTCAAGGAGATGAGCATCAAGACCCAGTTCGTCCTGATCACTCACAGCAAGAAGACCATGAGCATCGCGCCCGTCCTTTATGGCGTGACTATGCAAGAGCCCGGCGTTTCGAAATTGGTTTCAGTGCGCTTCGGAGCGGCATAGTTCAATTCGCATAGGGAACGCCGGAAAGTTGCGTTCTGTTTTGGAACCTTTCGACGAGGAGAATGAATTCCTTGGTATCCAGGCCATGGGATCTGGCATCTAATAGACGGCAAGGAGTTCTGATGTCAGTTTTCGACGAGAAATATCGAGTCGTGGGTGTCGAGCGCGATCGTTTGCTCCTGCGCGGAGTCCACAGCGGCGATGTGCTCACCATCGTCAACTCCGAACCTGCGATTCCCCTTACCCAAGAAGAGTATCCGGTGGGCAAACTGATTGCTCTATCGGACCCATCCAGCACACCTCTAAATTAACAACGATCCGCAGGATCCCGGCTGACAAATAATAAAGCCTCAAGCGGGAGCGGTGTGTTTTTCTGACCTCCGAAACTTGCCGAATCAGCATCGTACTCGCGAAACCAGGGGCATTAGAGTTAATCTAAACGGCAGGACAGTCGAGGAGGGTGTGTGCGCTGCGGACGCTGCGGCAACGAAAATGACGGGGCCAACCGCTTCTGCGGAATGTGCGGAGCTTCTCTGGTGGCAACAACTGCGCCTGCCGGGCGAGCGCAAGCCGCTGCAGCGCCGCCGGAAAGCGTTATGGCACCGAAGGCAGCCTCGGTTCCGGCACCTCCTATCCCAGTTCAATCCCCAGCCCCGCAAAGTGAAAAATCGAGCATCCCTGAGCCCGCGCGATTTCGCCAACCGAACGTGGAGCCGCGTTCGGCGCCCCTTCGGACCGAAATTCGGACGGGCGAGATTCTAACGAACCTCGTTCGGCCGAATGACGTTCGGCCGCGCGCGGAACCGGCGATCACTGGGCATTCATTTCTTGGCTTGAGCACTCCCGGGCCCGCTGTCGATCGTAGTCCGCAGCCTGATGCTCTTCGGCCGTCTTCGAATGTGGACTATCTGCTCGACGATGAGGAAGAACCAAAGCGGGGCTGGGGCAAGCTGGTTTTTATCATCGTGGCGCTGGCGCTAGCGGTGGGAATGGGCTACCTTCACTTTAAGGAGGCGGGCTTCGATGGACTTCTCGCAGGGGATAAGAAGCCGGGGCCAACGAAACTAACATCGGACGCCCCACAGAGCCCTGATTCTGGCGCACCGGCCGGGCCGGTAACGCCGAACAGCGCGGTTCCCTCATCGGGGGTCACCAACAACGGGACGGCCCCGTCCGCCGGCGCCGACGCGGCGACTCCGGGGCAACCAGGGGCACTGGTGCCGGCGCAGTCCGCTCCATCTCAGACGGCCCCCGCGACGGCGCTGCCCGCGCCTGCTTCGCAAACGGCTTCCGCTCCTGCTGCGAGCACCCATGCTCAAGCTGTTCCGTCGCAAACTCAACCTGCCGACCCCAACTTGCCTGCTGCGGCTCCGCCCCCAGCGGCTTCCGGTGCCGACCAGCAACCGGCTGCGACGGCGGAGGCATCGCCGGAACCGAAAACGGCAATGCCCGCTCCTGCAATTGCGAAGCCTCCGGCAGCAAAACCAACTGATCCCGTGACTAACGCGGAACGCTACATTTACGGACGCGGCGTGCGCGCGGACTGTGATCACGGCCTGCGCCTGCTGAAGCAGGCGGCAGACGAGTCCAATGCAAAGGCGATGATTTCGATGGGCGCGCTGTACTCGACGGGAACCTGCACGCCTCGGGACCTGCCCACGGCCTACCGGTGGTTTGCGCTCGCTCTCCACAAGGAGCCAGACAATCAGGCGCTGCAGGACGACCTGCAGAAATTATGGAGTCAGATGACGCAGCCGGAGCGGCAGCTGGCCATCAAGCTGAGCCAGTGAGCGGGGATTTTCCTTGTCTGCTTTTTCTGGTCCCTTGCTCCCTCTCTAATTCTTTTCTGCTTTCGATCTTCTGTGTTCTGTTTGATCCTTTCAAATTTCAACGGTAGCGATTACCACCAACACCGTGCGCACCGGTCGGAGAATCACTGGTCGCTTGCCCCGGACAGTATCCGGCTGGTATGTTTTCGCCACAAGCGTCAGGTGGTTGGTTCCCCGAAGGGCAATCCGACACGGTCGATTTTTCGTATATCTATATAAGGAAGCGATATAACGTTTGGTGCCGCAATCACAAGGTAGTGCGGCGGATCTCGCCCTGGTGACGGGGCTGAAGTCCGGCGATCAGCGGGCGATGGCGGCGCTCTACGACCGCTATTCGTCGGTCGTGTATGCCGTAGCCTTGCGCGTCTTGGGCGATACTGGAGCTGCGGAAGATGTGTCGCAGGAAGTCTTTCTGCAATTATGGCGCAAACCGGCGGCGTTCGATGCCGCGCGCGGCGGTCTGGGAAGCTGGTTGGCTGTGATCACTCGAAACCGCGCGATTGACTCCCTCAGAAAGCGGCGGCCGGAAACCGATATTGACGACGTGGTGTTGTCGGTTGCGCCGGATCTGGCCGGAGACGCCGAGCGGGTGCGCGCCGCGGAGAAAGTTCGCGGGGTGATGGGGACAATGGCTCCGGCGCAGCGCTCGGCTCTTGAAATGGCTTATTGGGAGGGCATGAGCCATTCCGAGATTGCGGACAAGACCGGAGAGCCGCTGGGAACCGTGAAGACGCGGATTCGCGCGGGCCTGATTGCTCTGAGGAAGGCGTTTCAGGGTTAAGAGGGTCATGGGGAAGCGAGCCAGACGCGCGAGTATTGCGTCGCAAAGAACGACGCTTCGCGCGGCTCGCCCAGATCCTTCACTGCGCAAAGAACGCTTGTTTAGGATGACAAGTTAAAGATGGGCGAGCACGAACAATTCGCTGACGACCTTGCACTGTACGCCTTGGATACACTGCGAGGAGAGGATCGTACCAGGCTGGACGCGCACTTGGCGACGTGCGCGGCTTGCCGGCTGGAGCTGGAGCGACTGCGCGGCGATACGGCGTTGCTGGCGCTGACGTCGGGGGGGCCGAGGCCTCCGCAAAGGGCGCGCCAGCGGTTGCTGGATGCGGTAGCGCGGGAGGCGCGTGTGGCCGACGCGCTGTCACGAACAGCTGGAAAAACTGACAGGCCGTCGCGTGCCTCGCTGGGCTCGCCGCTCCTTTGGGGATGGCTGGGATGGGCTGTGACGGTGACGGCGGTAATAGCCGTGGCGCTGTCGGTGCAACGGGCGAATATGGCGTTGAGGATGCAGTTGGCAGACATGAGTTCTCAGGCGGCGAAGAACGCGCGCGAGCTGGAAGAGTTGCGACGGATCGCAGCGCCGATTATCGATCCAGAAGCGCAGCGGGTTACGCTAGTTTCGACGAACACGCTGCCGCAGCCGCAAGGTAAGGCGTTTTATCTGCGGAACCGCAGCAGCCTGGTCTTCCTGGCGAATAACATGCCGGCGCTGCCGGCGGGCAAGGCTTATGAGTTGTGGCTGATTCCGGCGAACGGCGCGCCTATTCCTGCGGGAGTGTTCAAGCCGGATGCGCGTGGCAGCGCGAGTGTGGTAAATCCTATGCTGCCTGCGGCGGTTGAGGCCAAGGCGTTCGCGATCACGGTCGAGAACGAAACCGGTGCAAATACGCCGACTATGCCGATTGTGATGATGGGAGCCGGCGAGTAACGGCGTTGTGAGCTGGCGGCGGAACGCCTCGCTGCGCTTGGCGGGACAGCCGAGGGACTGCCCTGAGCGAAGCCGAAGGGTGCCTGTCCCTACATAAGCAAACACGAGAAACTCACTCGACTAATTACTTATCCAGGACTACCGTGGCTTTCGGTGCCTCGGCGTGCTCTTTTCTGCAGGCGCGGGCCACGTCGCCTAGAGGCGTCTCGTAGGGGAGTGATCCTAATTCCGCCAGTGGAACCTCGCCCTTGGCGTAGGTGTAGGGTGACATGCCGCTGAACAGGCTGGTTTCCGCCGCCAGGGCGTGCTCAGAGGCGTGCAGCGGGTGGTCCGCCATCACGACGGGTGCCGGGGTGTTGCTCAGAAGTGGGGCGCTTTGAGCGAAAGCGGCAGTTGCGCAGAGAAGGCAGACAGCAATGATTGTGGTCTTCATAAGATGATCCTATCCGGGGGAAACTGCATATTGAAGTCAAAGAAGTCGCAGAGTGCCCGATTGGCGCGGCTTCCGGAGGTATTATGGCAATCGGCATACCAAACCGGGGCAGATGGGATTCAAGTTAGGGGCAGGAAAACAGGGCCAGACGCAAGAATTTGCACATGTGTGGAAGATGGGAGGGTCTTCGCACGCGTGTGTCAACAAGGGCTCATTCTCCCACTGGCGTTCGGTCGGATTCATATCGCTTGAAGACCGATTCGCGGGTGACCACGCCTTCCAACTTGCGGAAATTGGCGCGATTCACGACCGGCACCAGCGGGTAATCGTTCACGTAGCGCAGCGCAGAATCGAGCGGAAGATCAGGATACAGACTGGGAAGCGACTGGGGCGGAAGCAACGAACCCAACGTGTGCTCGCCTTTGCCTTCGTGGAAAAGCCGCTGGAGCTCGTCGCGGCTGATGGTGTTCCAGCCGCTGGGATGCATGCGCACCAAAAAGGTGGCATCGGTGGAATCCTGCACGCGGCGCGCATTCGCGTCTACGTAATCCTGAGCACTGAGGATTGTGGTCGGAACGGGAAGCATGGCGTCTTCGACGCGGAGGATGGCTTCCTCGCGATTTTCCTCGAGCGACGGAAGCACGAGGCCGTCCTGGCGCGTAAGCATGTCGAAGATGGGAACATCCAGCAGGCTGCGCGAGATGAGATAAGAAAACGTGTTGGCAACGATGACCGGGACGATGATCTCGTAGTTGCCGCTGACTTCGAGAACCATGAATACGGAGGTCATGGGGACACGGAGAAATCCCGCGAAGAGGACGCCCATGCCGACGAGGACATACGTGCCGGTGGATCCGGTGAGTTGAGGAAAGTAGAAGCGTTCGATGTCGCCTACCGCGCCGCCAAGCATGGCTCCGATGAAGAGCGTGGGGGCGAACATTCCGCCCGGAGCACCGCTGACGAATGAGAGCGTGGTACCAACGATTTTGAGGACGGCGAGGATGGCGAGGATTTTCCAAGCGTACTGGCCGTGCATGGCCTGATCCATGGAATCGTAACCGGCACCCATGATCTGAGGCGCACCGAGGAAAGCGATGAGTCCGATGAGAAGCCCGGCGACGGCTGGCTGAAAGTATTGCGTCCAGCGTGGCAAAGCTTTCAAGCGCGGGCGCAGAAAGCCGATCGACTGGGCGAAAGCGACGGAAGCCAGGCCTCCGACGATGCCGAGGACGGCGTAGGCAAGAAGTTCGCTGGGCCGTTTGAAGGTGGTGACGGGAATGCGGAACAGCGGCTCGCTGCCAAGAAACCAGCGCACGATCACGACACTGGAGACGGCGGAGAGCACGACCGAACCGAGGATGCCGGCGCTCCAGCGGCCGATAACCTCCTCGATGACGAAGAGGACGGCAGAGATGGGAGCGTTGAAAGCAGCGGCGAGGCCAGCGGCCGCGCCGACGGGAGCCATGAGACGGAGTTTGTCGCGCGAGATTTCAAGCTGGCGACCGAGGGCCGAGGCAATGCCGGCTCCGATCTGCAGAGAAGGATCTTCTGGACCGAGAGATTGGCCGGAACCGATGGCGATGCCGGAGCAGATGAATTTTCCGATGACGGTGCGGAACGGGATGAATCCGTTGAAGATGTAGAGCGCGGCTTTGGTCTGATTCACTCCACTGCCGCGGATGGTGGGGAACACATGAATTACCAGGGCGGCTACGACCAGGCCGGCGAGCGCTGGAACGGCGAACAGGCGCCAGCTGTGAGTTTGAGGAAGCGGGCCGAGCAGAGCCAGATGGATCCAGTCGATGGCCAGGCGGAAGCAGACCACTGCGAGGCCCGAGAAGATTCCGATGAAGACGCAGAGAATGAGGAAGAATACTTCTTCGTTGAAAACGCCCTCAAGAGACGAAAACAAACGGCGTGGCCCCCGAAACCGCGCAGCGACAGCAGTGGAAGCGGCGTTGCTCATTGGTTGGCGGCCTCGCGCTTTTGAGAGATCAGAAGCAGTGCCAGATCGAGCCCTTGCGGCTGGCCGCAGGTCGCGGCGGTCTGCTGTTCGATTTGGAAGACCACGTCCATGATCGCATCAGGGAGATCGGTTTCCGCAGGCGAGCGGAGACGCGCGAGATCAGGTTTGGCTTCGGTCCACAGAGACTGGAGCAGAAGCAGCGGCGACGTGGTCGGAACTGGCGCTGGAGCAGAGCCGGAAGCTGTGGCTGGAGTTGTCGTCGCTTTCAGATCGACGTTCTTCTGCTGAGCACATTCATCGAGACGTTTTTCAGCCTGGGCAAAGGCGGCAGCGATGCGGCGATTGCGTTCGACGTCGGAGATATGACCGACGAAGGGGTCGTTGCGCAGAATGAGTTCGGTATTGGTCAGAAGCTGAGGGGAGTCTTCATCCTGCGGGTTCGCATTTACGGCCTCCTGCAGATAGCGGCTCGCGGTGGTGTAGTTGCCCTCGCGGTAAGCGGCCTGGCCGGCTCCCGCCAGCGCTGCCGAGTTGGCGGGATCGGAACGGAGAACCTCTTCGTACTGAGCCAGCTCGCCGGCGTAGTCCCGCGCCTGGGCAAAAAGCTGGGCAGCCTGCAGATGCGCGTCGGGTGCCGGCGGCAAGGCCGTAGCGAGTGCCATGAGTTCTGATTCAGCTTTGTCCGGAGCACCTCTCTTGAGCAGAAACTGGATCAGTTCGATGCGAGCCTTGCTGCGGTTCGCGTCGGGATCGGAGTTCCAGACTCCGTACATGGCGTTGTGATAGTACCGAGTGGCATCTTCGATGGAACCGCGGTGAGCGGCTACACGAGCCAGAGCGAGATTCACGGCGGCGTCCTGGGGGGCGCGCTGCCAGAGGGCGATGAGGTAGGATTCCGCTTCGTCGAGACGGCGGGGATCGTTGCTGTCCCGCAGGGCGCGGGCCAGGCTGAGCTGGTACTGCGAGTTCGTCGGGTCGCAAGTGAGCGCAGCACGGAAAACGTTGATGGCGTCGTCGTAGCGGCTGGCAGCGGCATCGGCGAGGCCCTGCTGGTAGAGTTTGCGGCCGCGGGACTGCTGGTTTGCGTTGTAGCGGGCAACCAGATGGCTGACGGCGGCGAATCCGGCAACGGCGGCGAGAGTGAGAAGTAAGAGGATGACGGGCGCGGAGCGCGGGATCAGTTTGGGGAACCTCCACGACATATCTCGTATCACGATATCAGTTGTCGGCTTAAAGCGGCGCGGTTGCGCACAAAATTGGTTTGCGGGGTTCCCTGTCAGGTAAGATACTTCGTCTGCCAGACCGCCGAAGAATGAATCGCGAATATCACAAAGGATACAGCCAGGAACTCCACCGGGATATGGAGGGGTTGGTCTTCGGGCACGCAGGCACGCCTCTGCTGGTGTTCCCGACCTCGATGGGCAAGTTTTTCGAGTATGAAGACCGCGGGATGATTGGCGTGCTGGCTCCGAAGATCGAGCGCGGCGACTTGCAGGTGTTTTGCCCAGACGGCGTCGACACGGAGAGCTGGTACAACAAGAGCGTGCATCCCAAGGTGCGGGTGCTGCGGCATTTGCAATATGAGCGCTACATCCTGCACGAGTTCCTGCCGTTTGTGCGCTGGAAGAATCCGATGCCGCAGCTGGCGGTGACCGGTTGCAGCTTCGGCGCTTATCATGCGGTGAATTTTGCTTTCAAGCATCCCGACGCGGTCACGCACTGCGTGAGCATGAGCGGGTCGTTCGATATCCACCAGTTTCTGGATGGGTATTACGACGATGACTGTTACTTCAATTGTCCGCCGGATTATTTGCCAAACCAGCACGACGACTGGTTTCTGAGCCGCTACCGGCAGATGAAGATTGTGCTGGGGTCGGCGGATTGGGATATATGTCTGGATGCCAATGTGAAGCTGTCGGCGATTTTGAATGGTAAGGCGGTGCCGCACTGGCTCGATATCTACAACGACAATTCGAAGCATGACTGGCCGCTTTGGCAAAGGATGGCGGGGAAGTATTTTTAGAAGCAGTGGCAAGTGGCCAGTCGTCAGTGACCAGCAGGTGAGATTGAGAGCTCAGGAATGGAGAAGGCTGTGAAGAAGATCGGACTTTTGTTTGGGATGGAGAATACGTTTCCGCCGGCGGTCGTCGAGAGGATTAACTCCCTGGGCGTTGAGGGGGTTTCGGCGGAGTTTGTGAAGATTGGTGGGATTCGGATGGAGGAGCCGAAGAAGTATGACGTGATCATCGACCGGATCTCGCAGGACATCCCGTTTTACCGCGCTTACTTGAAGAACGCCGTTTTGCAGGGAACGATTGTCGTGAACAATCCGTTCTGGTGGACGGCGGATGACAAGTTTTTCAACTATGCGCTGGCGCATAAGCTGGGCGTCGCGATTCCGCCGACAGTCATCTTGCCGCATAACAAGCATCCCGAGGGAACTACCGACAAGTCGATGCGGAACCTGATGTATCCGTTGAACTGGCCGGAGTTGTTCGATTACGTCGGCTTCCCTGCTTTCTTGAAGCCTTATTCCGGTGGGGGATGGAAACACGTTTATCACGTGCATTCGCCAGAGGAGTTTTTCCAGCACTACAACCAGACTGGCGACTTGTGCATGACGCTGCAGCACGGCGTGGTGTTTGAGGAGTATTACCGGTGCTATGTGGTGGGGCAGGAGAAAGTGCACATCATGAAGTACGACCCGCGGGCGCCGCATCATGAACGGTATGTGAAGGGGAATCCGCCGCCGTCATCGGAGGCTTTAAGGGCCAGGATTGAAAAAGACGCACTGACTTTGTGCCGCGTGCTGGGGTATGACTTGAACACCGTCGAGTTTGCTGTGGAGGGTGGAGTGCCTTATGCGATTGATTTTCTGAATCCGGCGCCGGATGCCGAGATTACGTCTGTCGGGCAGGAGAATTTTGATTGGATTGTAAATGCTGTGGCGGAGATGGCGGTGAAGATGGCTTTGAGCGGAGAGAAGCCGGCGCGAGAGTTGCGGTGGGCTAATTTTCTAAACGGACCGTCTGGGAAGAAAACTCGCAAGCCGGAGCCGGGATGGGTAGCGGAGCGGAAGCGGGGGAAAGTGGCGAAGTAGGCGTCTCTTCGGTTTTGGCGATTGTTTATACTGTTTAGGCCGGCGGTTCCCACCCTTGCGCAAAGAACGCGCAAGGATGGGGCACCCGCATCGCGAGCGCTCTCGGCAGAAACCAGGATTCCTCGCTCCGCTCGGGATGACAAAGTCTTGAAGCTTATGCCACCTACTTTCACTATCGGGATTGAAGAGGAATATCAGACCATCGATCCCGAGACGCGGGATCTGCGGTCGCATATTCAGGCTGAGCTACTGGAAAAAGGCAAGCTGATCCTGCAGGAGCGGGTGAAGGCGGAGATGCACCAGTCTGTCGTCGAGGTGGGAACTGCGGTTTGCACGAACATCAAGGAAGCGAAAACCGAAATAAAGTTGCTGCGGCGCAATATTATCCGGCTGGCCGCGGAGAATGGGTTGCGGCTGGCGTCGGTAGCAACGCACCCGTTTGCGGACTGGAAGGTGCAGGAGATTCATCCGGACCCGCGCTACAAAAATATTGTCGAAGACATGCAGCTCGTCGCCCGGGCGAATCTGATTTTTGGGTTGCATGTACACATCGGCATTGAGGATCGCGAGACTGCGATCCACATGATGAATCATGCGCGCTATTTTCTGCCGCACCTGCTGGCGCTGTCGACCAATTCTCCGTTCTGGCTGGGGATGAACACCGGGCTGAAGTCTTACCGGTGCAAAGTGTTTGACAAATTTCCGCGCACCAACATTCCCGATTATTTTCCCAGCTGGGGCGAGTACGAGAACTTCATCAAGCTGCTCATCAAGACCAATTGCATCGATAATGCAAAGAAGATCTGGTGGGACATCCGGCCGCATCCGTTCTTCAATACGATTGAGTTTCGTGTCTGCGACATCCCTATGCGCGCCGACGAAACGATCGCGCTGGCAGCGTTGATTCAGGCGACGGTGGCGAAGCTGTACAAGCTGCATACCGCCAATCAGGGATTCCGGCTGTACCGGCGGGCCCTGCTGATGGAGAACAAGTGGCGGGCCGCGCGCTACGGTATGGAAGGCAAGCTGATCGATTTTGGCAAGCAGACGGAAGTGCCCGCCAAGGATTTGATTCTTGAGTACCTGGAATTCGTGGATGACGTCGTGGATGAACTGGATTCGCGCGAGGAACTGAGCTACATCCACAAAATGCTGGAAACGGGCAGCGGGGCAGACCGGCAGCTGCGCGTGTTTGAAGAAACCGGAGATTTGAAGAAAGTTGTCGATTACATCATTCAGGAGACGGAAGCGGGGCTGGCCGAAGAGAAGCCGGCTGCCGTTAGAAGAGTAGGATGAGCATTCCTGTAAACGAAGTCAAAATCCCCACGCCTTCGGCAAGCTCAGGGCAGGCTCTGTCTCAAAAGACGCAAGAAGGATGGGGCACCCGGTCCAATCACATTTTTTTTGACCCTGAATTTTCACTTGGCGCGCGGAATGCAGTGCACGTGTGCATTCGGGTACAGCCTGACGAGAAGGTCTGCGTGATTACCGACGAGGTTACGCTGGGGATTGCGGCAGCTATCACACGCGAACTCGACGAGCTGGGAGCGCCTTACAGGGCCTGGGTGTTGGAGGATTTGGCTCCGCGTCCTTTGAAGGATTTGCCCCGGGAAATTCTGGAGGATCTGGAGACCAGCCAGGTTTCTTTCTTCGCGGTGCAGGCGCAGCGCAATGAACTGCACTCGCGCATGCAGATGACTGAAGTGGTGAACCGACGGAAGATTAGGCACGCGCACATGGTGAACATCAATCCGCAGATCATGCTGGAAGGAATGCGGGCGGATTTTCAGAAAGTCGACCGGTTGAGCGCGAAGGTTGTCGCCATGGTGCGCAAGGCGCGGAGGGTGCGCGCCAAAACTGAGGCGGGCACCGACCTGACTGCCGATTTGAATCCGAATTACAAGTGGCTCAAGACGAGCGGGATTATCTCTTCGGAAACGTGGGGGAACTTGCCCGGTGGAGAGATTTTCACAACTCCCGGCGAAGTGAATGGCACTTTCGTGATTGATGGCGTGGTTGGCGACTATTTGTGCGCGAAGTTTGGCAGCTTGCGAGAAACCCCCTTGACCGTGCACATGAAGAAGAACCGGCTCACCGAAGCGCATTCGGAAAATCGCGAACTGGAAAGCGACTTCTGGAAGTACACGCACACCGATGAGAACAGCGACCGCGTGGGCGAGTTTGCCATCGGAACGAACATCGATTTGAAGGAAGTGATTGGGCAGATTCTGCAGGATGAAAAATATCCTGGAGTGCATATTGCGTTTGGGAATCCCTACGGGGCGCACACCGGCGCGGAGTGGGATTCTTCGACTCATATTGATGTGGTGGGGCGGAAGTTTAACATCTGGGTGGACGACGAGCAGATTATGCAGGATGGGAAGTTTTTAGTGGAGGCGTAGGGCAGACGTCCGTGCCCTTGCCAGGCTTCGGGAGATTATTAGTAGATAGGGGTCCTTCGACCCTGCAAGACGCCCAATTCTTGGGAGTCTTGCTCCGCTCAGGATAACAAACTTCAGGGATCATGATTCCTTCTCTCCGAAAGCAATTCAACGCCAGCTTTACTCGCGATAAATATCAGACATTTTTGCGGCGGATCGACGATGCTTGCGGCGCCCACGTGTCGTTCCGGCTATCGGAAACTCCTTGCTTCTTTCCTAAGGCATTGCTGGAGCGGATGGCCGAGGATGGCAAGGAACTCATCCGCCAACTGGTGGAGAGTCCCGAGTACCGGGCGCGGTCGGAGGCTTCGATTCCGGCGGAATTTCGGGTTCCAAACGAGCCGGCTCATCCGATGTTTGTGCAGGTGGATTTTGGTCTGGTGCGCGACGCTGGCGGCGAATTGCAGCCTAAGCTGGTCGAGTTGCAGGCCTTCCCTTCTCTTTATGCGTATCAGGTGACGCTGGCGCAGAGCTATATCGACGTGTTCGGTCTCAATCCCTTCGATGGCGGAGACGGGCTGCAATTTTTCTTGGGTGGGTTGGATGCGACCTCTTACCCTGAACTTTTGCGGCGCGCGATTGTTGGCACGCATGATCCGGAGAACGTGGTTCTGATGGAGATTCATCCGGAGGAGCAGAAGACGCTGCCGGATTTTCTGCTGACCGAGAAGATGCTGGGGATCGAAACGGTTGACATTGAGGCCATCACGAAACAAGGGTCGCAGCTTTATTACGAACGCTACGGAGCGCGGGTGCCGATCCGGCGGATTTATAACCGGGCGATTGTGGACGAACTGCAGCGCAAGCACGTGAAGCTGGCTTTCGATTGGCGCGATGATCTCGATGTGGAGTGGGCGGGTCATCCCAACTGGTATTTCCGGATCAGCAAGTTTTCGATTCCCTATCTCCGGCATGAATCGGTGCCGAAGACCTGGTTTCTGGATAAGTTGGAGCGGATTCCTGACGACTTGCAGAACTACGCGTTGAAACCCTTGTATTCGTTCGCCGGGTTGGGAGTGGTGATTGCGCCTACGAAGGAAGATATCGAAGCAATTCCGGCGGAGAAGCGGGGCGAATATATTCTGCAGGAGCGGTTGCATTTTGAGCCGGTGATAGAAACTCCGTTTGGCGGAACTAAGGCTGAGGTGCGTGTGATGTACGTGTGGCTCGATCAGTTGCAGGCGGTGCTGACGATCATCCGGATGGGACGGGGCTTGATGATGGGCGTGGATCACAATCGGAATCTGGAGTGGGTGGGGGCATCGGCGGGCTTGTGGGTGAAGTAGGAGCATTGACGCGGGACACATTCGCGGGCGACGGCGCCCGCGCCACAAAATCTAGCCGATTCTTTTTACGATGGTGGTTTGGAGTTCCTGGCCGTTGGGGCGGCGGAGATACAGTTTATCGCCGGAAAGGCGAACGGGCACGGGATCGCCTGGCTTCCACTCCCCCGGGGCGTAACCCTCGGCTGCTGTGGAATCGTATTCACCGGTGTAGACCACTCCTTCTACATTAACCACGACGGCGCGGCGAACGAGGTAAGGAGCCGACTCGCGGAGGATCTCGGCTTCGGCCTGGTACCAGTTTTCAAAGTCGTGACCTTCGACGGAGCCGCCCTGCTGATAGAGCTCGGTGGCGCGACGACGGATGGCTTCTCGCATTTCAGGAGAATAGTTCTCGGAGCCCCGCGCCATATCAGAATCGCCTCACGCATGCAGAGTTGATAGCTTCATAGTAGTCGTCGCAGGGCAACCCCGAGCCTCCTCAGCAACACAAAAGGACAGTGTGGTTGTCAGTTTGGGAACGATTGCGATCAAAACGGACCTGTTGACCGGATTCGCCGCCGGGCCTACCATTACCGCGTTCGGGAGTTGGGTCTTCTCATGATCGGCCAGACCGTATCCCACTATCGCATCCTGGGCAAGCTCGGGGGTGGTGGTATGGGCGTGGTTTATGAGGCCGAGGACCTCAAGCTGGGGCGG
>Ga0210395_10002590_pt1 | contig 14021 bp, 10 predicted proteins | sample IncBWH4OmetaG_FD_150861 | JGI IMG/M metagenome (GOLD analysis project Ga0210395, IMG submission 150861) | Forest soil microbial communities from Barre Woods Harvard Forest LTER site, Petersham, Massachusetts, United States - Inc-BW-H-4-O ... | reverse complement strand
GGGCATGAACTCGATGATGGCATCCAGGAGCGCCTGCACGCCCTTGTTCTTGAAGGCGGTGCCGAGCATGCACAGCACGATCTCGTTGCGGATCGAACGCAGCCGCAATCCGAGTCGGATTTCATCATCCGACAGCTGACCGCCTTCCAGGTACTTGTTGGTGAGCTGTTCGTTGGCCTCGGCCGCCGCCTCGATCATCAGGGTGCGGAACTTCCCAGCCTCATCCTGAAGTTCGGCGGGGATCTCGCGGTATTCGAACTTCATCCCCTGGGTCGCCATGTCCCAGTAGATGGCCTTCATGCGGATCAGATCGACCACGCCCTCGAACTTGTCCTCGGCGCCGATCGGCAGCTGCAGGGTGACCGGGTTGCCGCGCAGGCGGGTGCGGATCTGCTCCAGACAGCGGAAGTAGTCCGCGCCGGCGCGGTCCATCTTGTTGACGAAGGCGATGCGCGGCACCGCATAGCGGTTCATCTGCCGCCACACGGTCTCGGACTGGGGCTGCACGCCCGAGACGGCGCAGAACAGCGCCACGGCGCTGTCCAGCACCCGCAGCGAGCGTTCCACTTCGATGGTGAAGTCGACGTGCCCCGGGGTGTCGATGATGTTGATGCGGTGCTGCTCGAAGGTGCCGTCCATGCCCTTCCAGAAACAGGTGGTCGCGGCCGCCGTGATGGTGATGCCGCGTTCCTGCTCCTGCTCCATGTAATCCATCACCGCGGCGCCGTCGTGCACCTCGCCGATTTTGTGCGAGACGCCGGTGTAGAACAGGATGCGCTCAGTCGTGGTCGTCTTCCCTGCGTCGATATGCGCAGAGATGCCGATATTGCGATAGCGCTCTATGGGAGTTGTACGGGGCACGGTTCAAGCGGCGCTACGCCGTTGTTACCAGCGGTAGTGCGCAAAGGCCTTGTTGGCCTCCGCCATGCGGTGCGTGTCTTCGCGCTTGCGGACGGCCGAACCGCGGCTTTCGGCGGCATCCATCAGTTCATGCGCCAGGCGGAACGCCATGGACTTCTCCGAGCGCGCGCGCGCGGCCTCGATCATCCAGCGCATGGCCAGGGTCTGACGGCGGGTGGAGCGCACCTCCACCGGAACCTGGTAGGTCGCGCCGCCGACGCGCCGGGACTTCACCTCGACCACGGGCTTCACATTATCAAGGGCCAGCGACAGCACTTCGATGGCCTCGGGGCCCTTCTTGCCGGTCTTCTCGGCGATGCGGTCCAGGGCGCCATAGATGATGCGTTCGGCGGCGGACTTCTTGCCGCTTTTCATGATGACGTTCATGAACTTGGCCAGCATCAGGTTGCTGTATTTGGGGTCCGGGAGAATAACTCGGACGGGAGCTTGTGCTCTGCGGGACATGATGAACTCCTTACCGGATCACTTCTTCGGGCGCTTGGCGCCGTACTTGGAACGACTCTGCTTGCGGGCGCCGACGCCGGCACAGTCCAGCGAGCCGCGCACGGTGTGGTAACGCACACCCGGCAGGTCCTTCACGCGGCCGCCGCGGATCAGGACCACCGAGTGCTCCTGCAGGTTGTGGCCTTCGCCGCCGATGTAGCTGGTGACTTCGTAACCATTGGTGAGGCGCACGCGGCACACCTTGCGAAGGGCCGAATTCGGCTTCTTCGGGGTGACGGTGTAGACGCGCGTACAGACGCCGCGCTTCTGGGGGGCCGCACCGAGTGCCGGCACCTTGGTTTTTTCCGCCCCGGAGGCTCTCGGCGCCCGGATGAGCTGACCTGTGGTGGCCATTAATTCTCCAAAATACAATCTGTTGCAGCCTTAGACGAAACACCGGGCCGTCTTGGGAGACGGCCCGGTGCAACATAAAGGCGCTGTTTCCGGTACGGCATGTCTCGGCCGGACCGATAAAGGCCGGCGATTCTAGGTACCGACCTCTATCGTGTCAACCGCCGACCTTACCCTGCCGGGCTCGCTTCTTCTTCGGCCGCACCGCTTTCCTCAAGATCGGGCAGTCCGCCGCCCACATCCATGAAGCTGCGATGCGGGGTGTCCTCGAGCTTGCGCCGACGGTGGGCATGGGCCGCGAAGCCCGTGCCGGCCGGGATCAGGCGCCCGACGATGACGTTCTCCTTCAGACCCCTGAGGTCATCCTTCAGGCCCCGGACCGCAGCTTCGGTCAGCACGCGGGTGGTTTCCTGGAAGGAAGCCGCCGAAATGAAGGATTCGGTGGCCAGCGACGCCTTGGTGATGCCCAGCAGCACCGGCTGCAGCTTCGCCGGGGTCTTGCCGTCATGCTCGGCGCGTTCATTGATGTCGCGCGCCCGGCCGCGATCCAGCTGCTCACCGCGCAGCAGGGCGGTCTCACGCGGGTCCAGGACCTCGGTCTTGCGCAGCATCTGGCGGATGATCACCTCGATGTGCTTGTCGTTGATCTTCACACCCTGCAGGCGGTACACATCCTGGATCTCGCGCACCAGGTAGTTGGCCAGGGCCTCCACACCCTGCAGGCGCAGGATGTCGTGCGGGTTCGGCTCGCCATCGGCGATCACCTCGCCGCGCTCGACGGTTTCACCCTCGAACACGTTCAGCTGCCGCCACTTCGGGATCAGCTCCTCGTACTTGGTGCTGTCATCGGAGGTGATGATGAGACGACGCTTGCCCTTGGTCTCCTTGCCGAAACTGACGGTGCCGGAGACCTCGGCCAGGATGGCCGGATCCTTGGGCTTGCGGGCTTCGAACAGATCCGCCACCCGCGGCAGACCGCCGGTGATGTCGCGGGTCTTGGAGGACTCCTGCGGGATGCGGGCGATGACATCGCCCACCGACATGCGCGCGCCGTCCAGCAGTGAGATCAACGCGCCCGGGGGCAGCGTGTACACGGCCGGAATCTCGGTGTTGGCGAAGGTCATTTCCTTGCCCTTGGCGTTCACCAGCTTGATGGTCGGGCGCAGTTCCTTGCCGCCGCGCTGCTTGTTGTCCAGCACCACGGTGGAGGACAGGCCGGTGACCTCATCCAGCTGCGTCGTCACGGTGAGCCCGTCGACGAAATCCTGGAACTTCAGGAATCCGCCCACTTCGGTCACCACCGGGTGAGTGTGCGGATCCCAGGTCGCCACCACCTGACCGCCCGCGACCACGTCGCCTTCCTTGACGCTGATCACCGCGCCGTAGGGGATCTTGTAGCGCTCGCGCTCGCGACCGTAGTCATCCACCACGCCGATCTCGCCCGAGCGCGACACGGCGACCAGGTGGCCCTTCTCGTGCTGCACGGTCTTGATGTGGTGGAAACGGATGACGCCCTTGTTGCGCACATCCACGCTGCTGGCCGCCGCGGCCCGCGAGGCCGCGCCGCCGATGTGGAAGGTACGCATCGTCAGCTGCGTGCCGGGCTCACCGATCGACTGCGCGGCGATGACGCCCACGGCCTCGCCGATGCTGATGGTGCGGCCACGCGCCAGATCACGTCCATAGCAGTTCGCGCACACGCCGTAGCGGGTGCGGCAGGTGATGGGCGAACGCACCATCAGCTGATCCACGCCCTCGGCCTCCAGCTGACGCACCAGAATCTCATCCAGCTGGGTGTTCTTCTCGATCAGCACTTCCTCGGTTCCGGGCTTCATCACCGATTCGGACAGCACCCGGCCGAGCACGCGCTCCCCCAAGGCCTCCACGACATCGCCACCTTCCACCAGCGGGCTCATCGCCAGGCCCTGATCGGTGCCGCAGTCGATTTCGGTGACCACCAGGTCCTGCGCCACATCCACCAGACGCCGGGTCAGATAGCCTGAATTGGCGGTCTTCAACGCCGTGTCGGCCAGACCCTTGCGGGCGCCGTGGGTGGAGATGAAGTACTGCAGAACGTTCAAGCCTTCCCGGAAGTTCGCGGTGATCGGGGTCTCGATGATGGAGCCATCGGGCTTGGCCATCAGGCCGCGCATGCCGGCGAGCTGGCGGATCTGGGCCGCGCTGCCGCGGGCGCCCGAGTCGGCCATCATGAAGATGGAGTTGAAGGACTTCTGCTTCTGCTTCACGCCCTTGGAGTCGGTGGCCTCCTCGGTGCCGAGCTTCTCCATCATGGCCTTGGCGACCTGGTCATTGGCACGCGACCAGATGTCCACGACCTTGTTGTAGCGCTCGCCGTTGGTGACCAGACCCGAGGAATACTGATCCTGGATCTCCTTCACTTCGCGATCGGCCGCGGCCACGAGCTTGGTCTTCTGTTCGGGTATGACGATGTCGTCGATGCCGAAGGAGACCCCGGAGCGGGTGGCATAGGCGAAGCCGGTGTACATCAGCTGGTCGGCGAAGACCACAGTCTCCTTCAGGCCCAGCGCACGGTAGCAGGCGTTGATGATTCCGGAGATGGCCTTCTTGGTCATGTCCTGGTTGACCAGGTCGAAGGACAGTCCCTTGGGCAGGATCTCCGACAGCAGCGCGCGCCCGACGGTGGTCTGCACGTGGCGCACCTTCGGCACGATCACCTTGTCGGCATTGAGCAGATGCTCGCGCAGGCGCACCCGCACGCGCGCCTGCAGGTGGACCTGCCGGCTCTCGTAGGCACGGTGCACTTCGTGAACGTCGGAGAAGGCCATGCCCTCGCCCTTGGCGCCCACGCGCTCGCGCGTCATGTAGTACAGGCCCAGCACCACGTCCTGCGAGGGCACGATGATGGGATCGCCGTTGGCGGGCGAGAGGATGTTGTTGGAGGACATCATCAGGGCGCGCGCTTCGAGCTGCGCCTCCAGCGACAGCGGCACGTGCACCGCCATCTGGTCGCCGTCGAAGTCGGCGTTGAAGGCGGCGCACACCAGCGGATGCAGCTGGATGGCCTTGCCTTCGATCAGCACCGGCTCGAAGGCCTGGATGCCGAGGCGATGCAGGGTCGGCGCGCGGTTCAGCAGCACCGGATGCTCGCGGATGACCTCCTCGAGGATGTCCCAGACCTCAGGTCCCTCACGCTCCACCAGGCGCTTGGCGGCCTTGATGGTCGAGGCCTCGCCGCGCAACTGCAGCTTCTGGAAAATGAAGGGCTTGAAGAGCTCCAGCGCCATCTTCTTCGGCAATCCGCACTGGTGCAGGCGCAGGGTCGGCCCCACGACGATGACCGAACGGCCGGAGTAATCCACGCGCTTGCCCAGCAGGTTCTGGCGAAAGCGCCCCTGCTTGCCCTTGATCATGTCCGCGAGGGACTTCAGCGGGCGCTTGTTCGAGCCGGTGATGGCGCGGCCGCGGCGGCCGTTGTCCAGCAGCGCATCCACCGCTTCCTGAAGCATGCGCTTTTCGTTGCGCACGATGATGTCCGGAGCGTTCAGCTCCAGCAGGCGCCGCAGGCGGTTGTTGCGGTTGATGACGCGCCGGTACAGGTCATTGAGATCGGAGGTTGCGAAGCGGCCGCCATCCAGCGGCACCAGCGGCCGCAGGTCCGGGGGCAGCACCGGCAGCACAGTCATGACCATCCACTCCGGCTTGTTGCCGGACTCGATGAAGCTCTCGATCAGCTTCAGGCGCTTGGACAGGCGCTTGAGCTTGGTCTCCGAGGAGGTGGCGGCCATTTCCTCGCGGACCTTGATCACCTCGGCCGCGAGGTCGATGGACTTGAGCAGCTCGTAGACCGCCTCGGCGCCCATGCGCGCGTCGAACTCATCGCCATGCTCCTCGATCGCCTCGAGGTACAGCTCATCGGTGAGCAGCTGACCGCGCTGCATCGGCGTCATGCCCGGCTCGATGACCACGAAGGCCTCGAAGTACAGCACCCGCTCGATTTCGCGCAGCGTCATGTCCAGCATCAATCCGATGCGCGACGGCAGCGACTTCAGGAACCAGATGTGCGCGGTGGGGCTGGCGAGCTCGATGTGGCCCATGCGCTCGCGGCGCACCTTCGACTGGGTGACCTCCACGCCGCACTTCTCGCACACCACGCCGCGGTGCTTCAGGCGCTTGTACTTGCCGCACAGACACTCGTAGTCCTTCACCGGACCGAAGATCTTGGCGCAGAACAGGCCGTCGCGCTCGGGCTTGAAGGTGCGGTAGTTGATGGTCTCCGGCTTCTTCACTTCGCCGTAGGACCAGGCCCGGATCATCTCCGGGGAGGCCAGCCCGATCTTGATCGAATCGAAATGCTCGACCGGAGCGTGCTGCTTGAAGAGCTTCAGAAGATCTCTCATGTTCGCTTCCCTCAATCCTGCTCGAGCTCGATATTGATACCGAGCGAGCGGATTTCTTTGACGAGGACGTTGAAGGATTCGGGCATCCCGGCATCCATCTGGTGATGGCCGTCCACGATGTTCTTGTACATCTTGGTGCGGCCGTTCACGTCATCCGACTTCACGGTGAGCATTTCCTGCAGCGTGTACGAGGCGCCATAGGCCTCCAGCGCCCACACTTCCATCTCACCGAAGCGCTGTCCGCCGAACTGCGCCTTGCCGCCCAGCGGCTGCTGGGTGACCAGGGAGTACGGTCCGGTTGAGCGCGCATGCATCTTGTCGTCGACCAGGTGGTTGAGCTTCAGCATGTACATGTAACCCACGGTGACATGACGCTCGAAGCGCTCGCCGGTGCGGCCATCGAACAGGTAGGTCTGGCCCGAGGTCGGCAGGTCCGCGAGCGCCAGCAGATGCTTGATCTCCTCCTCGCTGGCACCGTCGAACACCGGGGTGGCCATGGGCACGCCGTGCGACAGGTTCTTGGCAAGCTCGATGATCTCGTCATCGTTGAGCTCGTCGGTGTGCTCCTTCTGACCGCCGGTGTCGTTGTAGACCTGCTTGATGAAGCCGCGCAGTTCGCCGATCGCGGCCTGCGCCTCGAGCATGCGGCCGATCTTCAGGCCCACGCCCTTGGCGGCCCATCCCAGGTGCGTCTCCAGCACCTGTCCGACGTTCATGCGCGAAGGCACGCCCAGCGGATTCAGCACGATGTCCACCGGGGTACCGTCGGCGGCGAAGGGCATGTCCTCCACCGGCACGATGCTGGAGATGACACCCTTGTTGCCGTGACGGCCGGCCATCTTGTCGCCGGGCTGCACGCGGCGCTTCACCGCCAGGTACACCTTGACCATCTTCAGAACGCCCGGGGCCAGGTCATCGCCCGCGGTGATCTTGGCGCGCTTGTCGTCCAGGCGCTTCTCGAAGGCCTTGCGCTGCAGCTTCAGCCGCTCGGAGGTGGCCTCCAGATGCGCATTGGCCTCCTCTTCCTCGGCGCGGATCTCGAACCACTCCTCGCGCGGCACCTCATCGAGGTACTCGGCGGTGATCTTGGCACCGGCCTTGAGCTTGCGCGGGCCGCCGGCGGCGGTCTTGCCCACCAGCATTTCGCGCATGCGCTGGTACAGATCGTCCTCGAGGATGCGCAGCTGATCGGCGAAGTCCTTGCGGACACGCTCGACTTCGGCCTTCTCGATGGACAGCGCGCGCGAGTCCTTGTCGACGCCGTCGCGCGTGAACACGCGCACGTCGATCACCGTGCCGTCCATGCCGGGGGGCACGCGCAGGCTGGTGTCCTTCACGTCCGAGGCCTTCTCGCCGAATATCGCGCGCAGCAGCTTCTCTTCCGGGGTCAGCTGGGTCTCCCCCTTCGGGGTGACCTTGCCCACCAGGATGTCGCCGGCCTTGACCTCGGCGCCGATGAAGGCGATGCCCGCCTCATCGAGCTTGGCCAGCGCGGTGTCACCCACGTTGGGGATGTCGGCGGTGATCTCCTCGGGTCCAAGCTTGGTGTCGCGAGCCACGCAGGTCAGCTCTTCGATGTGGATGGTCGTGAAGCGATCCTCCTGCACCACCCGCTCGGAGATGAGGATCGAGTCCTCGAAGTTGTAGCCGTTCCAGGGCATGAACGCGACCAGCATGTTCTGGCCCAGCGCCAGTTCACCCAGGTGCGTGGACGGGCCGTCGGCCAGCACGTCGCCGCGGGCGATCTGGTTGCCGGCATTCACCAGCGGGCGCTGGTTGATGCAGGTGTTCTGGTTGGAACGGGTGTACTTGGTCAGGTTGTAGATGTCCACGCCCGGCTCACCGGCGGTGGTCTCGGCGTCATTGACCCGCACCACGATGCGCGAGGCATCCACCGAATCCACGGTACCGCCGCGCCGTGCGACCACGGTCACCCCGGAGTCGATGGCCACGGGGCGCTCCATGCCGGTACCCACCAGAGGGGTCTGGGCACGCAGGGTCGGCACCGCCTGGCGCTGCATGTTCGAACCCATGAGGGCGCGGTTGGCGTCGTCATGCTCCAGGAACGGAATCAGGGAGGCGGCCACCGACACGATCTGCTTGGGGCTCACGTCCATGTAGTTGATGCGCGCCGAGGGCATCAGCGTGAATTCGTTCTGGAAGCGGCAGGAGACCAGCTCATCGGCCAGGTCACCCTTGGGCCCCATGCGGGCGTTGGCCTGGGCGATCGCGAACTCGCCTTCCTCGATGGCCGACAGGAAATCGATCTGCGCGGTGACGCGGCCGTTCTCCACGCGCCGGTACGGGGTCTCGAGGAACCCGTACTGGTTGGTGCGCGCATACACCGACAGCGAATTGATCAGACCGATGTTCGGGCCTTCGGGCGTCTCGATCGGGCACACACGGCCGTAATGGGTCGGATGCACGTCGCGGACTTCGAAGCCGGCGCGCTCACGGGTCAGGCCGCCTGGTCCCAACGCCGAGACGCGGCGCTTGTGGGTGACCTCGGACAGCGGGTTGTTCTGGTCCATGAACTGCGACAGCTGCGAGGAGCCGAAGAACTCCTTCACCGCCGCCGCCACCGGCTTGGCGTTGATCATCTCCTGCGGCATCAGCGGTTCGCTCTCAGCGATCGTGAGGCGCTCCTTGACCGCGCGCTCGACGCGCACCAGGCCGACGCGGAAGGCGTTCTCCGCCATCTCCCCGACGCTGCGGACGCGGCGGTTGCCCAGGTGGTCGATGTCATCGACCGTGCCATTGCCGTTTCTGATGTCGATCAGCACCTTCAGCACATCCAGCACGTCGTCCCGCGACAGGACCCCCGAGCCGATGCTCTCGTCGCGCTTCACGCGACGGTTGAACTTCATGCGGCCCACGGCCGACAGGTCGTAGCGCTCGCCGTTGAAGAACAGGTTGTTGAACAGGTTCTCGGCCGCATCCTTGGTGGGCGGCTCGCCCGGACGCATCATCCGGTAGATCTCCACCAGCGCCTCGAGGCGCGTCTTGGTCGGATCGATGCGCAGGGTGTCGGAGATGAACGAACCGCGATCCAGGTCGTTCACGTACAGGGTGTTGATCTCGGTGATGTTCGAGTCGATCAGCTTCTCGACGCTGGTGGCCGTGAGCACCTCGTTGGCCTTGGCCAGGATCTCGCCGGTCTCGGTGTTGACCACGTCGTGCGAGAGCACCTTGCCGTAGACGTATTCACGCGGCACGCGCAGGCGGGTGACGCCGGCATCCTCCAGCTGGCGCACATGGCGCGCGGTGATGCGGCGGCCTTCCTCGACGATGACCTGCTCGCCGATGCGGATCTCGAAGGTGGCGGTCTCGCCGCGCAGGCGCTGCGGGACCAGCTGCATCGACACTTCGTCCTTGGACAGGAAGAAGGCGTTGTTGTCGAAGAAGGTCGCGAGGATCTCCGACTCGTTCATCCCCAGGGCGCGCAGGATGATCGTGACGGGCAGCTTGCGGCGCCGGTCGATGCGGGCGAACACGCAGTCCTTGGGGTCGAACTCGAAGTCCAGCCAGGAGCCGCGGTAGGGAATGATGCGGGCCGAGAACAGAAGCTTGCCCGAGGAGTGGGTCTTGCCACGGTCGTGGTCGAAGAACACTCCCGGGGAGCGGTGCAGCTGCGAGACGATCACCCGCTCGGTGCCGTTGACGATGAATGTGCCGTTGTCGGTCATCAGGGGCAGCTCGCCCAGGTAGACCTCCTGCTCGCGCACGTCCTTGACCGGCTTCTTGGCGCCGGCCGCTTCCTTGTCCAGCACGATCAGGCGCACCTTCACGCGCAGCGGGGCGGCATAGGTCAGCCCCCGCAGCTGGCATTCCTTCACGTCGAACACCGGCTCGCCCAGGCGGTAGCTCACATACTCGAGCGACGCATTGCCCGAGTAGCTGGAGATCGGAAATACGGTCTTGAAGGCCGCATGCAGCCCCACATCCGTACGCCTATCCTCGGGTATTTCCGCCTGCAGGAACGTCCGGTAGGAGTCCAGCTGAATGGCAAGCAGGTACGGCACATCCAGTATGCCGGGCTGTTTGCCGAAGTTCTTGCGGATGCGCTTCTTCTCAGTGAAGGAATAGGCCATCTGATCACCTCGGAACGGAAAAAGGCGTGCGACGCGCAAGCCACCCGGACACGACTGTCTCCAGGGCGGCGCTGCGCACCTCACGCGGGGTGCGAAAACACGGGGTTAAAATGGGAATCTCCCATCTTAACCCTAAAACTCGTCTCAGTACAGATGGGGCCCGTACCTTGAGCACGGGCCCCACTGGCAATGGATCGCAGGCTGTGACGGCCTTGTGACCCATGCGGTGTTACTTGATCTCCACCTTTGCGCCGGCGTCTTCCAGCTTCTTCTTCATCGCGTCGGAATCGGCCTTGTTCACCGCTTCCTTGACGTTCTGGGGAACGCCCTCGACCAGGTCCTTCGCTTCCTTCAGGCCCAGGCCGGTCAGCTCGCGCACCACCTTGATGACGCTCACTTTTTTGTCGGCCGGGTATTCCTTCAGAATCACGGTGAACTCGGTCTTCTCCTCCGCCGGAGCGGCAGCGGCCGCGGCGGCGCCAGGGGCGGCGGCCGCGGCCACCGGGGCAGCGGCGGTCACGCCGAACTTCTTCTCCATGTCGGAGATCAGCTCGACGACCTCGAGTACGGTCATCTTGGAAATGGAATCGAGGATTTCGTCTTTAGATACGGCCATGTGGGGTCTCCAAATAAGGTTTCAAGAACAAATCTTTCACAAGCCGGCGTTGCCGCCGGCCATCAACCGCCCGCTGCGGCCTGTTTCTGGTCGCGAACGGCGGCGAGCGTACGTGCCAGTTTCGGCAGCGGCTCGGCCAGCGTGGCTACGAACTTCTGGATGGGCGCCTTCATGACTCCCATCAGCATCGAGATCGCCTGGGCACGTGTGGGCAGGTTCGCCAGCTTCTCGATGTCCTTGCCGGGCAGCACGGGGCCGCCCAGGGACAGGTGAGTCGCGACGAGCTTTTCATTGACCTTCGCAAAGTCCTTCACCACGCGCGCGGCCGCGCCCGGATCGTCCTTTGAGAAAGCCAGTACCAGCGGGCCCTTCAGAACCGGTCCGATGGTCTCGAACACGGTGCCTGCAAGAGCCTTGCGCGCCAGCGTGTTTTTGATCACACGCATGTACACGCCCTGCGCACGCGCCTTGGCCCGCAGATCGGTCATCTGCGTTACCGTGAGGCCACGGTACTCGGCTGCGACCACGGACTGGGCTTTCGCCGCGACCGCGTTCACTTCCGCAACCAGCGCTTTCTTGTCTTCAAGGTTCAGTGGCATTCATTTCTCCTACGCCTGAAGATCACTGTTGCAAAACGGAAAGCTGCGGACTTCAGGTTGCCCTTGGATCCGTGGCTTCCACCCTTGACGGCGACCTTCACGACGCGGAGGGAAACCCCTTTGCCGTGTGCGGCGCACCATCTGCGCAGGCTCTGCATTAAGGAACCCTTGAGGTCCCGCCTGCGGTCTTTGACTGCCGGCGCTGCGAACGCGCCGGACCGCAAAACTTTCTACTGTCTAAATACCTAAGCTGATGATCAGGGGGCCGCGGCGACCAGGCTGGCCTGATCCACCACCACCCCGGGCCCCATGGTCGAGGACACGGTGACGCGCTTCAGATACTGGCCCTTGGCCGCAGCCGGCTTCGCCTTCTGCAGGTCATTGATCAGCGCCTGAAGGTTTTCCTTCAGCGCGGTGGGCTCGAAACTGGCCTTGCCGATGGTGCAATGGACGATTCCGGCCTTGTCGACGCGATAACGCACCTGGCCCGCCTTGGCATTGCGCACCGCGCCTGCCACATCCGGGCTCACGGTGCCGACCTTGGGGTTGGGCATCAGGCCGCGCGGGCCCAAGATCTGGCCCAGCTGACCCACCACGCGCATGGCGTCGGGACTGGCGATGACCACGTCGAAATTGATCTCCCCGGCCTTCACCTGCGCCGCCAGATCCTCCATGCCGACGATGTCGGCGCCGGCCGCCTTGGCGAGCTCCTGGTTCTTGCCCGAGGTGAACACCGCCACGCGCACGGTCTTGCCGATGCCATGGGGCATCACGGTGGAGCCGCGCACCTGCTGGTCGGACTTGCTGGCATCGATGCCCAAGTTCACGGCGGCATCCACCGACTCGTTGAACTTGGCGGTGGCCAGTTCCTTGACGATCTTCAGAGCATCGTCGATGGCGTATTGCTTGCCCGGCTGGACCTTGTCCTTCCAGGTCTTGACGCGCTTTGCCAGTGCCATCTTAGAGGCCCTCCACGTCGACGCCCATGCTGCGCGCCGTACCGGCGATGGTGCGCACCGCCGCTTCCATGTCCGCGGCCGTCAGATCCGGCTGCTTGGTCTTGGCGACTTCCTCGATCTGCTTGCGCGTGATCTTGCCCACCTTGTTGGTGTTCGGCGCGCCGCTGCCCTTCTCAATGCCGATCGCCTTGCGGATCAGCACCGAAGCGGGCGGGGTCTTCATGATGAAGGTGAAGCTGCGGTCGCTGTACACCGTGATGATCACGGGAATCGGCAACCCCTTCTCCAGCTTCTGGGTCTGCGCATTGAACTGCTTGCAGAACTCCATGATGTTGACGCCCTGCTGGCCCAGCGCGGGCCCGATCGGTGGCGAGGGGTTCGCCGAACCCGCCGGCACCTGCAGCTTGATATAGCCTTGTACTTTCTTTGCCATTTGCTCGCTCTCCCGGGTGCATGCGGCTTCTCGGTTAAGAGTCGCCTCCCCGTGTTATGGCGCATCTGCGCCGGAAAACTGTTACGCCTTTTCGACCTGCGAGAAGTCCAGCTCCACCGGAGTCGAACGTCCCAGGATCTGCACCGCCACCTGCAGGCGGTTCTTCTCGTAGTTCACGCTCTCGACGACGCCGTTGAAATCGTTGAACGGCCCCTCGATGACGCGCACCACTTCGCCGGGCTCGAACAGCACCTTCGGCCGCGGCTTGTCGACACCTTCCTCGACGCGACGCAGGATCTGCATCGCCTCTTTATCCGTGATCGCGGCGGGTTTGTCGGAGGTCCCGCCGATGAACCCGAGGACCTTGGGGACGTCGCGCACCAGGTGCCACGTCTCCTCGTCCATTTCCATCTGCACCAGCACGTAGCCGGGATAGAACTTGCGTTCGCTCTTGCGCTTCTGGCCATCGCGCATCTCGACCACTTCTTCAGTGGGCACGAGAATCTCGCCGAACTTCGGCTCCAGCCCCTGGCGCTTGATGCGGTCCTTCAGTGACTCCGCGACGCGATGCTCGAAATTCGAGTACGCATGGACCACATACCAACGCAACGCCATGCCTTCAGCCTCCCTGACCCGTCAAATGCCGGGTCGCCCAGGCGAGGATCAGGTCTACCAGCCAGAAAAATCCGCCACCGACCACCACGAAAACCAGCACCACCAGCGTCATCCGGCCCGTGTCGCGGCGCGACGGCCAGACGATCTTGCGCAACTCCACTCGCGAATCGAGCACGAAGCGGGTCACCGCCCGTCCATAGGCGGACGTTGCGATGATGCCGACACCCAGCGCCAATCCGGCCACGACGGCTCCCCACCGCAGCCACAAAGACGCGTCATCCAGATAGTAGAAAGCCGCGATGCCGGCTATCACCAGCACCACTGCGATCACGAGGCGGCCCACATCGGCGCCGCCCGCGTTCTGGACTTTCAGTTCTTCGTTCACTTCGATCCGATGGCAGGCCAGGAGGGAATCGAACCCCCAACCTGCGGTTTTGGAGACCGCCGCTCTGCCAATTGAGCTACTGGCCTGTAATTACTTGATGACCTTGGCAACGACACCGGCGCCGACGGTCTTGCCACCCTCGCGGATCGCAAAGCGCAGTCCCTCATCCATGGCTATGGGGCTGATCAG
>Ga0210395_10002589_pt1 | contig 14024 bp, 8 predicted proteins | sample IncBWH4OmetaG_FD_150861 | JGI IMG/M metagenome (GOLD analysis project Ga0210395, IMG submission 150861) | Forest soil microbial communities from Barre Woods Harvard Forest LTER site, Petersham, Massachusetts, United States - Inc-BW-H-4-O ... | reverse complement strand
CCAGCCGACGTCAACCGAGCCGAGGTCAACCGAGCCGACGTCAACCGAGCCGAGGTCCGCGGAGCCGAGGTACCGGGAAGCGACCACGGCGGCTCCGCGCGCAAGCGGGAACTGCTCGAGGCCGCCTACCGCTATGTGCTCCGCAACGGGCTGGCCGACCTGTCGCTGCGTCCGCTGGCCAAGGCCATCGAGTCCAGCCCGCGCGTCCTGCTGTTCCTGTTCGGTTCCAAGGAAGGGCTAGTCCGCGCGCTGCTCGCCCGCGCCCGCGAGGACGAGCTCAGCTACCTCGCGGCGCTCAGGAATCAGCGGGGACTGGGCGGCGACGGGCCGGGTCAAGCCGACCTCGCCGCCACGGGCGCTGCGGTCTGGTCCTGGCTCGCCGCCCCGGAGCACCGCGCGCTGCTCGGGCTGTGGGTCGAAGGCTACGCCCTTTCGCTGCGCGGTGCGCCGGGACCGTGGGCCGGATTCGCCACCAGCACCGTCAGCGACTGGCTTGACCTGCTTGCCGCCCGCCAGCCCGCGAGCCGCGGTAACACGCCGGCCGGGCAGGACGAGCGGACACTGCTGCTCGCCGTGCTGCGCGGCGCACTCCTCGACCTGCTCGCCACCGGCGATACCGACCGCGTCACCCGCGCGGTGCAAGGCCACCTCCGCGCGCTCAGCGAGGGCGACGGGCGGCCGGCTTAGGCGGTCAGGCAGGCAAGCAGGCTCGCCGCGATGCCGCGTAGCCGGTCCGGGTCGCCGGAGGGCCCGGCGACCAGCATGGCGCCCTCCAGGCAGGCGATGACCACCCGGGCGGTTTCCAGGGCGGTGGCGCCGAACCGCAGGGTACCGTCTTGCCGCCCGTCTTCCAGGACCTTTTCCACCCAGTTCTCGTTGGCCTCGAAGAAGGTGGTCACCGCCTCCCGCATGGGCGCGGGCAGCGTCTGGTACTCGGCGGCGAGCATGCCGCACAGGCACATCTTGCTCTGCGCAAGTACCTGGTCATAGAGGTTCGCGTACGCGGCGAGGCGCCCGGCCGGGGTCAGTCCGGCCCGGTCGATGCCGGCCAGCGCCGCGGTGAACCGGCTGGTGTACCGGGTGATCAGCTCGAAGCCGAGATCGGCCTTGCCCGGGAAGTGATAGTGCAGTGCCGCCTTGGTGATGCCGACCTCGGCGGACACGTCGGCGTAGCTGAAGCCGTTGTAGCCGCGCACCTGAAGCAGGCCCTCGCCCGCCTCCAAGATGCGCGCGACCGTCCCCGCGTCGTCTCGCGCCGAACCGGCAGCCATCAAACCTCCGTCAGGCTCTTGACCACTGACTTACTAGTAGGTCAGAATCGGTTTTGCCATCGTACTTCGACTTACTAGTAGGTAAGTACTCGTCAGTAAGCAGTGTACGTGAGTACACGCTCCCGATGGGAGAGCGAACATGGAGAAAACCGAGCACAAGACGTTCGGATCGCCGGACGAAACGCGCGAGTTCCCCAACGGTCGCGCGGAGATACTCAACATCAGCGGCGGGCAAGTCGGGCGGCTGACGTTCCAGCCAGGCTGGCGCTGGTCTACCGACGTCAAGCCGATCGCCGGCACCGAAAGCTGCGAGGCGCCGCACTTCCAGTATCACGTCAGCGGTCAGCTGGCGATCCTGATGGATGACGGCACCCAGTTCACCGCCCGGCCGGGAGACGTCACGGCCCTGCCGATGGGGCACGACGCCTGGGTGGTCGGCGACGAGCCCGTGGTGGTCGTCGACTGGTTCGGCGCGAGCAACTACGCCGCCCGGTCATGAACGTCTCCGCTCAGGCCACCGCGCAGGACGTCGTCGACCGGTTCGGCGCCGCCTGGGGCGCGCACGACCTGGCCGCCACCCTTGCCCTGATCAGCGACGACTGCGTATTCGAGTCCACCGCGCCACCCGACGGGCAGCGCTACGCCGGCCGTGCCGAGATCACCGCCGCCTGGCAGCCGATCTTCGACGACGCGGCGAGCCGCTTCACCGTCGAGCACTCGTTCAACGCGGGTGAGCACGTGGTACAGCAGTGGCGTTACGACTGGGAAGGCGGTCACGTGCGCGGCGTCGACCTCTTCACCGTCCGGGACGGCCTCGTCACCGCCAAGATCGCCTACGTCAAGGGCTGACCCGGCGAAGGTTAACGCAGCGGTACGGGCCGGGCGCGGCTTGGCTAGTCGCCTTCCCGCTCCGAGCGGCGGAGCCAGCGGATCTCGGCGTCGATGAAGTCATCGATCTCGCCGTCGAGGACGGCCTCCGCCTGCGAGGTCTCCTGGCCCGTCCGCTGGTCCTTCACCATCTGGTACGGGTAAAGGACGTAGTTGCGGATCTGCGAGCCCCAGGCTCGGCCGCCGTCGCCCTTGAGGGCCGCGAGTTCGCTGGCCTCTTCCTCGCGGCGGCGTTCGAGCAGCTTGGCCTGCAGCACCGCCATCGCCGACGCCTTGTTCTGTATCTGGGAGCGCTCGTTCTGGCAGGAGACCACGATGCCGGTCGGCAGGTGGGTGATCCGGACGGCCGAGTCGGTCGTGTTGACGCCCTGCCCGCCCGGCCCCGAGGAGCGGAAGACATCGACCCGGATCTCGTCGTCGGGGATGTCCACGTGGTCGGTCTGCTCCACCACGGGCACCACGTCCACCCCGGCGAACGAGGTCTGGCGGCGGCCCTGGTTGTCGTACTTGGAGATCCGGACCATCCGGTGCGTGCCCTGCTCGCCGCGGAGGGTGCCGTAGGCGTAGGGCGCCTTCACCGCGAACGTGGTGGACTTGATGCCCGCCTCGTCGTAGGAGACGTCGTAGATCTCGGTCGGGAACTTGTGCCGCTCCGCCCAGCGCAGGTACATGCGCTGCAGGTTCTGCGCGAAGTCCGCCGCGTCCGCGCCGCCGGCCTGCGAGTTGATCGTGATCAGCGCCTCGCGGGCGTCGTACTCGCCGTTGAGCAGGGTGCGCACCTCAAGGATGTCGACCTCTTTGCGGACGGCGGCGAGCTCGGCGGCCGCCTCGTTCTTGGTCTCCAGAGCGATGTCCGCGTCCGTCTCGTCGTCGGCGAGCTCGAACAGGACCGCGATGTCCGCGAGCCGCTGGCGGAGGCTCTCCATGCGGTTAAGCTCCCCCGCCACGTAGGAGAGCCTGCGGGTCACTACCTGGGCACGCGCCTGATCCTCCCACAGCGATGGGTCGGCCGCCTGCTCACGCAGGTCGAGGGCCTCGGTACGCATCGCCTCAGGATCGACCACAGCCTCAATCGTGTCGAGCTTGGACGACAGTTCCGCAATCTCATCGGCGGGATCGGTAGCTGCCATGCCGGAAAGCCTACGCGAATAAGGCCCGCTCAGCGCATTCAGGACGCACCGACGAGCGTCCGCACGGGTATCCTCGCGGTCTGTGGCCCTTCCCATTCGCCTTCCGCACCTGCTCCCGGCCGCCGCGCTCGCCCTGACGGCGGCGCTGGCCGTCGCCGGCTGCACTACCGCACAGGCTCCGGTGAGCCCGGCGGGCACCGGCGGGAGCACCAGCGCGGACGGCGGACCGCCCGCCCTCACCACGGCCCAGGCCGCGGCGGCCTTCGGCAGGTACGTCACGACCACCGCGACGGCCGAGAAGACCAATGACCGGACGCTGGCGCTGTCCGTCGTCACCGGTCCGCAGCGCTCGGTGGTCAGCAGCGCGATCACGGAAGCGGGCTACGCGCACCGCACGGTGTCCTTGGACCCGTATACCTACGGCACGCCCACGTTCTACCTGCCGCAGGCCGGCGGGTACCCGCGCTTCTTCGTCGCGAGCGCCCCCCGCGACTATCCGGGCACGGACCCCAGCGATACCTACGCCACCTGGGTCGGCAGCGCCGAGGCGCCGCTCAACGGCACCGCGCTGCTGCTGTTCGAGCAGTCCAGCTCCGGCTCGCCCTGGCAGCTCGCCAGCACGTCGGTCCTCGCCTTCGGCGCGTCCATGCCGCGCCTGGCCGCCGACGCCGACGGCGCCATCCCCACCGTCTCGCTCAGCGCGACCACCCTGCTCGCGCGGCCCGACGTCACCGGGCCGCTCCAGGCGGCGGTCGTCGACGACGGCCCGTCGAGCGCGGCGAGCGCGGCGGTCGCCGCCGGCCCGCTGACCACGGGCATGCACCAGGGCGCCAGCGACCACGTGCTGGGCCTGACGGCGCCGGCGGGCGACCTCTACCAGTGGAGCCTGGAAGGCTCCGGCTACGCCTCGTTCACCTTCAAGACCGCCGACGGCGCCGCCCTCGTCTTCTACTCGATGTACCTGGATACGGTCGTCGCGACACCCAGCTACATCGACAAGGGCAGCCCCATCGAGCCGGGTGCGCGCATCGCGTACCCGGAAGAGCTTGACCCCTGGATCGGCACCCGCCCGTACCGGCACAGCGTGCAACGGCAGGACCTGCTGACCTTCGCCGCGGTCGACCCGCCCGCCAGCGGCGGGAAGATCCAGGTGATCGCGGTAGGCGGCGGCCTGAACTACGCCGCCGCCTCCTAACCGCCGCACCGCCGCACCGCTGCTCCCGCTACGAACCCGGCGCGACCAGCGTCCTGATCACCCGCACCGCGACCGAGAGCGTGGTGAAGGTGAACCGGTCGCTCTCCCAGATCTCCGCCAGCGTGGCGGCGGCCCGGCCCACGGCGGCCGCGTTCGCCGCCTCCCAGGCCGCCACGCGGTCGGCCGCGGTGCCTGCCGACCCCGCCGAGCCCGCCGAGCCCGAGCCCGCCGAGCCGGGGCCCGCCGAGCCGGGAATCACCCACGCGCCCGTGAGCCCCGCACCGGAACCGCCGACGGTCAGCACATCCCTGGTCAGCGCCGCGTGCGCGCTGTTCAGGTCGTCGCGGAGCGACGACCGTGACATCGCCGACCACCGGTCTTCCCGCGGCAGCGCGACGACAAGGTCGCGCAGCCGGCCGAGCTGCAGCCGTTCCGCGAGCTGGAAGTAGACCGCCGCGGTCTCCTCGACGGTGTACCCGGTCGCCTGGGCCGCCGTGACGATGTCGAACGCCGAGTATGACGGCACCATGGCCGCGACCTCTTCGGCCAGCGCCGTCGGCACGCCGAGCTCGGCGAATGAGACCCGCCGCTCCTCGTAGCCCGCCAGGTCTCGCCCGGACAGGAACTTGGGCAGCCCGGAACGGACCGTGGCCACCCCTGGCGCCAGCGCGTTCGCCGTCTCGGCGATGGAGAACGGCGGCCGCCGGTTCACCAGCAGCCAGCGGCTGGCCCGTTCCATGAGCTTGCGCGCCTCGAGGACGACGGCGATCCGCGCGCCGGAGTCGACCACGCCGGCCAGTCCCTCGACCTGCCGCCAGAACGCCGGCATGCTGAAGACCTCCCGGGCCACCAGCCACGCCCTGGTTATGTCGGGCACCGGCAGCCCGGTCTCCTCGCCGAGCCTGAACAGGAACGTCGACCCGCCGGTGTCCACCATCTCGTTGATCACCGAGGTGGTGATGATCTCCCGCCGCAGCCGGTGCCCTTGGAGCTGGTCCGCGAGCCGCTGGCGCAGCGGCTCGGGGAAGTACCCGGCGAGCGCGGAGCGCAGCGCCGGGTCGTCGGGCAGGTCCGAGGCGAGCACCTCCTGGCCGGCGTCGATCTTGGTGTGCGCGAGCAGGACGGCGAGCTCGGGAGTGGTGAGGCCGACGCCGGCGGAGCGCCGGGCGGCGATCTCCTTCTCCCCCGGCAGCCCGTCGGTATCGAGCGAGATCCGGTTCGCGCGGAGCAGCTGGTTCAGGTACCGGCCGTGCACGTGCAGCAGCTTCGGTGCCTCGTACCGGCCGACGGCGAGCTCCATGTTCTGCCCGTCGTTGTGCCGCAGGACGTGCGCCGCGACCTCGTCGGTCTGCGAGTGCAGCAGGTCGCCGCGCTGGTCCGGCCGCACCGTGCCGGCGGTGATCCCGGCGGCCACCAGGATCTTGATGTTGACCTCGTGGTCGGACGTGTCCACCCCGGCGGAGTTGTCGATGAAGTCGGTGTTCACCAGGCCGCCGGCCAGGGCGTATTCGATCCGGCCCGCCTGGGTGAGGCCCAGGTTGCCGCCTTCGGCGACCACCCGGGCCCGCAGCGCGGTTCCGTCCACCCGCACGGCGTCGTTCGACCGGTCACCGGCGTCCGCGTCCGTCTCATACGACGCCTTCACGTACGTGCCGATGCCGCCGTTCCACAGCAGGTCGACCGGCGCGCGCAGGATCGCGGAGATCAGCTCGTCCGGCGACACCGCGGTGACGCCCCGATCGTCAGCACTGGCGTCGAGCCCGAGCGCGGCCCGCACCTGCGCGGAGACCGGTACCGACTTGGCCGACCGCGGGAAGATCCCGCCGCCGTCTGAGATCAGCGACGGGTTGTAGTCCGCCCACGACGAGCGCGGCAGGTCGAACATGCGCTGCCGCTCGGCGAAACTCGCCGCCGGGTCCGGGTCCGGGTCGAGGAACACGTGCCGGTGGTCGAACGCCGCGACCAGCTTCATGTGCCGCGACAGCAGCACCCCGTTGCCGAACACGTCGCCCGACATGTCGCCGATCCCGACCGTCGTGAAGTCATCGGTATCCGGGTTCAGCCGCAGCGTCGCGAAGTGCCAGCGGACCGCCTCCCAGGCGCCGCGAGCGGTGATGCCCATCTTCTTGTGGTCGTAGCCCTCGGAGCCGCCCGAAGCGAACGCGTCGCCGAGCCAGAACCCGTACCGGGCCGCGATCTCGTTGGCCACGTCGGAGAACGTCGCGGTGCCCTTGTCGGCCGCCACCACCAGATAGGGGTCGTCGTCGTCGAGCCTGACCACGCCGCCCGGCGGCACCACCCGGTCGCCGACGATGTTGTCGGTGACGTCGAGCATCGCGCCGATGAACGTCTTGTAGCAGCCGAGCACCTCCGCCGCGTACGCGTCACGGTCGGCCGGGTCGGGCAGCCGCTTGCAGACGAACCCGCCCTTCGCGCCGGCCGGCACGATGACCGAGTTCTTCACTTCCTGCGCCTTGACGAGGCCGAGCACCTCGGTGCGGAAGTCCTCGGGCCGCTCCGACCAGCGCAGGCCGCCGCGCGCGACCGGGCCGAACCGCAGGTGCACCGCCTCGAGCCGCGGCGAGTAAACGAAGATCTCGAACCTCGGCCGCGGCGCCGGCAGCACGGGTACCTGCCCGGACGCCAGCTTGACCACCAGGTAGGGCGCGGTCTCGCCGTCGCCGCTGAGCTGGAAGTAGTTCGTCCGCAGGGTCGCGGAAACCAGCGCCAGGTAGGCGCGCAGTATCCGGTCGTGGTCCAGCGAGACCACCGCGTCGAGCGCGCCGCGCAGCTTCTCCGCGAGCACCGCGCACCGGTCGTCGGCCCCGTCCTGGGCACCTGGGTCGAACCGGGTCTCGAAGAGCCGGACGAGCAGCGCGGCGATCTCCGGGTTGGCCCGCAGCACCCGCTGCTGATAGTTCTGGCTGAACGAGAACCCGGCCTGCCGCAGGTACCGCGCGTAGGCGCGCAGCAGCACGACCTGCCGCCAGCTCAGCCCGGCGTCCAGGACCAGGCCGTTGAACTCGTCGTCCTCGGTCTGGCCGCGCCAGATCGCGCCGAGCGTTGCCTCGAACCGCCCGCGGGCCGCCTCGGCTTCTGTCTCCGTGAGCTGACCGAGCCCCGTCCTGCGGAGAGCGAAATCATAGATCCAGAACGGTCCCACGATTCCCCGGAACTCGTACGGATGCTCGTCGAGCACCTCGAGCCCCATGTGCTGCATCTGCGGCAGCACGTCAGACAACGTGACGGGCGTCATCCGGAAGAGCCGCAGTCGCCACGGCCCGTTCGGAACGATGGAAAGACGGATGTCGAACGGGGCGGACTCCTCCTGCAACCGCAGCACCACCGCCAGGTCCTCGACCGCGTCGGTGGGCGACGTGTCGGCCTTATAGGTTTCCGGGATCCCGCCCGCGCAGGTAGCCACCGCCGCCAGGGCCCGCTCGGCACCGTACCGGCGCTCCGCCTCGGCGGCGAGGTCCTCATCCCAGGAGCGGACCGCCACCGCGATCCGCGCCTGCAGCTCCGCCTGATCCACGGCGGCGAGCGGCCGGCCGGGCGCCGCGTGCACTACGACGTGCAACCGGGCGAGCGCGGAGTTGGACACCATCGCGCTGTAGTCGACCGAGCCGCCGTCGAGGGCGCTGCGCAGGATCTCCTGTGCCCGCAGCCGCACCTGCGTGGTGTACCGATCGCGTGGCAGGTAGACCAGGCAGGACATGTAGCGGCCGTAGGCGTCCGGCCGCAGGAACAGCCGGACCTGCTTCCGCTCGCCAAGGCCGAGCACCCCGAGCGCGATCGGCGCCAGCTGCGCCGCGCTGATCTCGAACAGCTCCTCGCGCGGGAAGCCCTCGAGGATCTCGATGAGCGCCTTGCCGTCGTGGCTGTCGGCGGGCAGGCCCGCGGTGGCCAGCATCCGGTCGAGCTTGCGGCGGAGCACCGGAATGGTCGTGATCGACTCCGCGAAGGCACTCTGCGTGTAAAGCCCGAGGAAGCGGTACTCGCTGGTGACCTCGCCGGTCAGGTAGTCGAACGTGCGGACGGCCACCGAGTCCAGGTAGTTCGGCCGGTAGACGGTGGACTTCGTGTTGCTCTTGGCGAGCACGAGCATCCGGGCCTTGCGCTGGCCCTGGGGAACGACGTGATCGCCGATCTTGCCGGCCGGCGGGGTGATCGCGAACGCGTCGGCGCCGTCGTGCCGGAGGATGCCAAGGCCGGTCCCGGGGACGGGCTTGAGTTCGCGCTCGGTGCCGTCGCTCACCAGGTCGTACTTGCGGTAGCCGAGGAAGATGAAGTGGCCGGCCGCCAGCCAGGCGAGCAGCTCGCCCGCCTCGGCCTCCGCGGGACCGCCGTCGTCGGTGAGCGTACCGACGAGCTCGCGGGCGGCGCCGCGCATCCGCCGCTGGTCCTCCATCGCGATCCGCAGGTCATCGAGGACGCGGCGGAGGTCGGCGGCCAGGTCCGGCTCGCCTTCAACGTGGCCGAGCTCGACGTGGATCCACGACTCACGCACCGTGTCGTCGCCGGCGGCCGGCTGGTCACCCGGCAGCCGGTCGGTCAGCGGGCTCCCGGCGCCCTCGGAGCCGTCACCGTCTTCGGCGACGGGCACGATCCCGTGCGCCGCGCCCGTCACGTCGCGGCGGACCGTGAGCACCGGGTGCACGATCAGCCGGATGTCGGCGGCGTGCCGGTTGAGCTCCATCGTCACGGAATCGACCAGGTAGGGCATGTCGTCGGTGACGATGTCGACGACCGTGCCCTGCCCCCGGGTCAGCGAGGCGTCTTCGTCTCGCCAGCGGGTGCCGCGGACCTGGACCGACGGGCGGCCCTGCGGGCGGTTCGCGCCGAGCGCGGCGTGCGCCGCGGCGGTGGCGGCCAGCCGGGCGGGCCCGGCCGCGGTCAGGTCCTCGGGGGCTACGCGGCGGTAGTACGCGGCGAGGAAGTCGCCCGCGTCGCCGACCGCCTGGGTTAGGTTCTCCTGCTGGGCGACGCTCCCGCTCGCTTCCGCGAGCACTTCGTCACTGATGTCGTCCGGTGCCTGAATGGCACCGTCCGCGCGTTCCGGCATTACCTCTCACTCCTTTGTGATGGCTGCCCTACAGACTAGGCCCCGGTACGTAGGACCCGAGCACTTCCGGATTGGCGAGCGCGCTGGGATCTGCCGCATCCGCTACGGGAGTGCCCAGCAGAATCTTGCGTACCGGAACTTCCAGCTTCTTGCCGGACAGGGTGCGGGGCACGCCCGGCACCTGGCGGATCTCATCGGGTACGTGGCGAGGCGAGAGCTGCTCCCGCAGCGCGGTCTTGATGCGCTTGACCAGGTCGTCCGTAAGATCCTGGCCGGCGGGAAGCTGGAGGAAGAGCACCAGGCGGCCGTCCTGGCCGAGGCGGCCCGTGTCGACCACTAGGGAGTCGGCGACCTCGGGGAAGGCCTCGACGACGCGGTAGAACTCGCTGGTGCCCATCCGCACCCCGCCGCGGTTCAGCGTCGCGTCCGACCGGCCGTAGATGACGCACGAGCCGTCGGCCCGGATCTCGATCCAGTCGCCGTGCCGCCAGACGCCGGGATACTCGGCGAAGTAGCTCTCCCGGTAGCGCTTGCCGTCCTCGTCGTTCCAGAAGAAGACCGGCATCGACGGCATCGGCTCGGTGATCACCAGCTCACCGACCTCGCCGGTGACGGCATGCCCGCGGGAATCGAAGGACTCCACCTTCGCGCCGAGCGACCGGCCGGAGATGACCCCGGTGCGGACCGGCAGCAGCGGCGCGTGGCCGACGAAACCGGTGCACACGTCGGTGCCGCCGGACATCGACCCGAGCTGCACGTCCGTCTTGACGTGCGCGTACACCCAGTCGAAGCCCTCCGGAGGGAGCGGGGAGCCGGTGGAGCCGATGCCCTTGAGCGCGGTCAGGTCGTAGCTCTCTCCCGGCCGCAGGCCGGCCTTCTGGCCCGCCATCAGGTACGGGGCGCCGACGCCGAGGTAGTTGAGCTTCGTCTCCGCCGCCAGCCGCCACAGGCGGGCGGTGTCGGGGTAGCCGGCGGCACCGTCGTAGAGCACGATCGTGGTGCCGGCCAGCAGGCCGCCGACCTGGAAGTTCCACATCATCCAGCCGGTCGTGGTGTACCAGGAGAACCGGTCACCCGGCGCGAGGTCGAGGTGAAACGCGAGCGCCTTGAGGTGCTCGAGGACGATGCCGCCGGCACCGTGCACGATCGGCTTGGGCAGGCCAGTGGTACCTGAGGAGTAGACGACCCAGAGGGGGTGCTCGAACGGCAGTTCCTCGAACTCGAGCTCGGCGATGCCGCCCTCGCCGAGGTCGTCCCAGTGGTGCAGTGTCACCCCGCCGGGGAGCCCGGGCGGGCTGGCCTGGGCGGTGCCGAGCAGGTCGACCAGCACCACGGCCCGGAGGCTGGGCAGCTGGCCGGCGATGTCCGCGACCGTGTCGGAACGGGGGTAGTCCTTGCCGTTGTAGGAATAGCCGTCCATCGCGAGCAGGACGACGGGCTCGACCTGCGCCCATCGGTCGACCACGCTGCGGGTGCCGAAGTCCGGGGAACAGGAGGACCAGATCGCCCCGATGGAGGCGGCGGCGAGCAGTCCCACGACCGTCTCCGGGATGTTCGGGAGCAGGGCGACCACCCGGTCGCCCTTGCCGACGCCGAGGTCGCGCAGCCCGGCCGCCACCCGGGCTACCTCCACCGCGAGCTGGCCGTAGCTGACGGAGCCCGACCGGCCACGTTCAGAATCGAAAACGATGGCGAGCCGCTCTGGATCCGTGATCGCCGTTCGCAGCGCGTTGCGAGTATAGTTGAGCGTCGCACCGGAGAACCAGTGCACCCCGGGCATGGGCTCGTCGGTCAGCACCGGCCCGTCGGCCGGGCGCTCACCGAGGATGTCGAAGTACTTCCAGACCGCCGCCCAGAACTCCCCGGGCTGGTCGACCGACCATTGCCAGAGCCGCGCATACGCGGCGGCCGCACTGTCGGGACTGTCGCCGGGCAGGTCAAGGTCGGTGCCGTGGCCGGCGAGCCAGCGGATGAAGTTGGTGATCCGCGCGAATTCGATCGTCACCGGGTCCGTCGTCCAGAGCGTCGCGCCGTATCCCTGGCCCGCGAGGGCCCCGTCGGCCTCGTTCTCAGTCATTGCTCCAGCATCCTTCCCTCCGGCTGACTCGCGCAATGTGATCGAGACCATCCGCGGGAAAGGTCAGGTCGGGAGACTCAGGGGCGATCCGTGATCACGGAGATAAGGGCAGCGGGATCGGTGAGGTCGGTGAGGACCACGTCCGCGCCCGCGTCGCGAAGTTCCGCGGCCGAGGCCCGGCCGCTGGCCACGGCGACCGACAGCGCGTCGCCGGTCCTCGCCGCCTCCACGTCGCGGGGCGAGTCGGCGACGTAGATGGTCGCGTGCCCGGCGAAGCTCGCCTGGTATTTCTCCTCAGCGCGCAGCCGGGTGGCGCCCAGCAGCGCGCCCTTGGGATAAGGCCCGGAGCCCGCGAAGCCGCCGACCCGCAGGTCGAGGTAGCGGTCCAGGCCGAAGGCCCGTAGCTTGACCATCGCGTTGGGGCGGCTCGAGCCGGTGAGCACCGACTGGACGACGCCCTCCACGCCGGCCACGGCCGCCAGGGTCTCGGCCACGCCCGGCATCAGGTGACCGGAGGTGGTCAGCTCATCCCGGCGCGCCGCCAGCCGGGACGCGAACTCCGCGCCGAACGGCACTACCAGCCGCTCCGAGTCACCGTCCGCCCGCAGGCTGACTTCGTTACGGCCGAGCGCGTCGAAGAAGATCTCCGGCTCGGTGTACCCGACCATCTGCGGGAGCCGGACGAGCGGGCGGCCGGTGACCGCCGCGAACGCCTCCGCGTAGGCGGCCCGGGTGACCTTGGCGACGTCGAGCAGCGTCAAGTCGATATTCCACAGCACCAGCCGGTAAATCAGATGCCTCCGGTTCCACCGGGGCGTGAAATCTCACCCCATATGCGGATAACGGTAGTCGGTGGGCGGGACGAACGTCTCCTTGATCGCGCGGGTCGAGACCCAGCGAATCAGGTTGAAGACCGAGCCGGCCTTGTCGTCGGTGCCGCTGGCCCGGGCGCCGCCGAACGGCTGCTGGCCCACGACCGCGCCGGTCGGCTTGTCGTTGATGTAGAAGTTCCCCGCGCTGTAGCGCAGCTTCGCCGTCGCCTCCGCGATCGCGGTGCGGTCGGTGGCCAGGATCGAGCCGGTGAGCGCGTAGGGGGCAACGTCCGCGGCCTGGCCGAGCATCGCCGAGTAGCGCGCGTCCTCGTAGACGTTGACGGCCAGGATGGGCCCGAAGTACTCGGTGGTGAACACCTCGTCACCGGGGTCGTCGCACTGCAGGACGGTCGGGCGGACGAAGTACCCGCGTTCGTCGTCGATCTCGCCCCCGGCCAGGAACTTCACCGACGGCCGGGACCGGGCCCGGTCGAACGCGCCGCGATGCTTGTCCACGGCGCGGGCGTCGATCACCGCCCCGCCGAACAGCGACTGGTCCTCGGCCACGTCGCCGTAGCGCAGGCCCTCGGTGGTGGCGATCAGCTCCTCGCGGACCCGGTCCCACAGCGAGGCGGGCAGGTAGGCGCGGGAGGCCGCCGAGCACTTCTGGCCCTGGTACTCGAAGGCGCCGCGCACCAGCGCGGTGACGATCGAGGCCGGGTCGGCCGACGGGTGGACGATCACGAAGTCCTTGCCGCCGGTCTCGCCCACCACCCGCGGGTAGTCCCGGAACGCCTGGATATTCGCGCCCACCGTGCGCCACAGGTGCTGGAAGGTGCTGGTCGACCCGGTGAAGTGGATGCCGGACAGGTCGGCATGTGACAGCGCCACCCGCGACACCGCCTGGCCGTCCCCGGTCACCATGTTGATCACGCCAGGCGGCAGCCCGGCCGCCTCAAGCAGCGCCATCGTGAAGTGCGCGGCGAGCTGCTGTGTCGGCGACGGCTTCCAGACCACCACGTTCCCGAGCAGGGCGGGCGCGGTCGGCAGGTTCCCGGCGATCGCGGTGAAGTTGAAGGGCGTGATCGCCAGCACGAACCCCTCCAGCGGCCGGTACTCAAGACGGTTCCACACGCCCGGCGCCGAGGCAGGCTGCTCGGCCAGCAGCTGGCGGGCGAAGGCGACGTTAAAGCGCCAGAAGTCGATCAGCTCGCAGGCGGCGTCGATCTCGGCCTGGAAGACGGACTTGGACTGGCCGAGCACGGTCGCGGCGTTCAGGGTCGCCCGCCACGGACCAGCGAGCAGGTCGGCCGCGCGGAGGAACACCGCGGCGCGGTCTTCGAAGGCCAGCGCACGCCAGCCACGGGCCGCCGTCCCGGCCGCGGCGATCGCGGCGGTCACGTCCGCCTCGGTCGCGTTGCCGAACTCGCCGAGCACGTGCCGGAAGTTGTGCGGCTGCACCACGGGGATCCGCTCGCCCGACCCCATGACCCGGCGGCCGCCGATGGTCATCGTCAGGTCCGCTCGCTCTCCGGCCAGCTCCTTGATCCTGGCCGCGAGCGCGGCGCGGTCCGGACTTCCCGGCG
>Ga0210395_10002588_pt1 | contig 14025 bp, 12 predicted proteins | sample IncBWH4OmetaG_FD_150861 | JGI IMG/M metagenome (GOLD analysis project Ga0210395, IMG submission 150861) | Forest soil microbial communities from Barre Woods Harvard Forest LTER site, Petersham, Massachusetts, United States - Inc-BW-H-4-O ... | reverse complement strand
ACGGCTGTGATGGTCATGTCGGTCATGGGCGCATTCCTCTCCCTTTTGCGGCGGATGCTGCGGAAATCGCCGCGCGGCGTCAACCGCGTCGAATGCGGGTCATCTTGTGCGGCGCGCACGCAGCGGTTCTACTGCACTGGCAGATTTGCAGCGAACCGGGGACGCCCATGCCGAAGACGCAGGTCACATCGCCAAAACTCCGCCAGCCGAGCGGGCATTTTTCCCACGCCACCATGGTCGCCGCGCGCGGCCGCCTCGTCTTCATCTCCGGCATGACGGCGCGCCGCGCCGATGGCAGCATCGCCGGCATCGGCGATATCGAGGCGCAGACGCGGCAGGTCTGCGACAACGTCAAGGCCGCGGTCGAACAGGCCGGCGGCAGCATGGACGATATCTGCCGGGTCGACGTCTACGTGCGCAACATGGAGCACTTCGAGCTCATTCACAAAGTGCGCCGCGACTATTTCAAGGCGCCGGCGCCGGCCTCGACCATGGTCGAAGTCTGCAAGATGACCTCGCCTGACTATCTGATCGAGATGAGCGCCATCGCGGTGATCGACGGCTAGCCCACGAATCCGATCGGACGTCCGCAAACGCCAAACGCGCTCAACATCGGCGCGAATTACACTGTATTTCTCTCTTAGGTATAATTAATATCGAGGCTGGGCACGTTCTGGGCAATTGAAGCTCGGCGCCGACCGATGCGCGCGCAGTCCCGGGGCATTCATTTGGAGGGCCGGCATGAAGACCGTCGAGAATCTGGCGTTCAAGGGCGGCGGCGTGTTGGGCATCGCCTATGTGGGCGCGCTAAAGGCGCTGGAAGAGTACAGGCTCGCCGGCAATCTGAAGGACAAAAACGGCAACGTCATAACCGTCTACGGCGACGTCAAGCGCGTTGCCGGCACATCCGCCGGCGCCATTTGCGCAGCACTGGTGGCGCTCGGCAAGAACGCCGAGGAACTCGACACCATCATGGACAAAATGAAGTTCAGCGATTTTGCCGACCGCGATCCGCATTTTCCCCTCAATGGCGGCATCTGCCTCGGCGCGAACTTTCTGACCTGGATGGAAGCTCAGGTCAAGGCGGTCTTCAAAATAGACTGGGCGACGTTTGCCGACCTTGCCGCCTTCGCCAAGCACAATCCGCTCTACAAGGACCTGCACGTCTTCTCCCATCAGGTAGCGACCGGCCGCACCTTCGAATTTTCCGCGCAGTCGACGCCGAACGTGCCGATTTCAAAAGCGGTACGGGCGTCGATGTCGATTCCGATTTTCTATGTGCCCTGGCACTTCGACCCATATCTGCGGCAGGCCTATCCGGGCGATTTCATCGACGGCGGCGTGGCGTTCAATTATCCGATATCGGCCTTCGATTCCGGACAGGTCAACTCGCTGACGCTCGGCTTTTTCCTCACCGCGCTGTCCTACACCACGCAGGGCCTGCTGGAGACGCTGATGCATTGGGTATTGGACGCCTACAAATGCCCGCAGGATTTGCGGGCGGTCGCAGAAGCGATGTTCGAATTGATCAAATTGGGGCCGTACGATCCGAGCCAATTGCAAAGCATGCGCTCACAGCTTTCGTCTTCCGGCGTGCAGGGTACGCCGGACGACATCGAACTCGTCTTGGCCATCCTGGCGGCCGCCTATGTGGCTTGGGTCATCCTCCAGGACGGCGGCGACATCGTCGCCGCGCTCGAAGCCTTCGTTAAGGAGGTCGAGCGGTTTCTGGGATCCATCCCGGAATTGGAAGAACTGGCCGCTTTTCTGAAAGTCGTGGGGCGCTGGTATTCCGTGATGGTCAGCACGCTGAACACTCCGACCAACTTCGTGTTCAAGCGCGACGCCCAGCGCAGCATCATGGTCAACAACCTCGGCTATTCGTTCACCGATTTCTGGCTGCCGGAGTGCAACAAAATGAAGCTGCGGGCGGCCGGCTATAACAGCGCGGTGGAATATCTCAGCCTCATCATGTACAACTAGACCGCCGCTGCGGTTGGCTTCGCCCATGACGGCGGCTTGGCGAGCCGACGCGACCGCGACCGTTGCATTTACGGGGTTTGTCCGACTTGGCATAGTCTGCACGACGCGAACGTGCCGTGCCGGAGCAGCCCCGTGGCCACCACCACGATCAACATCTCCAATTACAGCGATGCGCTGATCGTGCTCGGCACGGCGGGCGTCGTGGTGCCGATGGTGCGCCGCTTCGGCCTCAGTCCGGTGCTCGGCTATCTCGGCGCCGGCGCGCTGCTCGGGCCGCTCGGGCTCGGCACCTTCAATCAAAAATATCCGGCGCTGTTCTGGTTCACCATCAGCGATGCCAGGAATGTCGAAGGCATTGCCGAGCTCGGCATCGTCTTCCTGTTGTTCCTGATCGGTCTCGAACTGTCGTTGCAGCGGCTCTTGGCGATGCGGCGGCTGGTGTTCGGCCTTGGCGGATCGCAGGTGCTGCTGACCACCGCGCTCCTTGCCGGCGTCGGGTTGTTGCTCGGCCAATCGGCCTCGGAAGCGGTAATCCTCGGCTCAAGCCTGTCATTATCCTCGACGGCGATCGTGCTCGAATTGTTGTCGAACCAGGAACGTCTCACCACGACCGTCGGCCGCGCCAGCTTTTCCGTCCTGCTCGCCCAGGACCTCGCGGTGATTCCAATCTTGATGTTCATCTCGATCCTGGCCGCGGGTTCCGGCGGTTCGGTTCTCAAGAGTCTCGGCACGGCGTTGCTTCAGGCCGTGATTGCGGTAGCCGTCATCGTCGTTTTCGGCCGCGTGCTGCTGCGGCCGCTGTTCCGGTTGGTGGCGAACGCGCGTTCCACCGAGCTGTTCATCGCCGTCATTCTGTTCGTCATCATCGCGGCCGGTGTGATTGCCTACGAGGCCGGCTTGTCCATGGCGCTGGGCGCCTTCATCGCCGGCCTGCTGCTGGCCGAGACCGAATACCGCAAGGCAATCGAGGCCACCGTCGAGCCGTTCAAGGGTCTGTTGCTCGGCATCTTCTTCTTCACCGTCGGCATGGATATCGACGTGCGCGAACTCTTGCGCGATCCGGTTTGGCTCGCTGGCGGCGTCGTCGGCCTGATCGTCATCAAGGCCGTGCTGCTGATCTGCGTGGCCAAAATTTTCCACCTGTCATGGCCGGTCGCCGTCGAGACCGGCTTGCTGCTCGGTCCGGGCGGCGAATTCGCCTTTGTCGGCATCGGCATGGCGTCCGCCGCGGCGCTGATCGAGCCGCGGCTTGCAAGCTTCACGCTCGCCGTCACCTCGGTGACCATGGCGCTCACCCCGCTGTTATCCTTTGCCGGCCGGCGCTTCGCCTCACGGCTGCGGTCGAGCCGGCCTGTGGACACCGAGCTGACCGCGCGCCCGGGCGGCGGACAGAGCCATGCCATCGTCGTCGGCTATGGCCGTGTCGGCAAAGTCGTATGCGCGCTGCTCAAGGAACACGGCATCCGCTACATCGCGGCGGATCTCGACGCGCCCACCGTGACGCGCGACCGCCGCGACGGCCACGACGTCTATTACGGCGATGCCGCCGATCCGAAATTCCTCGAGGCTTGCGGTCTGGCGACGGCGGCCGGCGTCATCATCACAATCCATACCCACGACCTCATCGACGTCGTCGTCGAGCACGTGCGCGCGCTGCGGCCCGATATCCTCATCGTCTCGCGCGCCCGCGACGCCGATCATGCCCGCCATCTTTATGCGCTGGGCGCCACCGATGCGGTGCCTGAGACCATCGAAGCGAGCTTGCAGCTTTCGGAAGCCGCGCTGGTGGGATTGGGCGTCGCCGCCGGACCGGTGATCGCCTCGATCCACGAGAAGCGCGACGAAATCCGCCATGCCTTGCAGGAGGCGGCCAAGCAGGCCGGCCGCGGCACGATTCGCTCGGTGCGCGCCAAAACCCGCAAGACGCTGCGCCGGTGATGGCGCTACTGCGCCGCGCGCCGCTGCGCGAGATCGAGCATCTGCGGCAGATTGGCCGGGATCGCCGGCGCCCGGCGTACCTCGGACAGCGTGTGCAGGAAATCGGTGAACCAGTTCTGCACCGATGCGCGCCTGAGCTTCGTCACCATGCTCTGCCAGCGCTCGCGGCGCTCCTCGACGCTCATGGCGAGGCCGACCGCGATCGCCCGCGCCATGCCGTCGATGTCGTGCGGATTGACCAGGAGCGCCGCGTCGAGCTCCTTGGCGGCGCCGGCGAACGAGGAGAGCACCAGCACGCCGGGATCGAACGGATTTTGCGCGGCGACATATTCCTTGGCGACGAGGTTCATGCCGTCATGCAGCGGCGTGACCAGTCCGACATGGGCGGTGCGATAGAACCCGGCCAAGGTGAGCTGCGAGAAACCCTTGTTGAGATAGCGGATCGGCGTCCAGTCCACTTCGCCGTGGCGGCCGTTGACCTCGCTGACCAAAGCGGCGAGCTCGGCCTTGAGCTCGCGATAGGCGCGGATGTTGCCGCGCGAGGGCACCGCGACTTGCAGCAGCGCCACTTCGCGCTTGAATGACGGCTCGATCTCCAGCAGGCGATCAAAGGCGCGCACGCGGTTGGCGAGGCCTTTCGAATAGTCCAGCCGATCGACGCCGAGCACGAGCTTGGTGCCCTGCAGGCTCGCGCGCAGGCGCGAGATTTCCGGACGCGCCACCGCTTTGTCGGCGCGCTTGGCGAATTCCTCGACGTCGATGCCGATCGGGAAGGTGGCGAGCTGGGTCCAGCCCCACTGCGACACGATCGTGCCATCGACCGGGGTGATGCCAAGCTCGTGGTGCAGGTAGTTTTCGAAATTCTGCCGGTCCTCGACGGTCTGGAATCCGATCAGATCGTAGGCGAGCATGTCGCGAACGATCTCATTGAGATGCGGCACTGCCGTCATGGTGCGCCGCTCGGCCCAGGGCGTGTGCAGGAAGAAGCCGATCGGGCGATTGACGTCGAGCTGGCGCAGTTCGACGCCCAAGGTGAGGAAGTGATAATCCTGCACCCAGAACACCGCTTCCGGCGAATTGAAGCGCAGCAGCGCACGCGCCATGAACGCATTGATCTCGCGATAGGACGCGTAGTTTTCGTGTGAAACCTGGATCAGGTCCGCCCGCGAATGCAGCGCCGGCCACAGGCCCGAATTGGCAAAGCCCTCGTAATAGCTGAGATAATGCTTCGCCGGCATGTCGACGGTGGCCAGCGCGCCGGTGCCGAGCGACTCGATCCGGGCGAAGGAATTCTTGGTTTGTGTGGCGTCGCCGACATGGCCGCTGGAGCCGACCCAGATGGCGCCGGACTCCTTGACCATCGGAATCAGGGCTGCCGCCAAGCCTCCGGCAATCGGCTCATCCGGTTGCGCCCGCGCGACGCGGTTGGAAACGACGACGACTTTCACGGCGACCCCACCTGTTTCGGCTGTCTCGACAACCGGTTTGGGCGCGCTTTGTTCCATTAACGGTGCGGTGCAGCGAAAACGCCTGTGATTTCAAAATGAAACTCATGACCCCGATTTTGTGGAACTTCCGCGTATCGCGGCCGCAAACCTTTGGCCCGTGATGTTGCAGTGCGGCCGGCGCAGCAGCTCAGGCCTCGGCGTAGGCAATCGTCGACAACAGGCTCACTTCGGCACGCCGCGAATCCAGCCGCGTGTGCTGCACGACGATCGGCACGTCGGACTCGAACACCGACGCATAATCGGTGTCGCGCGGGACCGGCGCCGGCTCCTTCAAATCGTTGAAGCGCAAATGCAGCGTGCGTCGCGCCGCAACGCTGACCCGATAGGGGCCGATCGGCTCGCGGTCGGCGAAATAGATGGTGATGCGGATGTGCGCCACCGTGTCGGTGGCGTTGAGGATGCACGCGGTCTCATGTGACATGAGCGACGGCTCGGCAAACGAGCTTTGCGAAGGAATATATCCTTCGGCAATGGCCCAATGCTTGCGTCCGATGAGTTCCATTGTCGTTCCTGAGTGATGCTTCGATCCCGCGTGATGCCGCGCCGGCCCGGGTCGAAATGAGGCAACGGCGAAAGTCGCGATTGGTTCCATCACGGGAACTTTTTTTGCCGATGCGCGTTGGTGCGGCTGACGTTGCGTCCATGGCTGCGCGGGGGCGGCAGCCCTCCAGTTACGGAGCGAGCCTTCCCAGTTACGGAAAAAAGTGATGCGCGCCCTGACTGTCGCGCCCGGTATTGCCAATTCAACGCGCGTTGAAGACGTCCCCGAGCCGCCGCGCTCCGACGGCGCCGTGCTGGTGCGCGCATTGGCGCTGGGCGTTTGCGGCACTGACCGCGAAATCGTCTCGGGTTCTTACGGCTGGGCGCCGCCGGGCGAGAAACGGCTGGTGATCGGCCACGAGTCGCTGGGCGAAGTGTGCGAGGCGCCGGCCGACAGCGGATTTCGCCCCGGCGACCGCGTCGTCGGCATCGTGCGCCGGCCCGATCCGGTGCCGTGCCCCGCCTGTGCCGTCGGTGAATGGGATATGTGCCGCAACGGCCGCTACACCGAGCGCGGCATCAAGGAACGCAACGGCTACGGTGCGGATTATTTCCGCGTCGAGCCGGATTTTCTGGTCAAGGTTGACCGCTCCCTCGGCGACGCCGGCGTGCTGGTCGAGCCGACCAGCGTCGTCGCCAAGGCCTGGGATCACACCGAACGCATCGGCCGGCGCTCGCGGGCATGGCAGCCGCAGACGCTCTTGGTCACCGGCGCCGGGCCGATCGGTCTGCTCGCCGCATTGCTGGGCGCGCAACGCGGCCTCGACGTCCATGTGCTCGACCATCATGACAGCGCGGCGAAACGCGTGGTCGTGCATGGGCTCGGCGGAACGTTTCATTTGGAAAAACTCACGGACGCGCTCAAGCCCGACATTTTGATGGAATGCACCGGCGCGCCAAGCGTGGTGCGCGATGCGCTTGGCCGCACCGCGCCAGGCGGCATCGTCTGCCTGGTCGGCGTGTCGTCGCCCGGCCACGATTTCGACATCGATGTCGGCGGCCTCAATCGCACCATGGTGCTCGACAACGACGCCGTGTTCGGCAGCGTCAATGCCAATCGCAGGCATTACGAAGACGCCGTCGCGGCGCTCGAGCGTGCCGACCCGACGTGGCTCGCCCGCCTGATCACGCGGCGCGTGCCGGTCGAGCAGTGGACGCAATCGCTTGTTCCCCAACCGGACGACATCAAAGTCGTCGTGGATTTTTCCTGACCAAGGTGACGTTCTGCACCATGTCGACCCGAATCGAAGACTATGCCCTGATCGGCGATTGCAAGAGCGCGGCACTGGTCGCGCGCAACGGATCGATCGACTGGCTGTGCTGGCCGCGCTTTGATTCGGAAGCGTGCTTTGCCGCGCTGCTTGGCACGCGCGATCACGGCCGCTGGCTGGTGGCGCCGCAGGAGCAGGTCCGCGTTACGCGGCGCTACCGGCCAAACACGCTCATTCTCGAAACCCATTTCGAGACCGCGGACGGCGCCGCCACTTTGGTCGATTACATGCCGTTCCGTGCCGAGCATTCCGAGATCGTGCGCCTCGTCGTCGGCACGCGCGGCAAGCTGAAAATGCACACCGAGCTCATCCTGCGTTTCGCCTACGGCGCGGTGGTGCCGTGGGTGACGCGGCTGGAAAACGGCGCACTGCGGGCGATCGCCGGTCCCGACATGGCGGTGTTGCAAACGCCGGTGCGCCTCAAGGGCAAGGACATGACCACGGTCGGCGAGTTCGTGATCGGCGAGGGCGAAACCATTCCGTTCGTCCTGACCTATTCGCGCTCGCACAAGACTTTGCCGGATACGCACGACCCGACCGCAGCGCTGCAAGATACGGAAAAGTTCTGGACCGAGTGGTCGGCAAAGTGCCGGCCGGCCGGCGATTGGTCGGATGCGGTGCGCCGTTCGGTGATCACGCTCAAAGCGCTGACCTATGGGCCGACCGGCGGCATCGTCGCGGCTCCCACCACCTCGCTGCCGGAGCGTATCGGCGGCGAGCGCAATTGGGATTACCGCTACTGCTGGCTGCGCGATGCCACGCTGACGCTGCTCACCGTCATGCATGCCGGCTATTACGAGGAGGCGCAGTCGTGGCGCGAATGGCTATTGCGCGCCGTCGCCGGCAGCCCGGAGCAGCTTCAGATCATGTACGGCCTCGGCGGCGAACGCCGCCTGAACGAATGGGTCGCGGATTGGTTGCCCGGCTATGAGCAGTCGGCACCGGTGCGCATCGGCAACGCCGCGCACACGCAGCGGCAGCTCGACGTATTCGGCGAGACCATGGACGTGGCTTACCAGGCGCGGCGCAGCGGGCTTTCGACCCACGAATCCGGCTGGGACATCCAGCTGAAATTTCTCGAACATCTCACCGAGATCTGGCGCGAGCCCGACCAGGGCATTTGGGAAATGCGCGGGCCGGCGCAGCATTTCACCTATTCGAAGGCCATGGCCTGGGTGGCGTTCGATCGCGGCATCAAGAGCATCGAGACGTTCGGGCTCGAAGGGCCGCTCGACGACTGGCGCAAGCTGCGCGATGAGATTTACGAGGATGTCTGCGAGCGCGGCTTCAACAACAAGCTGGGAACGTTCGTGCAGGCCTATGGCTCGGAGCAGCTCGACGCCAATCTATTGCTGTTGCCCTGCATCGGCTTTTTGCCGGTCACCGACCGGCGTATCGCCAATACCATCGCGGCGATCGAACGGCACCTCGTGCGCGACGATTTTGTCATGCGCTACAGCACCGGTGAGGTCAACGACGCTTTGCCGCCCGGCGAAGGCGCGTTCCTCGCCTGCAGCTTCTGGCTGGTCGACGTCTATATGCTGCAGGACCGCTACGACGACGCCGAGCGGCTGTTTCGCCGTCTCGTCGGCCTGTGCAACGACGTCGGCCTGTTGAGCGAGGAATACGATCCGCGCGCCAAGCGCCTCATCGGCAACTTTCCGCAGGCCTTCTCGCATCTGGCGCTGATCAACAGCGCCTACAATCTGACACGCGAGCGAAAGCCGGTGCAGCAGCGTGCCCAGGACGAGACCGTGCCGCCCAAAAGAGGTCGTGGCGGCGGACTGATAGCGGGACTGCGGCGCAGCCGCTAAACGATTGCTAAGTCGCCGGTCTTCTTCTTATGCAGCTCGGCGCGGCGCCGTTGATTCTGCACAAACGCCGTCGGCGGGTTCGCCTGATTCTTGCGCAGCACGATGCGCGAGATGTGCTCATAAAGCGCCTTCGGCGAAACCGGCTTGACCAAGAGCTCGTCCACCCCGGACTCGTTCACCCCCAGCGCCGCGGTCTTGGTCAAATAGCCGGACAGCACGATGATCGGAATCCGGCTGGTCGGAGCGCTGGGCGCTTTCAGCATCTTGATGAATTTAAGCCCGTTCAAATCGGGCATGATCAGATCGGTGATGATGATGTTCGGCGTCGTGCTGCGAGCAAGTTCGAGCGCTTCGGCGCCGCTTGCGGATTCGTAGACCTCGCGGCTGCCAAAGCCATGCAGCATCGATCGTATCAGGCGGCGCTGGAACGGCTGATCGTCGACGATCAGGAAACTGATCGACGCAAAATCCAGCGGGAACGAATGCCCGCCGGCGGATGGACGCGTGGCGCCCGTCACGTCAGCGCTGCCGGGTCATGCGGATTTGGCCTCGCCGACGGCGGTGTCCCGCCTGGCCGCGCCGGCTAAATCGTCGATGATTTGCCCGATCAGGTCCGCGGCCACGGCAAGAGCGTCGCGCATACGGTCTTTGCCGGCGCAGTCCGGCCAATCCGGCAGTGTCATTTCCTGTCGCCGCAGATTGTCCTTCAGGCTTTGCAATTTGGCAAAGACGTTCGGCGCATCGGCGTCGTCCAGTTGCGGCTGCAGCGTGCGCGTCACGAACAGCAGAATCTCGCTGTCGGAAAGTCTGCGGAACGGCTCGCGGCCAAGCTCGCTTTTCTTCGCCGTTCGCGCCATGCACTGTCCCCTGACGTCGGCCGATGGCCGGCCAACAAAAGTCTGCGCCAGCCACGCCCCCGCAATGAAGCAATAGCGCAATTTGCGCCGCGACAGCTTAAGAACCGCGCTCCCGCCTGTCAGAGATTGCCTGACGTCTTAACGAAGCCGTTACCGTGTCCGGCGCTCAGAAATCCAGCCAGCCCTGGCCGGACGCATAGCGGACCAATTCGGCGCGCGTCTTCAGGCCGAGCTTTTCCAGGCCGCGCGCCTTGTAGGTCTCGATCGATTTCACGCCGACGTCGAGCCGCGACGCGATCTCCTTGTTGGTGAAGCCGAGCGCGGCCATCTTCAGCACGTCGGCCTCGCGGTCGGTCAGTGCCGGCGCGACGCCTTTGCGCGCCGCCAGCCGCTTGTTGACCTGTTTGCTCTCGAACACCCGGCCGACGATCGCGGGATCAATGTACAGCCCGCCGACCATCACGGCGCGGATGGCCTGGACCAGATTTTCCACGGCCGAGCGCTTGAGCACGTAGCCGCGTACGCCGGCTTCCAACGCCTGGTTCAGATAGGCGCGGTCCTCATGCAGGGTGAGCACGAGAAGTTTTAGCGCCGGCATTTCGCCGTTGAGGCGCCGGCTGAGCAGGATGCCGTTGAGCTCGGGCATCGATATGTCGAGCACGGCGACGTCGGGGCGCTGCTCGCGAATGATCTTCAGCGCGCTGAGCCCGCTCGCGGCCTCGCCGACCAGCTGCAAATCCGGTTCCGCCCGGATGAGATTGCGCAAGCCATCGAGCACGATGGGATGGTCGTCGGCAAGGACGATGCGGATTTTCCCGGTCACGCCGCTGTCCTTTGGCCGTCGAGCGCGATGCGGGCGAAAAGCGTGGTGCCGGCGCCGACCGCGGATTCGATTTCAAGCGTTCCGCCGATCAGTATCAAGCGCCCGCGCATGCCGTCGAGTCCCAGGCCGCCATAGCCGCCCGGTTTCGCCGCCATGGCGCTGACGTCGAAGCCGCAGCCGTTATCCTCGATGATCACCTGCAAGGTCGCGCCGACGCGCCGGATGACGACGCTGACGTCGGACGGCCCTCGGGCGTGCTTGACGATATTGGTCAAGCCTTCCTGCACGATGCGATAGACGGTGGTGCCGATCTCGCTCGGCACCTCGTCGAGGTTCGGATCGTCGCAGTGAAAATCGACCTCGGTGCCGCAGCGTTCGCCCCAATCGGCGATGTAACTCGCCAGCGCTTTTCGCAAACCCAGCTCATCGATCGAGGGCGGCCGCAATTCCCAGGCGATGCGGTGCAGCGTCTTGCCGAGCTCCTCCATCTTCTTGCGCACCAGATGCAGGCGCGCGCGGGCCGGGCCGTAGACCAGCGAGTCGATTTCGTTGAGCTCGAGGATGGCCGCGATCAGGCCTTGGCCGGCCTGATCGTGCAGCTCGTAGGACAGCCGCAGGCGCTCCCTTTCCTCGGCGATCGACAGGTGCCGGCGCAAGCCGATCACCAGATGGGATTTTGTCTCGCTTTCCGTCTTCAATTGCGCATTGGCAAGCGACAGGTCGCCGAGCAGCCGGTCGCGCTCGGTCAAAAGAGCGGCGATCGGCAGGCACCACAGCGAGGTGAAGGCCAAGAGCACCTGCATCGCCAAGATACGCTCCGAGAAATCCGATCGCGACAGAATGGGCTCGCCGATATTCAAGAGGACGAAGCTCGAGGTGAAAAGCGCGGTGAGGAGGTTCGCCGTCGTGGCGCCGATCATGCCGAAGCGGAGCGTCGAAAACAGAATCGCCGGGACCAAAAGGAAGACGAAGGGGCGGAAATATGCCCCGCAAATTCCAACGGCGATGACGAATGTAAAAATCGCCGCAGCCTCGGCGGCCCGCTGCCGCACGCGCAGCTCATGCCACTCCCGCGACGTGACGCTGATGAGGAACGGCGCCACGACAATCATGCCCAAGGCATGGGCGGGATAGGCTTGGAGCCAGACCGTGCGCCACGGAATTCCGTGCGCCGCGCCGATCACCATCGCGTTGACGGCGTTGTTGCCGGCCGGCGCCACGCCGCCCGCGATGAAGATGAAAATGAGCAGATTTTTGAAGCTCGTGAGATTGGCGGCGTTGATGTGCAAGACCGAGAGGAAAGCCAGCGTTACCGCGACTTCGAAAATATTGGCCAAGCCAAAGATCGCGGAAGATGCCGCGCTATCGCCGACGGCGACGTTGGCGAGTGCAATGGCGCAGGCGCTGCCGACGATGATCGAGCCGTAATTGCGCAGATTGCGGGTGTGACGGAGCAGCGCGACCAGGACGATGGCGTTCGCCGACCAGATCGTTGCGGTAAAATTCGGGCTGAGCAAAAAATCGAGGGTCAATAGCGTGACCACGAAAATCGCGACCGGCAGCAACACGTGTCCGGCGAGCGAGAGATCCTCTGGTTCCCGGTTGGCGGCTATTTCGGCGTCGACGGTCCCGCCGTCGGCCGCCGGCAGGCGGAACGGATCCAGTCCGGTCGACGACCGGCCATGCACGGCGGCGGCGATTATGTTGGAAAGCCCCGTTTTCTCCGGCATGTGTCGGTCGGCCGCCGCGGTTGCACTGGCCAGAAACGCAAAAAAACAAATGGGCGAATCAGGCCATCCCGGCTGAGAATAATCTCACGAAGGCAGTGCCCGAGCGATAGCGATTATCGGCGCGGCGGTGCTTCACCGCACCGGCACAGCGGATCGGCGACGGCAATCAGATGGTGAAATTCACCGTAAAGGAACTGCCGTTCGGGTCGGACGGCATCGACATCGCATTGCCGTTCGGGTCCTTCATGATGATGCCGTTCGGCGAGCGCGCAAGCTTTGGCGTGGTGTTATTGACGCTGATCGCGCTGAACGTGGTCGAGCCGAAATTGGGCATATAGGCGAACCCGGGCGAGGAGGACCCGCAATCTTTGATGCACGGGCCCTCCATGATCCATTCGACGGAGGTCAGGCTCGAGGCATACTGCAATGTTATCGTGTACGGCTGCGGCCATCTGCCCGCATTGGTCAACGTGAGGATCCAAGTCGATAGCGCGTAAGGCGCGCATGCCGCCGTGCATTGAATCGTGGCGGTGATCGTATCGCCTGGCTTGACCGGATATTGCTTGCGACTGATCGGAACCTCGGTATCCGGAAGGACTTCGTACCAGGCAAAATATTCGGCGTCGCCGCTGAGCGCGGCCGCTTGCATGGTGCCGATTTGAATGAGCGTCTCGTCGCTGTCCTGGCCGCCGACCCCGATCCAGGTCGAGGAAGCTTCGACGTCTGGCGAGCCCGAATAGGATTGGTACGACACCGCAGGAACGGTCCAGCTGCCTTGCACGGTGGTGTAAGTGCCGCCGCCGTTTATGCCGTAGCCCGACCAATTGTTCGACAGGGTTTCGTTGTTCGGCCCTGAGAGCAGCATGCCCTTGGCGTCGCGCCAGCGAAACATGCGGGACTGCGAGCCCTGTGCGATCGTCTGCAAATTGGTCGCGGAGCCTTTGACGGCGATCGTGTCCGTCCAAGGTCCCGCCGCCCAGGCCAGGATCAGGGCCGGTACGGAAAATCGCATGAGAAACGTCAGCGCACGCGAGCGAGTTCTCGCGTCATTTCTGCCGTACCACATTCACCCTCTCGCCCTCGCGTCGCGCCCAATACAGCTTGCCATAAGGCCGCGGCTAAAAAAAGCCGACGGATTCGCAGCCGGTACCTGCCTTGAAGCTGCCCTTGGCGCGGCGCGTGGGGATATCGATGACGTGCATGGAGCCGTCGCCCTGGCAGGCGACGAACAATTCGTCGCCGCGGAACGCCATGTCCATCGGCTGCGAGCCGACCTTGATCGCGGTCTGCTCGCGGAACGTCGGATCGATCAGGCTCACGGTATCGCTGTTGAGGCTGGTGACCCCGATCACGCTGTTGTCCGGCGCGTAGCGCGCGATCTGCGCCGCCTTCGGCACGTCCTTGAGCACAATCTCTTCGCGCACCCGACCGGCTTCGGTGTCGATCAGAAATAATGTCGGCTGCGCGTCGTCGACGGCGACCACGGTGCGGCCGTCGGCCGAGATGGCGATGCCGGCGAGCGGCCGCGACGTCTTGATCTTGCCGAGGAGTTTGCGCTTCG
>Ga0210395_10002587_pt1 | contig 14027 bp, 14 predicted proteins | sample IncBWH4OmetaG_FD_150861 | JGI IMG/M metagenome (GOLD analysis project Ga0210395, IMG submission 150861) | Forest soil microbial communities from Barre Woods Harvard Forest LTER site, Petersham, Massachusetts, United States - Inc-BW-H-4-O ... | reverse complement strand
CCGCATCTGTTGGGTGTAGGCCAACTATTCTGGTCCGTTGAACTACCGGCGCGAGAAATTGGTAGAGGGTACAGGAGTCGAACCTGTCTGGCCGCGCTAATCTGGCGCCGAAGTGGGTATAAGCCACTGCCCCTCGCCGGAGGCCCCTCCACTGGTGGCTCGCGATGGATTCGAACCATCCGCGACGGCTTTATGAGAGCCGCGTTCTTCCTACTGAACTAGCGAGCCTAGTCTTGCCTCGAAAATTGGCTGGCCGGGCAGGATTCGAACCTGCGCATGGCGTGAGTAACAGTCACGTGCCTTTCCAGCTTGGCTACCGGCCAAAAAACATCCGTAAAAAGCAAAAAGCCCCGACTTTTGTCGGAGCCTCGGAAATCGAATCTGAACTTGGAAATTTAGCGAATGATCAGACCAATCCCGAGGGCCGAGCGCGATTGACGCGCCGTCTCATAATGGATTTGGTCTGTATCGTCATTTTCGAAATCGAGTATAGCATTGCTTTTGGCGGGAATCCACCACTAACAAACTGTTCTGTCACTCAAGTTACTCGCTGCCCTCCGTTCCCTTATCTGTCACTGACTTAGCACCCTTGCCACGGAAGTGGCTTGACCCCAAATCTCGAACAGAGCTAGCGTCGAGCCGTGCTGACGATTCGTGCCATGACCGGCGGTGAAGGCTACGCACAGCGCCATCTCCAACAGAGCGACTACTACGACCAGAATCGGACCGTCAAAGGCCAGTGGCACGGACGCGGCGCTGAACTGGTTGGGCTCAAAGGAGAGGTTACCTCCGAGGATTTCGAGGCGGTGCGTCAGGGCCTCCACCCGCAAACGGGAGAATTCCTCCTTCAACGTCACGGGGCAGATCGCATTGCCAGCAATGGTGAGGAGCAAAGTAAGGCACGTTCTCTTTATGACATGACATTTTCAGCGCCGAAGTCCGTCTCTGTGATGGCCATTGTTGGCGGTGATGACAGACTGTTCACAGCGCACGCAACTGCCGTGCGCGAGGCCCTGCAGGAAGCAGAACAATACTCGGCCACTAGGGTTCGCCTCGCCGGCCTGAACGAAAATCGAGCAACCGGAAACTGGATCGTAGCTTCCTACACTCACGACACGAGTCGTCAGCTAGATCCTCAGCTCCACACTCATGCCGTCGCTGCCAATCTCACTTACGATGGCACTGAAGGGCGTTGGAAGGCGCTACAGGTTTCCGGTCTGTACGAACGTCGCAGCTACCTGACTGAGGTCTATCGCAATGCCCTGGCTCGCGAAGTCCGCGCCCTTGGTTACGAGGTTGAAAACCGTCACGATGTTCGTGGTCGCGACAAGGGATTCGAGATCGCAGGATTCTCCCAGGACCTCCTCGACAAGTACAGCCAGCGCAGTGCCCAGCGGGACTCGGCCATTCAGGAATTCACTAATTCACGTGGTCGTGCGCCAACAGACAACGAGGTTGCGGTACTCGTTCGGGAAAACGCGGGCTGACAAGCTTCAGGAGATATCGACCGAGCGAGTCCGTAACCTTCAGCAAGAACGAATGACCCCGGACGAGAAGCAAATGCTTCGTGAGGTTTTGAACGAAGCTCAGACACAATCCTATTCACCTCAAATCAATCGCGGTGTGCATGAGTCTTCGCTTGCATACTCCCAGGAGCACATCTTCGAGCGTCTCTCAGTTGCCAGGGAACATGAGATTCTAACCGAAGCTCTTCGTCACGGGCGCGGCAACGTCGAACTCAGTGACCTTCAGGGCTCTCTCCCTTGAATGCGCGAAAGGGACTCTCATCTCTGCCGGGGATGAAATTGCGACACACGCGACCCTCCAACGTGAGCGTGACATGATCGCGGTAGTTAACCGAGGGACAGACCGCTACGACCGCCTCGGCAAAGGCTGTGACTTTGAGCCTTCGGACAAGCTGCGTCCCGAACAAAGGCGCGCTGTCGACGCAGTGCTCGGTTCTCGCGATCTGGCGATCAATCTTCGAGGTGCCGCTGGTACTGGCAAGACTGCTACGCTACGTGAAATTGACCGTGGCCTCAGAGAGGCCGGACACGACGTTTTTGCGGTGGCTCCTACGCGGAGTGCCGTGGACGAACTGGAAAAGGTCGGCTTCCGAGATGCGATGACGGTCTCACGACTTCTGGAAGATCAGGAACCACAGAGCGCGCTGCGCGGGCGGGTTTTGATTGTTGATGAAGCAGGTATGGTTTCTGGCCGGCAAATGCAAAGCTTGCTCCATCTCGCAGAGGATCAGGGAGCCAGAATTGTCTTTTCCGGTGACACGCGGCAGATTCCCAGCGTTGAGGCCTCGGATGCGTTGCGCATTTTGGAACGGGAGTCTGGCCTAAAGAGTGTGTCACTTACCGAAGTACAGCGGCAGACGAACTCCCTCTATCGCGAGGCCGTAAAGACCATGAGACATTCACCGGAAGAGGGGTTCGCACAATTGGAAAGGCTCGGTGCCATTCGCGAGGTATCAATCTTCGACCGAGGCCAAATGGTGACGGAGCTGCATCGTGAATTTCGATCCGAAGGACGCGATACGCTGGTAGTTGCGGGCACTCATGCTGAGATTTCCCAACTCACCGACGCGATTCGCCAGGATCGGAAAGAACACGGCGAAACGGGAGTCGGCCATTTTTTTGATCGGTACGTATCGCTCCAGTGGACAAGAGCCCAGAAAGAGGAAGTGTCAAACTATCAAGAGGGGCAGATTCTGCAGTTTCACAGAGACACGAAACTTGCAAAACGCCATGAGTCTCTGGAAGTCGTGAGTGTTGGACCTGAATCTCTGGTTGCGCGACAAGAAACCGGGGAAAAGGTGAGCATCTCGCCGAAACAAGCGCGGGCCTTCTCCGTGTATGAGCATCAGCCTATTGAAATTGCCACGGGCGACAGCCTGATGCTCACGGCAAACCGTCGAGGGGTGGAATTCAAGGCGACTAACGGAGAGCTGGTCAAAGTGAAGTCCCTGAACGGCGGAGCCATTCATCTCGAAGACGGAAGAACACTTCCTGCGAACTATCACGAATTCACCCACGGATATGCGGTCACCGCCCATCGAAGCCAGGGCAAAACCGTAGACACCGTGATCATCTCGGCAGACGCGATGAAAAAGGAACTGTTCTATGTCGCCGCAAGCCGCGGCCGGAGCGAGATCGCTGTCGTCACCAGCGACCGCGAGCAACTTCGTGAATCCGTCGGTGTATCCACGATGCGGCAGTCCGCGATCGAGCTAGCTCGAAAACAGCTTTCCGCGCACACTCTGGAAATCAGGCACGATGTTCACCTTGTGCCTGGAGTGAACCCGCTCGCTGGACAGCAGATCGGAGAGCATCTTTCTTCCGTTCCGACTCACACACCGGAACCGGAAGGGACTCCCCATGTCGGAGTAGAACGTGACCTCGGTGGCCCCGGTCTTGGTCTCGGGCTTTGAGGTCTCGCGGAGAGCCACACTTGCACATTCCCCACATGGCGGAGGATGGGCCGGGCGTAAGGATTGTGTCAAGGCCGCGTCTTGTGCGCCGCGAAGCGGTCGTGAGCCTTGACACGAGCCGCACCCCGACTATGCTTAGCGCCGTGGGGAGACGACATTTTTCAGAGTTACTTCCAGGAACTCACTCTCTCCGCACGTTTCTGAAAAGCTCCGGAGAGTGAGTGATTGCGAGCACGGAGCAGCAACTTGCGGCCTTCAGGAGTGCGCGTGTACCCGTTCAGCATCTTTGTCGGACTAGCGCTTTTGAGGCCTCTAAAGAATCTCTTCGCATCCAAGTTTCTAGAAACCTTGCTCAACTCACCCCTGATGCAACGCCAGTTCGACCAACTGTCGCCGGGATCGACTCGCCGGACGTTGGCCCTCAACGGACTGAAATCGGCTCAGATACCTGTACCACCCCTCACGGAACAAGAGCGGATCGTAAATCGGGCCGAGTCCCTGCTGGCAAGAACAGAGGACATAACCAGCCACCTCTCCCGAGTCCCTGTGATCCTCAAACGCTTTCGCCAAGCGGTGCTGACGGCGGCATGTTCGGGGAAACTGACGGCTGAGTGGAGAGAAGCGGGCCATGCCGCTGAGGATGTTCGCTCGTTGCTCGAACATATCCTGCGCATTCGACAACTGCACGGTTCCGCGAGGACTCGAAGCCGTTCATATCAACTAAGAAGTGATCTGCCCGATATTCCTTCCACATGGGTCTGGATTCCCTTCGGGGATTTGATCGCCTCCCTGCGGAGTGGTTCCACCGAGCCTCCTTTGAATGAGGAGACACCCTATCCAATCCTAAGGTCGAGCAGTGTCCGGCCCGGTGTGGTTCATCTTAATGATGTGCGCTACTTGACCGACCGACAGAGTCAAAACGCTGATAACTTCATTGCAAGAAACGACATGTTGTTTACTCGCTTGAGCGGAAGCATCGAGTTTGTTGCAAACTGTGCCGTTGTGCCTGAGCTAAATGGGAAGCAAATCCAGTACCCTGATCGCCTTTTCTGTGGGAGACTTCTTGAGCCTCAGTGCGTTTCGTTTTGTGAGTTGTGTTTTGCATGCCCCTCCCTTCGAGATTTCCTTACCATCGAATCAAAGTCGTCTGCTGGCCATCAGCGCATCTCAATGAGCGCGATAACGGACATGCCCATTCCATTACCCCCCTTAGCCGAGCAGCGAGAAATCGTCAGAGTAGTCGATAGTCTCTTCACCTTAGCTGATGTAATCGAGGAGCACGCCTCCACTGCAACTTCGCTTTCTGACAAGCTGACGCAATCTATCCTCGCCAAAGCCTTCCGTGGCGAACTCGTCCCGACCGAAGCTGAACTGGCTCGGCGCGAAGGCCGAGAGTATGAGCCTGCGTCGAAGTTGCTGGAGCGGGTCAGGAAAGAGCACGAGTCTAATGCTTCGAGCAAGCCAGAGCGGAAGCGGAGACGAACGAAGAGCAAGGTCACGGCATAGCCATAAGTGCAAACAGAGGTGAAACCCGCATGAACGCTATCAACACAGACAGTTGGGAGGATTTCGAGCAGAAACTCAAAAAGTTGCGAACGGAGAATGACAGCGAATCATCGCCACTGCTATTCCGTGGTCAAGGCAACTCCACGTGGCCTCTGACAACGACACTTGATAGGTATACGAAGAACGGGATGACGTTGTTGGGTTATTACAACCTGATAACTGGCAGCATCGGACCCGAGGTCCAAACGTTTTCTGGTGTGGACGTGCCCGAACGCCGCCAAGATGTTGCGAAGAGTTTTTTCGATAAAGGTTTGATGTTTGCGTTTCCCAGCCAGTTCCCGGATGCCCCACTCTATGGCTACATGGCGTACCGCATTACTCAAGCCGCGCCTCTTGCGCCGTTCATCGAAGGGATAATCTTGGAGGCTGCGAAACGTCTCCCGGCCTCGTGGTGCGGCTTTGCGTCTTGCACTTCCCGAGTTGATGGGAGAAAGAGTTATTGACAGGGACGGACGATTAAGGAGTTTGCTGCTGTCCACTACGAGCACAATATGCTCGCACCCACGATATGCCCCAAGCATTTTGTTCAGCCGCTTCTCAGTGACCCAGAAGAAAACCTTGCGATTCAAGGTCGCATACCACTCGGCTGGTGTCATGCCGCTAGTCAGGCATTTACGCAGAGCGACATCACTCATCGGCTTCTGGTCACGAATCAGAATCGCTCCGTATTTTCCACACGCGAGTTGCACTGACTTCGGGCGATGCTGACTCTCGATCCTACGGCGCTCCTCTCCAACGCTGCCACACAGATCAAGCAGTGCTGAAGTGCTCAAAAGTCCCAGAGCGCGGATCGATTCCCAAGTATTGGGTTCTGCCATGTGGTACACAAAGGGATAGTGAGCTACAAACTCTTCTAGGGTCATGCGATGGGTTGCGTTTCAGGAAAGCAGTTGCGTCCCTTCGTCGAAGGAACAAGCAATAGCTTATGGCTTCGGCTTCACGGTTGAAGGTTGGCACCATTCCTTATGGGCGGTGTCACTGCAATACATTGCTATCCTTTGGCGCGTCGTGTCTTCATGGTACAAAATCGAATCGTCTTCGGTTACCTCTAGAAACTTTTTATAAATCTCCTCCGCAACTGCGTCGGGATCAGAACCCACCACTAGATGAGGACTTGTTGGGCCGATGACAACAGGCTCTACGGATTTTCCGTAAAAATCGACCGAGTAAGCGCAGACGATGGTTTTTCCCGGACTCAGTTCCGAGCAATCCATCTCTAATACCAAGTCCATGTCTTGAAGGGATTCGCTCAATCTGTAACGCCCGGAACTTAGGATACGCGGCTTCAGAGCGTTTTGCAGAGCAGGTACTTTGTTGTATGTGTTGGCAATCACCACAGTGCGAATCGTGGGCCTTTTCCGGTTCCCACTCCCTTGCGGAGCAACTATCATTGATAACATCATCGCCACAGCCGTAAATACGATACTCATTTTGTTCTCCGCCAACCCGCTGACAAATGTTACTCGCAGCGTATCGTAACCCTGAAACACCCATGATGTCGAACGCGATCTGAGGGCGTGCCGTGCGGATCGCTTTGAACAGGACCAAGGGAGGTCATTGAGAGGATGGAACCCGGCCCTCTTGTGACAGAAAGCCGGGTGGGCGACATCGTATCGTCGAGGAAGTCATCCTAGTTGGGTAAGCGTTTCTCTACGACCCAAACCTTCACATTGACTTCGCATCCGGTATTCCATGGAGGTCCACAGTAAAGCGTTATGATGAAGTCCCCCCATGCTACTGGACCGAAGGGAGAAGCAGTTACAGTTGCATCGCGAACAGAGTAGTATTCGCGCCCTCCGACTTCGATATAGAAGCCAGCCGGGACGTTATTGACTGTCATCGGTGAAGTTGCTCCTCCCTCACAGCAGTGAAAACCCACCCCACGCTGTTCGTTGTATTCATGGTAGTCGTTGTCAATCTTCATACCCGGCCCCACGTGAACAGGTAGAGACATCTGCTGCGTCCAGCCCCCTTGGTTGGGCGTGCGCGAAAACTGCATTATCCCTAGGAACCGAAACCTCTCATCGGAAAAGCCAGTCGGCTCGTCAGGACGATGAACGGGAGGCGCTGGCGGAGAAGGCGGAGAGGGAGAAGTAGGCTGCGAGACTCCGGCAGGAAATCCAAAGGTGAATGCTTGGTGACCGTAGTGATCTCCAGTCCAAGTTACATAACCGAGCCACTTGTCTTCTCCTGCGCCAACTGTGACTTGGAAGTCGTCGTTGCTGAAGTCTACACCGTTTTGCGTGCCCCAGTTCTTGAGGCGCACAGTGAGAGTGTGATTTGTGTTGTTCTTGATCATCCACGAACGCAACGTCGTGTCGTTGTTAATAGACACTTGGTGAATCCAAACCTCCTCCGCGACGGCAATGTTTGCCAACCCAAGGAGCATGGTCAGGGTCGCTGCGATAGCTACCTGCTTAAATCTGTTCTTGCTTCCTTTCATTCTTGTTACCCTCAACAGGACCTGTTTACGTTCAGGGGAGCCTGCATACCTCGCAGTGTCTGCTCGTCCTGTTTGGCAAACAAGATTACGGAACGATTGGTAGATCACTTTGGTCACATGAACCAACGTGGTCAACCGCCATGGAGACCGGACAGGGCCGCACGGGCATAGCCGGGGAAAAATCCCAGCAGATTGCCATGGACAGGCACTATGGAAAGGCCGCACGGACGCGGAACAAAATGCAATACGTTTGCCCCCAGCGCCGCAAGGAGGACCCATTTCAGGGGGTATGCCCCACCTCTTTTTGGCTCAGAGATTCCCTCGGCTCACGCTTGGAGTTCGCATTGCATTCGCGGTTCGTAGTCTCCTCCTAACTCCTGCTCATCGTTCGGTGATCGCTCGGCTAATGCTTGGCCCATCGCCTGACCCTCCCTGCTGAAGGAGGTGGGTAACAGCCTGAGCACGGCAGATCGCCTAGATGCCTTCGCTTGTCCTGTCGTTTGATGGCAGCACACGGCCAGCGCCGGGAGCGAGCGCACAGGTGGAACGCCCAGCACCATGCGGAACGCGGCTCTCAGAGCCACATTTGACCCACCGTTAATCAACTAGACAACGTTACCCACAGCGAATATACAGCGAAGTGCTTGGCATCTCGTTGAGCGAGCACACCTTGCATCTGGAGTAGACAAACCATGGGGATTGACTAGGCCAGAACGGTGCAGAATCTACACGCTTCAGCAAGGTAAGGCCATGGGTTGCCAGCATTTGCAAAACATGTGCATACGTGACAATGCTATGCAATATCTGCCATAATGAAGTTAGGTCGGAAAGCCCACGAGAGCCGAAGACCAAAGATTGACAAAGGATAGGACCGAGGGAAGCTGAGAAGGAACCGAGTCAGGGTCACCAGAGAGAATCGGGAGCGTCGGGAGACGGCACCTGAGGAAGCAAGGGATAGGACGGACGAGGGGAAAGCGAAGCGGACCAGAGCCAGCACAGAGAGCCAAGTAAGAGCGGGGACGAGGAACAACAACGCCAAGCACCGCCGAAGCGCGGAGAGCCAGCAGTGATTCACAAGCCCTCGGGTGACGCTCAGAAAAACTTTCGATACGAGTTGGGATAGCAACCAGCTCACTCGTACGCTGCGTCGAGAGATCGACAGCGGCCCATCAAAACGATCACACACATTTGAGTTTCAAAGACAGAGCAGGTGCCCAGAGCAACTGTTCTGCACTGTGCAACTCAATCACAAAGGATACCGAGATGAAACCGAAGCCAACGAAGAAGCAGAACAAGGTGCGCTTGGTTCTGATGGCAGAGCCTGACCAGATCACGCGCCTCGCAAAGATCACAGAAAAGACCGGAGCCACGCAGTCCGAACTGGTGCGTCGTGCCATCAACCTGTTTCTGTCCCAAGAGGAGAAGTGAACCATGCACTACTTCGAGGGTTACGAAATCACCGCATTGTTGCAGGCAGCGTATGAACGCAACCGCGTGCATCATCTCTTGATGCTTGTGAGCCTGTGCCACGGGTTGCGCGTGTCCGAAGCAATAGGGCTGACCTCCGCTGATGTGCAGGGCACTTCGCTCGTAGTTCGTGCCTTGAAGGAGTGCCCCGACCAGATTCAACCTCTGCACTTCTCAGACACGGCACTCTTTGATGAGCGTTCGCTTGTGTGGCACGCCGGGGCCATTGCTGACTCTGCCACCAAAGACAAGAGACTCTTCCCCATGTGCAGGCAGCGAGCGGATCAACTCATACGGAGGTATGGCAGGATCGCAGGAGTCATCGCAGCGAAGTGCCACTTCCACACGTGGCGTCACAGCACCGCAATGCTGGTGTGGGAAACCAGCCACTCGTTGAGTCAGGTGCAGCAGGTGCTGGGTCACCGTTCGATGAGCACAAGCATCATCTACCTCCGAGAATCGGACAGAAATAAAGGCTTGGTCTCACTGAGGACGGGTCTGGAGTCGGTCGCAGCATGCAAGTAGGAACAGGAGATTCAACAAATGCCAAGTGTTAAGAGCAAGACGAAAGCTGCGCCGAAGTGCCCCGGCCCCGGCTGCGAGAATCCAGCAGGCACTGTAGGCAAGAACGGGTGCTGCTCGAAGCGGTGTGCATCGAACTACAACGCACAGCAATACCGTCGCAGCAAGGGGCAGAAGTCGCGTGAGGAAGCGGTCGCTGATCTGGAGCTACGCCCCTGCCCACAGTGTGGCACCGAGTTCACCCCAGCTACGTTCGGGCAGAAGTATTGCTCTGAGGCGTGCAGGGATGACGCGGCGAATGAGAAACGGAGAACCAGAGAGAAGCCCTTCGACAAGCGAGAGGTTTGTCTTGAAATGTTGGATTTTGTTGTCGTCAGCAACCTTACAAACGACACCGAATGGGAGAGTTATCCGTGGATCAGCAAAGAGGACTACTACAAAACCGACAAGCGTGCCGACAGGACGAAGGAACTCATCGCGGAAGCGCAGCGGTTCTTAGGCACCAACAAGTTCTCGATGCGCTACCTGTTCTACCACCTCGTGTCCATCGGGATGCTGACGAACTCCAAAGAGCAATACGATTCGTTGACAGATCACATGACCACTGCGCGTGAGCGTGGTGATCTGCCACCTGTGCGCTTCACCCAACGAGTGGGCTACTCAGTGTGCAGGATTTGGGATTGTTTGGGGGGGGGCGTCCCCCAGTCTGGGACGGACTACGGCACCACAGCGGCTTTGATCATGGCTTTCGCCTCAGCTTTGGCCTCGTGCATGGTGTTCTTCCGTGTGGCACGCAGGCTCTTCACCAGCGGGTTCAGCGCGTAAGAAGGAAGCCTGCGGCTGATGCCGTCGATAACGATACGCTCATCAAGCCAACCCTCTTCCACGGCTTCACAGATCATCATCGCTGCGCGAATATAAAGGTTTGCCGTGCGCCGAACTCGGGCGCTGCCGGAGTTGTTCGCGGTCACGTCCACGCCAGACAACTCCGTCACAGCGTCTGTGACGTTCCGCATGCTGTATCGAATACCTTCGATGTTGTGGTTGACAGTGCGACTGAAGTACGGGGCAATGCGAACGTCCTGTGGGCGCAACCCATACGGCAGTTCTGGTGAGTCCAGTGTGCCATCGGCAAACATCCTCACGACGCTTCTTACGATCTTGACGGCAGAGAGAAGGTCCGCCGCAACCCTAGCCTTCACACTTCTTTTCCGTCTCTGTCTCTTCATGGCAGTCTTCTCCTTCCGCGTTGATTGCGCGTTGTCGAATCTTTAGATTGATCGGGGGTTCCGCGATGACGCGGAGTTCTGCGCCGGACACGTCACGGGTCAGTTTTGTAGGGATTTGGCCGGGAACCCGACCACATAACTAGTATACACCCTCCCAATGGTGGTCGCAAGCAAAATCGTCTCAGGATGAGATTGAGGGATGGCCAAGGTTCGCCTCTGTGCAAGGTCATTCCGCGTTAAGTATTGCAACATGTGTTGATTAGATGGGAAAGCGAAGACCTTGCGTCCTCGGCCTTGGTTTAAGCCCGCACGCTGCCGGAAGGCTGGTTCTGCCCTCTAAAGGGCTATTTCTCCTCTCCCTGTGGTGTCCGAAACGACGATGATTTTGTGCTGTCTCTGGCATTTCACCATGCTCGCCTTTTATCCTGCCGCATGAGCGTCACTCAGTTCTGGGTGTGCCTATCGACACGGTGCAGGAGAACGTGGTGATTCTCTTCCTCTTCAGCCGGGGCTGCTTGAAGAGATCACGACCAGCAGCAGCGAACGCTGCGCGAACAGAACTGCCTTGGCCCCGGCCTTTCTGATGCTGTGCGTTGGGTTTCAACTCACTGAAGACCGCTTCGATGACGACGATTTTCATAGATGACACAACCTCCTTCGTGACAGAATCGGTGTGATGGATGATCTGATCTATATCCGCGTGAGCACCGAGGAGCAATCCGACAGCCTCCCGGTGCAGGAAAAGAAGTGCCGCGACTTCGCCCAGTCACAGAGTCTGAATGTGACGCACGTCTTCACAGATGCTGAGTCGGCTCGCACTACTGGTCGTCCTCAGCTTCAGGCGATGCTCGCTTTCTGCCGCAAACACAAGAAGAAGATTGGGAACGTAATCGTTGCTGATCTCTCACGTCTTGCTCGAAACGTTGTGGATCAAGGCAGCATAATCGCATCGCTCGCAGAGCAGGGCATCCGCCTTCAATCTGTAGACGAACAGCATATTGACGGCACGGCCTCAGGTAAGTTCATGGCTGGGATGACGGGTGTGTTCAACCAGTACTTCTCCGACAGCCTCAGTGAGCGTACGAAGTATCGCATGCAGGCCGCAGTGAAGTCAGGCCGCTTCGTTTGGAAGGCCCCACTCGGCTACCTGAACACGAAGAATGGGTCCGGCTCTACGATCAAGGTGTGACGCAGAACGTGCGCCACTCGTTCGCAAGGGATTCGAGTTGATGGCGTCTGGGAACTACCACGCGGATGATGTGCTCCGCACCATCACAGCCCTCGGCCTGCGGACTGCACGTGGTGCGATGCTGCCACGACAGACGTGGCATGCCATGCTCCGCAATCCCATCTTCGCTGGGTGGGTGAAGTCGGGTGATCTCGTAGTTCGCGGAATCCACCCACCAATCGTGGGTCAAGAACTCTTCGACAAGGTGCAGGAGGTTCTAGCGAGCCGTTCAACGACGGCGCAGGCACGGCAGGTGCTGAATCCAACATTCCCACTTCGTCAGTTCGTGCGCTGCGCGAAGTGTGGCAAGGGTCTGACCGCTGGGATAGCCAAGAAGAAGTTCCTTTACTACTGGTGCTACAAGCCGGGATGCCGCTCTGTGTTCGTTCCAGCAGAAGAACTGGAGAAAGCCTTCGTGGGCTGGCTGGATCAGTACGAACCCACCACTGAGTATCTGGCCCAGCTTCCTGACATTGCCAAAGAGGTCTGGGCCGAGCGACAGGAACGGGCGAAACAGGACTCTCGTGCCCTCACGATCAAGCTACAAGAGCAGCGCCATTTGAACTCGGAAGCGATCAAAGCAAAGCTGAAGGGAGAGTTGCTGGCAGAGGATTTTGATGCGCTGAAAGTGAACATCACTGAGGAGACTGCGCGGATCGAGGCCGCGCTTACTGCTCTGGAATCAGAGCGTTCCACCATGGAGGAACTAATCTCCCAGACCCAGCGTGAGTTGATCGACCTTCCTGCTGCATGGGCCAAGGCCGGACTTAGCGAGCGTCGTGAGCTATGCTCGATGCTCTTTCCTGACGGTTTGGTGTGGTCTCATTCGATGGGCTTTTTGAACTCACAAAACACGTCGATCATGCAGGATTTAAGCGACTCTTTGAATGATGCGGACGATCTTGTCAAGTTTGGCGTCCCCGACGGGATTTGAACCCGTGTTACCGCCGTGAAAGGGCGATGTCCTAGGCCAGGCTAGACGACGGGGACGATTCTGAGGCTGGATTGCTACTGGACACTTGATGGTAGCAGCCGTCGGAACTCACTGTCAAAGTTCCCAGTCAAACGGTCAATCTCGCCGCAACCGCGCGCGACCATCTCAGATGACTTCCCTCACTTCGCGATGCTCTTCAAACCAACCAATTATTCGACGTCAATCCGCGATGCACACTCCTTGGTGCCACATTTACAATCTGTGTCGAGGCCGTGTAGCCTCCGACCAAAGCGTATGCCTGATCCTCTATATCTGAGCCTGTGGTTTCCCGATTTCTCCGGACCGGCGATGCTGCCTCACCTCTTCGCCGTGCTGCAGCAGTTCCCGTTTTCGGTGCAGCGTCCCGGAGTCACTTACGGTGCCGTGCAACCCGTTTCCTGGAATGAAGCCAGTGTGCTGGAACGTCGCTTCTCGCCTGGCATTACGCCGGAAGAAGCGGTCGTGGTTGCCGCCGACCTTGTTCACGATGACTACGCCTACATCTTCGACGCCTATTGGGACCTCTGGACGCCCGACGAGAAAGGCCAGCAGTGGCTGCTCATCCCCAGCCTGATCAAGTTCATTGTGCAAGGCGAGGAATTCGACGACGAAACTTACCAGGAGACTGGCCACATTGAAATCGACTTCGGCCTCGACTCGTTATTCGTGCAGGAAAGCGTTGCGCTCACCGAAGAAACTCAAGCCAAGATTCGCGACAACGTGGCCAAGCTGGTCGAGTTCACGAAGAAGGTGGAAATGAATACACGCGCTACCTCGCGCCGTCTGTGGTCGGAATCGGAAGAGAGCCTTCCGCAGAAGTTGATCGCCCGCCTGCAGAAGGTGCAATAAACCACAGAAGGCGCCGAGAAACACAGAGCGTCAGTACTCTGTGAACCCCGGGGCCCTCTGTGGTTAACGTTTTATTTCGTCCGTCCGCCTTCGACCTTCAGCGTTTCAGCCGCCGCGGCCTGCGCCGCCGCCAGCCGCGCTGTCAGCACGCGAAAAGGCGAGCAGGACACGTAGCTCAATCCAGTGCGATAGCAGAATTCCACCGACGAGGGCTCGCCGCCATGCTCCCCGCAGATTCCGACCTTCAGTGTCGGCCGCGTCTTGCGCCCGCGCTCGGTCGCCATCCTCACCAGCTGCCCCACGCCCTCCTG
>Ga0210395_10002585_pt1 | contig 14037 bp, 9 predicted proteins | sample IncBWH4OmetaG_FD_150861 | JGI IMG/M metagenome (GOLD analysis project Ga0210395, IMG submission 150861) | Forest soil microbial communities from Barre Woods Harvard Forest LTER site, Petersham, Massachusetts, United States - Inc-BW-H-4-O ... | reverse complement strand
GCCCGCGCATCCGATGACCGCCCAGGCGGCGGCCCAGGCCACCGCAGCGCGCCCGCGCATGTCCGCATGCTACGCCGGGGCGTCATCCGACCGGACGCGACGGGCCTTCCCGGCCGCGTGACGCCCGGCCCGTTCGGCTCAATAACGACCTCACCGGGACCGACAGCCGCAGGTCGGCCGATGAGCGGCCGACGCGGACGGAGAACTCGCCGGGCGGCCAGACCCAGGCCCCGGCCTCCTCGTCGTAGCGGGCGAAGGCCCGGCCCGGCACGGCCAGCCTGACCTCGGCGCTCTGGCCGGGTCCGGCCGTCGCGGCGGCAAAGGCGGCCAGGGTGCGCACCGGGCGCCCGGCTTCGGGCCGCAGCGGTTCCACGTAGGCCTGGACCACCTCCCGTCCCGTCCGCGGGCCGGTGTTACGGATCACCACGGTCAGGCCGATATCGCCGGCCGGGCCCGCGGCCTGCGGGTCCGCCACGACCGACTCGTATTCCCACGTGGTGTAGCCCAGGCCGTGGCCGAACGGGAAGCGCGGCCGTATGCCCGCCTGGTCGTAGCCCCGGTACCCGATGAGCAGCCCCTCCCGGTACACCAGCTTGCCCTTCTCGGGCACCGAATGCAGGACCGGGCAGTCGGCCTCGGCGGCCGGGATGGTGACCGGCAGCCGGCCGCCTGGCTCGGCGCGCCCGAGCAGGACGTCCGCCAGTGCGTCGCCCATGGCCTGGCCGGGCAGCCAGCAGTAGCCGACCGCGGCGACCTGGTCCGCCCAGGGCATGAGCACCGGCATCCCGGCGTTGACCACTACCACCGTGCGGCCGTTCACCTCCGCGACCCGCCGCACCAGTTCGTCCTGGCGGCCGGGCAGGGCCAGCCCGGCCCGGTCGAACCCCTCGCTCTCGGTGGCCGGGCCCGACCCCACCACCACCACGGCGGCGTCGGCGGTCCGGGCGGCCTCGACCGCCTCGGCCAGCATCGCGTCCGCATCAGGGGCGGGCACCACGCCGAGCCGGATGGCCACCGGGCCCTGCGGCCAGTCATCCGGCCGCAAGGTGATCGCGATCTCCGCTTCCCGGCCCGCCGTCAGGTCCACGGCCGCCCGGATCTCGCCGGGCCGGACCATGGCCTCCACCGGGTCGGCCGGCGGGTCGGTGTGACCCGCGGCCACTTCGGTTCCGTCGACGGCGACCGTGAGGTACCCCACCCCGCCGGCCCCGATCACGTGCGGGCCGCCGGTCCCGGCCCGGTAGCGGGCGCGCAGCACGATGGTGTCCGCGCCGCCCCGGCTGATGCCGCCCGGCAGCCCGTCCCACCAGGTGAACATGGTGGCGGTGCGGCGCTCGGTGGCGGCCAGTTCGCCCGTCCCGGTGCGGAATTCCAGCCTGACGCCCGGCTCGCCGCCCTCCGGATCCCGCAGCATGGCGGGTTCCGGCTCGGGCACGATGCTCCAGTTCACGCAGCCCGGCCAGACGGTCACGCCGGCCAGGCCCGCCAGGGCTTCGGTCAGTGCCCCGGCCGGGGTGGACACGCTGACCGGGGGCACGGTCGCGCTGCCGCCGCCCTGCGTGACGGGCCGGATCGCGTTCGGCCCGATCACCGCCAGGCTCCGGATCGTGCCCAGGTCCAGCGGGAGCGCGCCGCGGTCGTTGCGCAGCAGCGTGAACGCGGCCGCTGCGCACCGGCGCAGCAGCGACGGGTCGGCCAGGACCGGCGTGCCCGCCGTCCGGTGGCCGTTCCCGGGATTCCCGGCCGGGCCGTCGAGCGAGGCACCGTTGCGGCCGAACGCGCCCACTCGCCGGGCCAGCCGCAAGATGCGCAGGACCTTGGCGTCGACCTGGTCCTCGCTGACCCGGCCGTCCCGCACCGCCGCGGCGAGCTGGCCGCCCCACGGTCCTTCCGGGCCCGGCATGGCCAGGTCAAGTCCGGCCAGCGCGGTCGCCACCGTGGTGCGCGCCGCGTGCCAGTCGGACAGGGCGACTCCCCGGAAGCCCCACTCGTCCTTGAGGATGCCGGACAGCAGCCCGGCGTGCTCGGTCATCGTGGTGCCGTTGACCCTGTTGTAGCCGGTCATCACCAGGTCCAGGTCGGCCTCGCGGACGCAGGCCTCGAACGGGACCAGGTACAGCTCGCGCAGCACGTGCTCGGCAATGCGCGCGTCATAGGTCCAGCGCTGCGTCTCGGAGTCGTTGCCCACGTAGTGCTTGGCCGCGGCGGCCACGCCGGCCTGCCGCAGGCCGTCCACGTAGGCCACCGCCAGCCGGGCGATGAGCACCGGGTCCTCGCCGAACGACTCGAAGCCGCGTCCGCCCAGCGGGGTCCGCATGACGTTGATCGTGGGCGCCAGCAGCACGTCGACGCCCTTGCTCTTGGCCTCGGTGCCGAGGGCGAAGGCGAGCGTCCTGACCAGCTCGGGATTCCAGGTCGCGCCGAGCGCCGACGGGCACGGCAGGCTGGCCGACGGGTTGCGTTCGTCCATGGTGATGCCGCGGACGCCGGCCGGGCCGTCGCTCATGACCATCGGGCCGAGCCCGATGACAGGCAGCGGGCAGGTGCGCCAGTTGTCGGCGCCGGTCAGCAGGCGCACCTTGTCCTCCAGGCCGAGCGCGGCCAGCAGGTCGCGATCGTCGCCGGTGCAGGCCCCGTGGTTGACAGCAGGGTGGGCGGGCGCCCGGCCGCTGACGCGGCCGGGCGCCTCGAAGGCGTCACTCATTAACGGCTCAGGACGCCGGGGTGAGATGCAGGAGCGTGTACTCGATGTAGGGCGAGTTCGGCACCGGGTCGATGTACTGGTTGGCGGCGGTCGGCCAGCCGGTGTAGTCCTTGGTGGAGTACTCGTACCAGGCCGCTCCGTACAGCAGCGGGATCACCGGTGCCTGAGTGGAGACGATGCCTTCCAGCGTGTTCAGCGCCTGCTGCTGGGTCGCGGTGTTGTCGGTGCCGGCGTACTGCGCCAGGGCCGCCTGGGCCTGCGGGTTGTCGAACCGGCCGTAGTCGCCGCCGGCCGGCTTGCCGGAGGGTGCGGACAGGTTGTTGTCCATCCAGTAGTCGAAGTAGTCATACGGGGTCGGCCCCTGGTTGCTCCAGTGGATGATGGCGTCGAAGTTCCCTGACGGGTAGTCGTTGTACCACTGGGTGGCCTGGACGCCGTCGAACGAGACCTCGAAGCCCTCGGCGTTGAGCTGGTTGGCGATCAGCTGCGCGTCGGTGGCGTAGTCGGTGTAAGACGACGGGTCCTCGATCGCGAACTTGATCGGCTGCCCGTTCTTCATCCACTTGCCGCCGGTCTTGGTGTAGCCGTCGCCGGTCAGCAGCTGCGTGACCTTGGCGTTGTCGCTCGTGGCGGAGATGTCATTGCCGTAGCTGGGGTCGAGCAATGCGTTCTGGGTCGGGAGCAGCAGCCCGCTGGAGGACGTGGCCGGCGGCTCGTAGTTGGTCTCGCCCTGGGCCGAGAGCTGCCCCCGGTCGATCCCGGCGCTGACCGCCAGCCGGACCTTCGGGTCGTTCAGCGGCGCCTTGGTGGTGTTCAGCCACAGCGTCACCACGTTGTTGTCGGCGAACCAGGGCTGGTTGGAGGTCCACGTGTGGTTGTCCGTGCTCGCGGACAGGTAGTTGGACTGGACGTTGGCCACGTCGTTGCCCGCGTAGCCGATCTGGCCGCTGTCCAGCGCCGGGTTGGCGGTGGTGTTGCTCACGTAGTTCGGGAAGATCACCTCGGGCACGTGCACCTGGGACTTCTGCCAGTAGTACGGGTTCTGCTTGAACGTGACCTTCTGCGAGGAGAACGAGCCGAGCTCATACGGGCCCGTCCCGACCGGGGTGGCATCGGCGTAGGTAGCCGGGTTGGACACGCCCTGCCAGACGTGCTCGGGCAGGATGTAGGTCGACGCGATAAGGAACAGGTTGGCGAACTCCGGCTGGCTGAACGTCAGCACGGCGGTGCTGGGGTTCGGCGCCGTGGCGCTGGCCGGCAGCGGCGTCGGCGCCGGGGCCTGCGAGGCCAGCGCGGTGTTCTTCATCAGCAGGTTGAAGGTGAACGCCACGTCGTTAGCGGTCATCGGCGTGCCGTCGCTGAACTTCACGCCCGGCCGGATGGTGAACGTCAGCGTCTTGCCGCTGTTAGACCAGGCGTACTTGGTGGCCAGCCACGGCATCGGCGCGGCCGTCGGCTGCATGATGTCGAACTCGAGCAGCGGCTCGTAGGTCATCGACTGCATGTTGTCCTCGACGCCCAGGGAGGTCGAGACGTACGGGTTGAACGTCTGCGCGAACACCTGGCCGGTGTTGTCCACGATGACCAGGGGCGGGCCCTGCTTGGACGTGGACGTGGACGTCGAGGTCGAGCCGGATGATGAGCCTGAGCTGCTGCAGGCCGCCACGCCCATCGCCAGGATGGTCGCCGCAGCCAGGGCTTTTACAGTCCTGTGATTCATTGTCTAAACTCCCATTGCCCGGCCGGCTTTCGCCGGCCTGTCATGGTGACCGTGTCGGGGTCCGTCATAACTGGTGCGTGCGGGCCGGCCGGGCGCGATGCCGGCGGCCTGCCGCGCTTGCGGCTGTGCGGCGCGGGTCCTGCCCGGCCTTCCCGGGCCAGGACCGCTACGTGACGTGCCGGATCATCGCTTCTCCTCTCCAGGTCCAACAGGTCCGTGGGCCGGCCTGAGCGGTCGGGACTGGGCCGCCGTCAGCCCCGTCGCGTGCAGCCAGCAGGCGCTGGACTGCCCCGGGGCGACCTCGATGGGCTCCGGCCGCTCATCGGCGCAGACCGCCATGGCGAACGGGCAGCGCGGATGGAAGCGGCAGCCGCCAGGCGGCCGGATCAGGTTGGGTGGCGCGCCGCGGCCGCGCAGCGACGCCGTCTGCGTCCGGTCCGGGTCAGGGGCGGCGGACAGCAGCAGCTTGGTGTACGGGTGCGCCGGCGCGTCGGTGACCTGCGCGGCGGGCCCGGACTCGATGAGCTGGCCCGCGTACATGACCGTGATCACGTCGGCCAGGTAGCGTGCGGACGCGATGTCGTGGGTCACGTACAGGATGGCCAGTCCCTCGCGTTCGCGCAGGTCCGCCAGCAGGTTGAGCACGCCGAGCCGGATGGAGACGTCCAGCATCGAGACCGGCTCGTCGGCCAGCAGCACCCGGGGCTGGACGGCCAGGGCCCGCGCGATCGCCACCCGCTGCCGCTGTCCGCCGGACAGCTCGTGCGGGTACTTGGCCGCGAATACCTCCGCCGGGGTCAGCGCCACCCGCCCGAGCAGCTCGGCGATCTGGGCGTCCAGGCTCCCGCTGCTGGCTAGGCCGTGCACTCGCAACGGCCTGGCCAGGTGATACCGAACATCGTGGACCGGGTTGAGCGAGGAGTACGGGTCCTGCAGCACGAGCTGCACCTGGCGGGCGTAGCGCTGCCGTCCCTGAGCCGCCGCGCCGTCGAGCAGCACGGACCCGGCGGTCGGCTTGATCAGCCGGGCCAGCAGCCGGGCCAGCGTCGACTTGCCCGAGCCGCTTTCCCCGACCACCGCCGTGATCCCCGCCTGCGGCAGTGCGAGCGACACGTCCTCGACCGCGTGCACCACGGCCCGGCGGGCGCCCCGCTGCGAGTGCACCGGGAAGTGCTTGGTCAGGCCGCGCGCCTCCAGCACCGGCTGGCCGCCGCCGGCTCCGTCAGCTGCGCGCGCCCGGTCCAGGGGAATGATGGTCATGACCGGCCTCCCGTCGGCCCGGCCTCGGCGGTCACGGCCGCGGTGATGACAGGCTCCGGGCGGCCCAGCTCGGCGGGCACGGCCGTGCGGCCGTCCTGCAGCCAGCACGCCGCCGCCCGGGTGCCGCCGTCCAGGTCGAGCAGTGGCGGCGAGTCGCTGCGGCACCGGCCGAAGACGTACCCGCAGCGTGGGTGGAATGTGCACCCGGAGGGCATGTTCCGCAGGTCAGGGGGCGACCCGGGGATGCCTTCCATGGCCACGCGCGGTCCATGCAGCGCGGGGAAGGAGCTCAGCAGCCCGAGCGAGTACGGGTGCCGCGGCGCGCGGAAGATCGCGGCGGCGTCGGCCCGTTCCACCAGCCGGCCCGCATACATGACCGCGATCGAATCGGCAATCTCGGCCAGCAGCGACAGGTCGTGCGAGATGAACAGCACAGCGAACCCCAGCCGGTCGCGCAACGCCATGAGCTCCTCGAGGATCTCGCGCTGGGTGACCACGTCCAGCGCGGTGGTCGGCTCGTCCATGATCACCACTGACGGGTCGAGCGCGAGCGCGGTGGCGATCATCACCCGCTGCCGCATGCCGCCGGACAGCTCATACGGGTAGCTGCCCAGCCGGTCGGCCGGGATGCCCACCATCTCCAGCAGTTCCCCGGATCGGGTCCGCCGGTCGGCGCGGCTCATGTCGGGCCGGTGCGCGCGCAGCACGTCAGCGAACTGGGTGCCGATGGACAGCACCGGGTTGAGGGCGTTCATCGAGCTCTGCAGCACCACCGCGATCTCGTTCCAGCGCAGCCCCCGCAGTTCACGCTGGCCCGCGGTGAGCAGGTTGACCGACGCGCCGAAGCGGGCCGAGCCCGCGGTGATCACGCCCGGGGGTCGTAGCAGCCTGGTGATCGCGTAGGCCAGGGTGGACTTGCCGCTGCCGCTCTCCCCGGCCAGGCCTAGCACCTCGCCGCGGCGCAGTTCCAGGTCAGCGTCCACCACGGCGCGGACCGCGCCGTCGCCGAGCCCGTAGTCCACGCACAGGCCCCGGACCTCGATGAGGACGTCAGTGGCCTCGCTCATGACGTCCCCGCTCATGACGCCCTCCTCGCGGAGGCAGGCAGCACCGGCGTCAGGCCCAGCTGAGGCCGCCGCGGCAGCCCGGCCCGGCGCGCCCGGCGGCCGGAGACCCCGCCCGTGCCGCTCCGCAGCCGCGGGTTGACGAACTCGTCGATGCCGAAGTTGAGCAGCGCCAGCCCGGTGCCGAACAATCCCACGGCCAGCCCCGGCGGCAGGAACCACCACCACTCCAGGTGCACCTGCTGGGCCGCCTGGGCGCTCTGCGCCCAGTACAGCATCGTGCCCCAGCTCCAGTGGGAGGTGCTGATGACGCCCAGGAAGGACAGCGCCGTGTAGGTCCCGACCCCGTAGATCACAGTGAACAGGAACGAGGTGGCCACGATGGGGACCAGGTTGGGCAGGATCTCGAACGTCATGATCCGCCAGCTCTTCTCCCCGATGATCCGGGCCGAGTCGACGAAGTCCCTGCTGCGCATGGACAGGGTCTGGGCCCTCAGTTGCCTGGCGCCGTACGCCCAGCCGCTGACGCTGATGATGACGCCGATCACGACATCGTTCGGGTCCGCGCCCCGGCCCAGGAACCCGAAGATCACGATGAGCAGCGGCAGCGCGGGCAGTACCAGGAAGATGTTGGCCAGCATGGACAGCAGGTCGTCGGCCCCGCCGCCGAAGTAACCCGCGGTCACGCCGAACAGGACGGCCAGCGCGGTCGCCGCCAGGCCTGCGATGAGCGAGACCAGGATCGTGCTGCGCCCGCCCACCAGCAGCTGGGAAAAGACGTCCTGCTGCACCTGGGTGGTGCCGAGCCAGTGCGCGGCCGAGGGCGGCATCGGCGTGCTGAGCGTGGTCGACACGCTGGTGTTGGGGTTGTACGGGGCCAGCAGCGGGCCCGCGATGGCGACGATGCCGAACGCCACCGACAGGCTCAGCCCGACCAGGATCTTCTTGGACCGCAGCAACCGGGTCATGTCAGGCCTCCTGCCGGGTCCGCGGGTCGAGGAACGCATACACGAAGTCGGCGGCCAGGTTGGCCAGCAGCACCGCCAGCGTGATGATCAGGAAGATCCCCTGCAGCAACGGGTAGTCGTCGCTGCCGATCGCGGTGAACAGCAGGTAGCCCACCCCCGGGTAGGAGAAGACGATCTCGGTCAGCAGCGCGCCGGACACGATGAACCCGATGGCCAGCGAGAAGCCGGCCACGCTCGGCAGCAGCGCGTTCCGGGCCGCGTAGCCGATCACCCGGTGCGAGGGCAGCCCCTTGGCCTGGGCCAGCAGGACGTAGTCCTCGTCCATCGTGGTGATCATCATGTTGCGCATCCCGATGATCCAGCCGGCGATAGACGCCAGCACGATGGTCATCGCGGGCAGCACGGCATGATCGAGCAGGTTGGACAGGAACGGCCAGTCCAGGCCCGGGTTCAACGTGGTGGTGTCGTAGCCCGAGTTCGGCGGGAACCAGCCCAGCTTGGTCGCGAACAAGGCGACGGCCAGGATGGCGACGAAGAAGTAGGGCGCGGCCTGGAAGAAGGTCATGGCCGGCAGCAGCCCGTCCAGCCAGCTGCCGCGCCGCCAGGCGGCGGCCACGCCCAGCAGCGTGCCGAGCAGGAAGCTGATCACCGTGGCCACGCCGACCAGCCCGATGGTCCAGGGCAGCGCGGCCCGGATTAGCCCGCCGACCGAGGCCGGGTAGAAGTTCAGCGAGGTGCCCAGGTTCCCGTGCAGCAGGTGGGCCCAGTACTGCACGTACTGCCCCCACAAACCGGTCTTGGTCTGTACCCCGTACTGCAGCTCAAGCGCGGCGATGGCCTGCTTGGACTCCTGCGCCTGGACCCGGCCCAGCACGGCCAGCACCGGGTTGCCCGGCATCAGACGCGGGATGAAGAAGTTCACCGTGATGGCCACGATCGCGGTGACGATGTAGAACGCGATCCGGCGGGCGATCATGCGCATGGCCGGCCCCTCACATGTCCCGGTACCGGAGGGCGCCGGCCTCGGCGGCCGGTCCCGTGCAGCCGCAACTCTCCCGGCGGACCAGCTCGGTGGGCAGCACGATGTCCCTGGCCGGCGGCACTTCTCGGTTGAGCATCGAATACAGCACGTCGAAGGCGGTGGCGCCGAGCTCCCGGATCGGCTGGCGGACCGTGGTCAGGCTGATCCGCAGGTGGCGGGCCATCGGCAGGTCGTCGAAGCCGGTCACCGCCACCCGGCCGGGGACGTCGATGCCGTGCTCGCGCAGCGCGGACATGACGCCCAGCGCGGTCTGGTCGTTGGCGCACACGATCGCGCGCGGCAGCTCGCGGCCCGCGGCGATCAGCTGGTTGATCACCTTGGCGCCGCCGGAGGCGAAGTAGTACCCCTGCCATTCGCGGCCGGTGGCCAGCGTCGCCCCGCCCGCCGCCTCCGCCGCCAGGACCTCGCAGCGTTCGATGTTGTCCGGGCTGTCCGCGTAACCGCCCAGGTAGGCGAGCGTCAGGTAGCCGTGGTCACGCACCAGGTGCCGGGCCAGCGCCCGCATGCCGGACCGGTTGTCCCCGTGCACGTTGGCCGTGGTCGGCGTGGCGTATCCGGCCAGCGTGACGATGGGCAGCTGGCGGGACAGCCGGTCCATCTGGTCCGGCTCGAGCACCCGGTCGTGCAGGATCAGCCCGTCGCTCTTGCGCGCCAGCGCCAGCGTCCGCCCGCCCGGGTCGTGCTCGGTGATGCCGACCGACCTGATCAGCAGGTCGAAGCCGCGGCGCTGGGCGGCCGCCTCGATGCCCCGGTTGATCAGGTCGGGGTACTGCAGGCTGTCGGCCGCGTCGGCGAACATGTCCTCGTCCATGTCCAGCCCCCCGGGCCTGCGCACGATCACGCCGACGACTTCCTTCAGCCGGGCGCTCAGCGCCCGCGCCGCCCCGTCCGGGACGAAGCCGAGCTCGGCTACCGCCGCCAGCACCCGCTCCTTAGTGTCCTGCCGCGGGTTACGCTGCCCGTTTAGCACGCGCGACACGGAGGCGATGGACACCCCCGCCGCCCGCGCCACGTCGTAAATCGTCGGCGGCGCCGTCGGATCCATGGCCACGCCCAGCTCGGCCACCTCGCCCGCGCCGGCCGGATAGCCCAGCACACCGCTCGTGCTGGCCACGTAGCCCGCGGGGTCCTCGTCAGCCGCCACCACATCTCCTCATCTGCGCGGTAAGCGCTTACCGACGTCCTCCGAAGAAAGGCGCCGCCACTGGCGGCACCCGATCTCCGCGTCCGGTAAGCGCTTACCGGAGTCGTATGCCAGCAGAGTACGTCTATCGGACGATTTATCTCAAGTGCCTTCGCGGCGAGTGTTACGAGAACGTGACATGACCGGAAGCCGGTGCCAGCGGGCTCGGCAGGATCCCGGACCGGCGCCGGCCGCCCGACCAGGCGATCGGCTACGACACAACAAAGTAACGTCGGCCGCACTCGTTACCGGCCGCGTAACAACCGAGTAATACGTCGGAAACTCTCGCATGGGACACATGCCTTGCAGGAATACGGAGCGGCCGGGGTAGAGCCAGCGCACAGGTTGGCCCCCAGAAGGTCCCGAGAGCCCCTGGAGGCGTAGTGGTTCCATATCCCAGCTGGCTGAATGCCGGGGATAACTCCTGGCAGATGACAGCAGCCACGTTCGTCGGATTGATGTCGATCCCGGGCCTGGCGGTGCTTTACGGCGGCCTGGTCCAGAAGAAGTGGGTGATGAACACCATCATGATGGTGTTCAGTACCTTCGCTCTGGTCCTGATTACCTGGGTCCTGTGGGCGTACAAGATGGGCTTCGGCACCCCGCTGGTACACACCTTCCTCGGTGATCCGCGGTCGGTGCTCGGGTCCAACGCCCTGGAAGGCCAGACGAGCATCCCGCTGGTCAATGCCGGGGTGCCGAACTGGCACCTGCCGCAGGCCTCGGTGATCTACTTCCAGTTCGTGTTCGCGGCGATCACCCCGATCCTGTTCATCGGCAGCGTCCTCGGCCGGATCAGCTTCAAGGTGTGGATGGTCTTCGTGCCGCTGTGGATCACGTTCGCCTACGCGGTGAACGCCTTCCTGCTGTGGGGCGGCGGCTACTGGGCCGGAAAGGGCGCGCTGGACTTCTCCGGCGGTTACGTCATCCACCTGGCCGCGGGCGTGTCCGGATTCGTCTGCGCCGCCGTGGTCGGACCGAGGCTCAAGCGCGACCGCGAGCGCGCGATACCGAACAACCTCGTGTTCGTCGCGGTCGGCGCCGGCATCTTGTGGCTCGGCTGGAACGGCTTCAACGGCGGAGACCCGTACTTCGCCGGCGCGGACGCCGCCGCCGCGGTCGTCAACACCAACCTCGCGACCGCGGTGGCCATGATGACCTGGATCTTCATGGACATGGCGTTCAGCTCCGAGAAGAAGCCCACCTTCCTCGGCGGCCTGAACGGCATGATCTGCGGCCTGGTCGGCATCACCCCGGCGGCCGGTTACGTCAACGGCTTCGGCGCGATCGTCATCGGCCTGGTCTGCTCCTCGATCGTCTGGGTGGCCTGGTACTACCTGCCGAAGTACGTCTGGCCGTTCAACAAGGTCGACGACGCCCTCGGTGTGGTGTATACCCACGGCATCGCCGGGCTGTTGGGCGGGCTGCTGGTCGGCCTGCTCGCCGACCCGAGAATGATCGTGTACCTCGGTCTCGGCAAGAACCCCTCGATCTCGGGTGAGGGCCTGTTCTACGGCAAGCCGCACCAGCTCCTCGTGCAGGCCGGCGCCGCGCTCACCATCATCGTCTGGGATGCCGCCGTCACCTTCCTCATCCTCATGTTCATCAAGTACGTGCTCAGGATGAAGCTCCGCCTGCCCGATGACGTCCTGGAGATCGGCGACGTCGCCGTGCACGGTGAAGAGGCTTACCCGTCCGACGAGCTGGTCAGCGTAAGCGCTACCTCGGCCGCCGACGAGCGGGCGGCCTCCGACGGGAGGGGCAAGCTGCCCGAGAGGGCGTCTACCGCGCCGACGGACGATTCCTAGCTCTCCGAGCCTGCGCTACGTGCGGCCGTAGCGTAACCAAGGGCGCATCCGGGCACCCGCTGCGGTGCCTGGATGCGCCCTTCGGTGCAGCCAGGCTAGGAGAAGTGCGTCTTCGGCCGGGCCAGCCGCTGCCCGTCCAGGACGATGTCGACCTTCTCGTTGTAGAACGCGATCAGCCCGGCGATGGGCAGCAGCTGCCTGGTCGGGAAGTCATAGGCCCAGGCCAGGTCGGCGTGCACCGCGCCGGCCGCCCGGACCGACCAGTAGCCGCTGGTGACGCCCTTGTACGGGCACGCGGTCACCGTGCCGGACGGGACCAGGTGCTCGAAGCCGACATCGGTCCGGCTCAGGTAGTAGCGGGTCGGCAGGCCGGTCTCGAACACCATCACCGAGCCGCCCGCGTCGGCCAGCACCACGCCCTCCAACTCGACTCGGACTGGCCGGTTCGAGCTCAGCGCGTCGACCCGGGTGTACGGGCTGCGCGGATGGACGAACACCTGCTCGTCCTCCTCGAACCACGCGTCCATCGCGCCCCAGTCGAAACGGACCGTGCCGCTCAGTCCGGCCACGCTGGATTCGGCCAGCACCCTGGCCGCCCGCGGCCGGTGTACCTGGCCGACCCGCAGCGCACGCACCTCTACCACGCCGCGGGCCGTCTGCTGGCTGTGCCCGTCCGGTTCGAGCAGGTCAGCCCGCACGTCGGCCAGCGGGATGTAGTACTGCGGGTAGTTCGGCCATTCCCAGACGTACAGGGCCCGGGTCGTGTCCAGCACCTTCTCGCCCCCGGCATAGGCCCGGATGCGGCGCGGCACGGGCTCGACGTGATTCTTCGCGGTCAGTACTGCCGGATAGTCGCTCATCGGCGCGGTTTCCCCTCGGTCCGGGTCAGGCTGCTTCCCCCAGCCACGGTAACCGCCCGGCCAGCCCGCGCCGGTCAGTGACCGCGGAACGCCTCCTCCAGCCACCAGGACCCGCGGGCCGAGGTGACCTTGGCGTCGATGAGCAGCGGACGCTCCCGCGGCCCGGCCAGCCAGTCCCTGACCCCGATGAGGTCCGCGGCCGTCCGTACGGTCAGGCCCTCGAAGCCGTATCCGCGGCCGATGGCGGCGATGTCGGCGGGCGGGAACCTGACCGTCTGCAGCGAGTCGCCGTCCGGGCCGAAGTGGTGCACTTCCGCGCCGTACGCCTCGTCGTCGTAGACCACCACGACCATCGGGATCCGCAGCCGCACTACGGTCTCCAGCTCGCTGGCCCCCATCAGCGCGCCGCCGTCGCCGAGCGCGGCGACGGTCAGCCGGTCCGGCCGCGCCACCGCCGCCCCGATGGCGGTGGCCAGGCCGAGCCCGATTGACTGGAACGCCTGGGTGAAACAGAAGCCCGCCTCATCAGGCACGGACAGGTACATGCTCGGGTAGCCCATGAAGTTGCCTGAGTCGACTGCCACGGTCCGTTCCGCGGGCAACAGGTCATCAAGCGCCGCGGACAGCGCGCGCGGATCGATCCGCTGCCCGTCGCTCTCGTCCGCGAACGGGACGTCCCGCCAGCGCGCCTCCCGGGCGATCCGCTCCCGCAGCTCCGGCGACCGGTAGCCGTCCGCCGCGGCGGCACCGAGCGCGTCCGCGACGGCCCGCGCGGTCTCCGCCACGTCGCCGACCACGCCGAGGTGCACCGCGCGGTGCGCGCCCAGGGCGCTGGCGTCGTCGTCGACCTGGATCAGGGTGGTCCCGGTCCCGATCAGCTTGCCGTGCCGCATCGTCCACATGTTGAGCGAGCTGCCCCAGCCGACGATCACGTCGGCACCGGTGATCAGCTCGGCCGCCAGCGGCGAGGCGAACCCGCCGCTCACGTCCAGGTCCCAGGGGTTCCCCCGGAACAGCCCCTTGGCCACGGCCGAGGTGGCCAGCAGCGCGCCGCAGGCATCGGCCAGCCGCTCGAGCTCCGCCCGCGCCGAAGGCCGCGCGCCCGTCCCGCGCGCCCCTCGGCCCGCGACGAACACCGGCCGGCTGGCACCGCGCAGCACGGCCGCCACCGCGGTCACCGCGTCGGCCGCCGGAGCGGGCGGATAAGTCCGCGGTGCCGCCTGGACCGGTCCCGGTTCCCACTCCGCGGCCTGCACGTCAAGCGGCAGGGCCAGGATCACGGTCCGGCGGCCGAGCGCGGTCTGGTACGCCCGCTGCGCGTCGGCCAGCGCCGACGCGGGGGAGTGCAGCCGCACCGGCACCGCGCCGACCGCGGCCGCCAGCCCGGCCACGTCCACGTGGAAGTTGGACCTGGGCTCCGGCGCCTCC
>Ga0210395_10002584_pt1 | contig 14038 bp, 10 predicted proteins | sample IncBWH4OmetaG_FD_150861 | JGI IMG/M metagenome (GOLD analysis project Ga0210395, IMG submission 150861) | Forest soil microbial communities from Barre Woods Harvard Forest LTER site, Petersham, Massachusetts, United States - Inc-BW-H-4-O ... | reverse complement strand
ACCGTTAACCGAAACCCAAGAGCTGCAGCAAGCCATCGATCGCGCCGGCAATGACCGGGCCGCGCTCGTCCACAATCTCGAAGAATTCCTGAAGGAATATCCTGACTCGCGCCAGCGTCCGCAAATCTATCGCGCGCTGGTCGAAGCGAGCTTGCAGCTGCGCGACTCCGCGCGCGCGACCGATTATGCCGAGCGCATCGTTGGCCTTACTCCTGAAGATATGTCCATGACCCTCCTTGCCATTCAGCTCCTGGAGCGCAATGGCGACGAAGCGGCCCTTCGCCGCGCTGTCAACTATTCCACGCGCGTGCTGGAATTTATCGACCGCAGTTCCGCCGGAGAGAAATCTCCGAAAATCTCGAAAGAGGAATGGGAATCCGAACAAAAACGCGACAAGGTGAACATCCTCTCGCTACGCGGTAGACTCGCCTTCAAACTTCACGATACCGCCGCTGCCGAAAAAGACTTTAGGACGAGCATGGCGCTTTCGCCAAGCGCCGCAGCAGGCGAGAAACTTGGCGAAATTGCGGAGTTGAACAAGGATTTGCCCGGCGCCATCAAGGAATATGCAAGAGCCTTCGCGCTGGCGGACGCCTCGGCCACTGGGGTCAACCGCCGCGAAATTCGCCAAAAGCTCGGCAACGTCTGGCGTCTCGCGCACGGTTCTGACCAAGGTCTTGGCGACTATCTCTTGAGCGCCTACGACGGCGTTGTCGCATCTTCAGATGCTCCGAAACCGAAACGAAACGCTAGCGCGAAAGAGCCCTACGATTTCACTCTGCGCAAAGCTCAGGACGGTTCTCCCTATCTGCTCTCCGAGCAGAAGGGAAAAATCGTCGTCGTGAACTTTTGGGCTACATGGTGCGGACCTTGCCGCGAGATGGAGCCCCATTTCGAGCGCGTAGCAGCGCAATTTCAAGGAATCGCGGACATCATTTTTCTCGCCGCGGATTGCGACGAAGACGAAACTCTCGTGCCACCCTATCTTCAAGAAGAAAAACCCCGCACAACGGTGGTCTTTGCGGATGGCCTCGACCGCCTCCTGGCCGTCAACTCCTTCCCTACTGTCGTTGTTCTTGATCGGGCGGGTAAAATTGCCTATCGCGCGGAGGGATTCGATCCGGATGATGTAGAAACAGAACTAACCAACGCCGTCCGCCATGCGCTGGGCGCCCAAAAAGGAAATCCTCAGAATTCCGCTCAGGGTGCCAAATCAGAGTTGTAGTTAGCTACAAATTCCTCGAAATCATCGACTTCATCCATATCCCTGCCAACAAAACGGATCGTATGCGAATCCACTCGCTGCACCGATCGCAAATAGCTAAGCAGTTCCGCCGGCGTGTAATTCTTGAAGGTGATTTCCAGCGTCACTGGGGTCTTGATCACGTAAGGTGTGAAGTCGTGCAGCCGTGCCAGCGCCGACTTCACGCCTGCATAGATTTTGTCGCAGGAGGCCGCTGGTGTTAGCGTCTCCGCCGAATGAAAGCTGAGCGACTTTTTCGTTTCCACGATCTCGATATTTCCAAGACGCGACTTGATCTCTTCCATCGCTGCGTCATCGCCCGACGCAAAAATCACCGGCACTCCCTTCGCTCCCGCGTACGCCGCGTTGTACTCTCCTTCCGTCACGGCATTGCCATTCAAGGCCACGCGGGTATAATGCGCGCTCGAAAACGTGTGCGCGCGAACGCCCTTAGGATTTGTCGTCGAGGCGTGATAGCCGATGAAAAGGGCCGCGCTGAAGCTCGAATCCAGCCCGGCCATCATGCCCCCATGTCGCGGCCACGCACGCACGATCCGAACGTCCTTCGGAAACTCTTCGATCAGCATGTTCTCGCCGTTTCCATGCGAGTCACTCACCACAATCTCGCCTGCCCCCGCCTCTTTCGCAGCTCTCACTGCCGCCAGCGTCTCGTCGGTCATGAAATGGCGGAAGCGCTCGTATTCAAATCCACTTGGCAGCAGTTGGTCGGCGGTCACCACGCCGGCCACACCTTCCATGTCCACCGAAATGTACACCTTCAGCTTTCTCGCCGAGTCGGCAGCCGCTTGCGCACCTGCTCTTCGCTCCGCCGTTAGCCCGAGCAATAAGAAAGCCCCGACAATCAGTGAACCGGAAATAATGTTCGACCTGAAACGCTTCATGGACTACCTCGCCATCGTGTGCAGAAAAATAGGCGCCTCGCACGAAAGAGTCTACTTTTGTCCGGCCGCCGAAACCGAAGGAAAAGCCAGCGCCACTTCACTGGCCGCAACAATTGTGTTCACATGGATTCGAATCGTATCGTCGATGCGACGCGCGTATCCCCCAGCCAATGTTGTTGCCACCGGAATGCCCCGCCGCCGCGCTTCTTCAAACACCTTGCGATCGCGAGTTTTCAACCCGTTTTTGGTCAGCGACAATCCGCCGAGCTGGTCCTCGCAAAACGGATCAGCCCCGCCAACATAAAACAATATCTCCGGCTGGAATTCGTCCAAGGCCGCCTGGACCGCCGGAATCAATGCTCCAAGATATTCGTCGTCATCCACACGGTCCGCCATCTCCAAATCCACATCCGAGGGCGGCTTATAAGCGGGATAATTATTTTCCTGATGGATCGAAAGTGTGAAAACGGAATCATCGTCCGCGAAAATTGCCGCCGTTCCGTTCCCCTGGTGCACATCCGTATCAACAACAATGGCCTTTCGAATTGCTCCATCCTTCTGCAGTCTTCGAATCGCCACGGCAACATCATGGACCGCGCAAAATCCCTCGCCGTGTCCAGGATAAGCGTGATGAAACCCGCCGCCCAAGTTGCACCCGAATCCATCCCGCAAAGCCGATTGCCCCGCCAAAATCGAGCCGCCCGCCGCAAGCCAGCACGCCTCCACTGCCTCCTGCGAATACGGAATCTCCAATTTCATAATCTCGCTGGCAGTGAGCGTCCCGGTCTTTAGTTTGTGCACCCACTCGGCGGTATGCACACGCAAAATATCTTCATCCGCCGCGGCGTCGGGCGTCAGAAAATCCTCCTGCGCAGCAACGCCTTCACGCACAAGCGCCTGAGCAATCAAACGAAATTTCTGTGAAGGAAAAACGTGCTCGCCAAGATTTAGATCGTAGCCTTTGTGGTAAACCAGTTTAAAAGGAAGCATGGAATGCAACGCGGCAAATCTGTCGTAGGGGCACGGCATGCCCGTCTTCGTAAACCCTATCCGTTAGTTCTCGCGCTCCAAAATAAAATCCGGCAACGTCAGTAAAGCCCGCGCATACTCCGAATCCCCGCGCCCCTCCAGGCAAGCCTTGGCACGCCGTGCATACTCATGCGCCAGATTCCTGGCCCGCTCCAGCGCCCCGGAATCCTGCACCAGCGAAACTATCGTCTCTGCCCGCACCGAGTTAAACTCTTTCTCCTCCAGCACCCGCGCCACCAGCCCTCGCGCGTCGCGATGACCGTTATCCATCGCATAGATCAGTGGCAACGTAACTTTCCCCTCTTTCAAATCGCTCAACACAGGCTTCCCAAGCTGCTCGGTAGACGCCGTAAAATCCAATAGATCATCAACGAGCTGAAACGCCAGCCCCGCATAGCGCCCATAATCCGCAAGGGCCTCTTCCTCGACGCCTTCGAGTCCGCCCAGCACCGCTCCCAATCGAGCGCATCCGCTGAACAAACACGCCGTCTTATATGTCGCGAGCCGCAACGCGTCCTCTTCCGTAACATCGATCCGCCCGATTTTCGCCAGTTGAATCAGCTCGCCTTCGACCATCTTTTGCGTAAGATCGATCAAAACATCCAGAATGCGGAAATTTCTTTCCTCGAGCGCCATTTGAAACGACTGCATGTACAGCCAATCCCCCGCCAGAACGCTGCGATGATTTCCCCATCGCGAATTCGCGGAAGGCCGCCCGCGCCTGGTGTCGGCGCTGTCAATCACATCGTCATGAATCAACGTGGCGCTATGCAGCAACTCCACGACGGCAGCCAACCGAATCGCTCCCTCGCTCCGCCGCCCCGTATACCCGTTGCAAAGCAGCAGCAACGCCGGCCGCATCCGCTTCCCGCCCCCGCCGAGAAGATAGCTTGTAATCTCCGCGACTGGTTCGAACGCGCCAGCGCTCTGTCGCGCAAGCTCTTCCTCAACCAAAACCAAATCGTCTCGCACGAGATCAAAAATCTCTTTGGCAGTAATCAGCGCGATAGCCTTCCTCCCCTGGCCTGCAATCATCTTTGGGACTCCGCAGCCGCGCTCATCGACGGCTGGGATAGGTGGAAAAATCGCCGGAAATTCCCTGCTGTCCTGGCGGCAAACTCTTCCGCGGGTAAGTCTCTCACACTCGCGAGTATACGCGCTACTTCCGCCACATATGCAGGTTCGTTGCGCTTCCCCCGGTAAGGTTGCGGCGCAAGGTACGGAGAGTCCGTCTCAATCAGAATGTTCTCAAGCGGCAAAGCTTTCGCAACGTCCCGCAAATTCTGCGCTTTCGGATAAGTCGAATTCCCCGCAAAAGAAATCATAAAGCCCATGTCGACGCTGCGCTTGGCGTCTTCAAGCGTGCTAGTGAAGCAATGCAGAATTCCGCCCAGCCCCGCGTGACGCCACACTTCCTCAAGCAACTTCAAACAATCCGCCCACGCATCCCGACAGTGAATAATAATCGGCAGTTTTGCCAGCGCAGCTAACGCCATCTGCTCGCGAAACACCCGCTCCTGCACATCCCTAGGCGAGTGATCGTAAAAATAATCCAACCCAATCTCGCCCCAAGCAATCACCTTCGGATGTTTCGCCAATATCGACAATTCCTCCAGATGCGCCTGCGTCACCTCGCGCGCCTCATGCGGATGAATGCCTACGGTCGTGTAAATCCATTCGTGCGCTTCCGCAAAAGGCAAAGCCGCATCCAACTTCTCCGGCCCCGGCCCCGTACCAATAGCCAGCAGGGTAGTTACGCCTGCCGCCCGAGCCCGCCCCAACATCGCCTCTCGATCCCCATCAAACTGAGAATCATCAATATGCGCATGTGAATCAATCAATTCCATTTTTCGGCGGCACAGGCTTCAGCCTATGCTCTTTTTCTCTTCCTTTACTTCCTTTGCCTCATCTACTTCCTTTACTTCACTCTCCCTCTATTTCAACCTCGCCCCAATCTCCACATCCTCATCCGGAAACCCCGCCAACACCGGCCGCCCCTCCGGCCCAACCGATGCTGCCACGATCATCCCGTTCGACTCCACTCCTCGCAATTTCCGTGGCGCAAGGTTCACAACGACCGCCACCTTCCTTCCGATCAATTTCTCCGGCTCGTAAAACTGCGCAATCCCCGCGCAAATCTGCCGAATCTCTGTCCCAATATCCACCGTGAGCTTCAACAATTTGTCCGCACCCACAATGCGCTCCGCCGTCTTAATCTGCCCCACCCGCATCTCAACTTTCGCAAAATCCTCGATGCCGATTTTTTCCGCCGCCGCGGGTGCAGCCGCCGCAGCAGCCGCCGTCCCTGCGGCAGCAGGTACGCTCGCCGCCGGCATACTTGCCACCGCCGGTGAAGGTGCTTTCTGTTCTTCTTTTTCCATGGCTTCCATCCTCTCAATCGCTTCTGCTTTTTCTATGCGTGGAAATAATGCCTGCGATTTACCAAGCGCGGTGCCCGGCGTGAGCTGTCCCCACGCCAATCCGTCCAGATCCACCGCTCCAAGCGCTACCAGCTGTCCGAGCAGCGCCCAAACTTTCGCCGTACTCTCCGGCAAAACGGGATGCGTAAGCACAGTCACAACTCGCAACACTTCAGCCGTCGTCCAAAGCACCGCAGCGCGCCTCTTCCGATCGTCCTCCGACTCGCCAAGCGACCACGGCTTCTCCACCGTCAAATATTTGTCCGCTGCAGAAATCAACGCCCAAATGACTTCCAGCCCCCGCGAGAATTCCAGCTTTTCGTAATGCTCCATCACTTCGACGATCGCGGCCTGTGCCTCCTTAGCGAGTGCCGTGTCTTGCGGCTGGAGTGTGCCTGGCTTCGGTATCTTTCCGCCGCAATTCTTCTCAATCATCGCCGCCGTGCGGCTGGCAAGATTTCCCAGCCCATTCGCCAAATCGCTGTTATACCGCTGCACCAGCGCGTCATAACTGAAATTCCCGTCCTGCCCAAACACCGTCTCGCGCAGCAAATAGTAGCGCAGCGCATCCATCCCCAGAACATTCACAATCGGCCGCGGCCGCACCACATTCCCCAGCGACTTGCTCATCTTCGCGCTGTCCATCAACAGCCATCCGTGCGCCCAAACCTGCTTCGGCAATGGCAGCCCCGCCGCCATCAAAAACGCCGGCCAATACACCGCGTGAAACCGGATAATCTCCTTCCCCACCAGATGCAAATCCGCCGGCCAATAACCCGACTTCTCATAGTTCGGCCCGCCCACCGCGCTCAAATAAGCCGTCAAGGCGTCAAACCACACATAAAAAACGTGCGGCTCTTCGCCCGGCACTGGAATTCCCCAGCGAAGCGTCGTCCGCGTAATGCTCAAGTCCCGCAGCCCGCCCTCGACAAAGCTCAAAACCTCATTCCGCCGCGCTTCCGGCTGAATAAAATCCGGATGCTTGGCGTACCAATCCAGCAGCGGTTTCTGAAATGCCGATAGCTTGAAAAAGTAGTTCGGCTCGGTAACCGTTTCCGTGGGCCGCCCGCAATCCGGACAATTCTCCCCCGGCTTCACGTCCACATACGCGTTGTCGTAAATGCAGTACTGCCCTGTGTAATGCCCTGGATACGCGTAGCCATTTTCGCGAAACAATTTGAAAAGCCACTGCACCGTATGCGCATGCTTCAAATCGGTAGTGCGAATAAACTCGTCGCCCTGCACTCCAAGCTCATCCCAAAGCGCCTTCCACTGCGCCGCCATTTTCGCGACAAACTCGGACTCGGGAATCCCCGCCTTCTTCGCCGAGCGTTCCACATTAACGCCATGCTCGTCCGTCCCCGTGGTCATCACCACGTCGAACCCACGCATCCGCTTGTACCGCCGGATCGTGTCGCACACAATCGTCGAATACGTATGCCCAATGTGCGGCAACCCGTTTGTGTAGTAAATCGGCGTCGTCAAATAATATTTTGGTTTCTCAGCCATTTTCCTCAGCGCTATCTCTCTGTCCCGCACAACTCTGCATTGATCTCTCTTTTTCCTTATTTCTTTACGTCATTACTTCTTTACTTCCCTCTTCTCTGCGTCCTCTCTGAACTCTGTGTTAAGAAATCCCGTTCAACTCTTCTCGTACTTACGTATCGCCTCCGCAATCACTCTCTGCAATGGCACATTTTTCTCCACCGCCAATTTCCTGCAATCCTCAAACTCCGGTGCAACATGAAGTATCCGCCCATTCGCCCGCGAAACCTTAATCCGCACCTCTCCAAAGTCCGTCGCCACGCTCACCCACTCCCTCGGCAACACTCGCCGGTGTGCTCGATACGTCCGTGCCCCAAAGGTAGTCGTCTCCGCAAAAATTAACGCCATCAGCGCGTCCGTGTCCTGTGGCTTGCACAAAACCGTCAACAATGTCCCCGGCCGGTTCTTCTTCATCTGCACCGGCGTCGTATAGACGTCCAGTGCCCCCGCAGCTAGCGCCTTCTCCAAAAAGTACCCATAAATCTGCGGGTTCATGTCGTCCAGGTTCGCTTCGATCACAGCAATCTCTTCAGCAAACCCGAGTAGCACAGGAACTCCTGCCTGTGCGTCTTTCTCTTCGCTCTTCGCCGCCCCGGCTTCTTCCCCAATCATAATCCGCACAACATTCGGCTGCCCTTCAAGGTCCGCCGTCCCTGCCCCATACCCAATCGCCGACACGCTCATCGCCGGCTGCGGCCCAAACCTATCGCAAAGCGTAGCCACAATCGCCGCCCCAGTAGGAGTCACCAACTCCCTTTGCACCCCATTGGAATAAGTCGGCTTGCCTTGCAACAAGTTCGCAGTAGCCGGCGCAGGCACGGGAAGAACACCGTGGGCCATTTTCGCCGTCCCGCCCCCGACATTCAATGCCGAGCACGCGAATCGCTCAATGCCCAACGCATGAAACCCAATACACGCCCCAACAATATCCACAATCGCGTCCACCGCCCCAACTTCATGAAAATGAATCTTTTCCAAGGGTACGTCGTGAACTCGCGCTTCCGCTTCCCCAAGCCTCCGAAAAATCGCCCCAGCTCGCTCCCGCACCACCGGCGCAAGCTGCGATTTCTCCAAAATCTCCAATATCGCGCTCAGCGACCTATGCTTTGACTGATCCTCTGTCTTTACTTTCACATACGTCGCCGCCATCCCGTTCTTCCAAACCTTCTCCGCCGTCAATTCCCACCCAGGAACCTGCAAACCCCTCAATTCCGTACGCAAATGTTCGACCGCGCAGCCCGCATCCACCAGCGCGCCGAGCGTCATGTCCCCGCTAATCCCGCTAAAGCAATCAAAATAAGCAAGTTTCATAGGATTGCCGCTGCCGCTGGAACCATGCACTGGTGAGTTCCGTTGGAGATGTTTCGATACTATCGGCGGCGTGGAAGAGTGTCAAACACCCATGTTCACGGCTCGAGGGGTTTCCTGCCACGAAAACTACGCGGCATCCTGCCGATCTTCTTTGTTAGCGACCTTCACGCTCCGTCTGCCCGCTCTAACTCCTTTCCTTTCTGTTATATATAAGTAATACTTGACATTTATTAATCTTCATGGTACTATCCCTTATGTCTCGCGTGGCTGGTCGCTCGAAAAACCGCCGCGCCCTCTCTCGCGCCTCCCACCGTCCCGCATCCCCTTTGTTTGCCACTCTTACGAGCCGCCGTTTAACAATATCAAAACACGCCACTTTAACCCTATTGTTTGCCACTCTTACGAAAACTTCACGTATAAGTCCTTTGCTTGCCACTCTTACAAAAGAACCCTGGGGTGGGGGTAGGGTATACTCCCCCCGCCGCCCTCGCCGTTACCTTTTGACCCTATTCTACCGGTGCACTTATACTCACTTCTCTCTTTCCCACGAGGACTTGTGTACCTGACAATCAGAAATCGTCTTCGCGAAGCCCTGGTGCGCTTTATCCAGGAGCACTATTCCATTTCAATCGATGTCGTTCTGGATCGCCCGCCCAAAATAGAAATGGGCGAAGCCGCCTCTCCCGTTTGTTTTGAGCTAGCCAAGCGCCTGAAAAAAGCTCCGCGCATCATTGCGCAAGAGATTGCCAATGGTTTAGGCAAGGTCAAAGGCATCGCCCGCGTGGAAGTGGCCGGCGCCGGCTACCTGAACGCCTACTTCGATCGCGCCGCCTTCTGGTCCGATCTCTCGCCACTCGCCACCCGCCACTCGCCACTTCTTTCACAAAAAAAATCCGGAAAAGTCATTGTCGAGCACACCAGCATCAACCCGAACAAAGCGGCGCATATCGGCCACGTGCGAAATGCCGTCCTCGGCGACACCATGGCCCGCGTCCTCCGCCACGCCGGAAACCCCGTTCAGATCCAAAACTACATTGACAACACCGGCGTCCAGGTCGCCGACGTGGTCATCGGTTTCCTCGATATGGAGCGCCTCACTCCCGTTAGCGTGAAGATGGCCGCCATGGAGCCGCGCTTCGACTATTACTGCTGGGATCTCTACGCCAAAGTCACCCACTTTCTCGAAGAGGACAAACCGCGCGCTGCCGAACTTCGCGCCCGCACCCTTAAAGCCATCGAAGGAGGTCGCGGTGAAGAAGCAGAAGTCGCCCAAGTCGTCGCCGACACCGTCGTGAGTCTGCATCTTAAAACCATGGCTCGCCTCGGCATCTCGTACGAACTCCTCGCTCGCGAGAGTGAAATCCTTCATCTTAAGTTCTGGGATGCCGCCTTCGAGCTGCTAAAAAAATCCGGCGTCGTTCAACTCGTGAGCGCCGGAAAAATGGCCGGCTGCTGGATCATTCCGTGGAAAGAAGAATCCAAGGACTCCGAGAAACCGGCCGAAGCAAAACCAGCCGCCGCTGAGGACGAAGAAGAAAATATCCAGGACAAAATCATCGTCCGCTCCAACGGCACCGTCACCTACGTCGGCAAAGACATCGCCTACCAACTCTGGAAGTTCGGCCTTCTCGGTAAGGATTTCAACTATCGCAAATGGCCGGCCGCTCCTGAAGGCGAAACGGTTTGGGCCACGACCACCTTGGCTAGCGATCCCGCTGCGCCACATTTCGCCGAGCCCGCCACGGCGGTTTACAACGTCATCGACACCCGCCAATCTTACGTGCAAGATGTCGTCGCCGAAGCCCTGCGCCGCCTTGGCCACGCCGAAGCCGCCGACAAATCCATTCACCTCTCCTACGCCTTCGTCGTGCTCACGCCTCGCTGCGCCGCGGAACTCGGTTACGAACTCACTCCCGAAGAAGCCAAGCTCCCATTCATTCAAGTCAGCGGCCGTAAAGGCTTCGGTGTCAAAGCCGATGACCTCATCGACAAACTCGAAGCCGCCGCGCTCGCCGAAGTGTTGCAGCGCCACCCGCGGATGAGCGAGCTAGAACAAAACCAAACAGCACATGCCATCGCCGTGGGTGCTCTGCGATTTTTCCTGCTGAAATTTACGCGCAATGCCATCATCGCCTTCGACTTCAAGGACGCGCTCAGCTTTGAAGGCGAAACCGGTCCGTATTGCCAGTACGCGGTCGTGCGCGCTCGAAATATCATTCGCAAATCGCTGGAAACGTATCCTCAGTATTCCGAAGCGGAGCTCGCGCGCCAAATCCCTGAGGACGCAGTGAGTAGATACCTGAGGTCGCCTGACGGTAATGCTATCTGGGAACTAGTCCTGCTTGCGGGATCGCTTGATGTAGCCGTCGCCGCCGCGATTGGTGCTCAGGAACCGGCTTTCGTAGCAAAGTATGCGTTTCAGCTTGCGCAGTCGTTCAACAATTTCTATCACAAGCACCACATTCTCTCGACAGGCGAAACAGCCCTCAGAGCCTTTCTACTCACGTTAAACGGGTTTGTCGAACGCAAGCTCGTGCAGGCACTCGAACTGCTGGGCATCGAGGCACCAGAAAGAATGTGATGGTGGACTGCTTGCTTCCACAGAGCTCGGCCTTTCGGGAGGTACAAGTGGCGTACATTTCGTCGAAGCAACAGCGAGACGACATCAAGATGGACGTATTTGCATCAATCGCCCCGGGATCACCGCCTATGGCGTGTGGTCGCGAGATTTATCGGGTGCGGATTACTTCAGTGCACGCTCGTTATTGCGCGCCTGGAACAGGCAACTACAAATTCAACATCAACCCGAATACGCTTCGGGCGGACTACGAGTTGTGGATTTGCGGGAACCCGAAACATTGGTACCTAATTCCGTCGGACTTGCTGCGACAGATCTACAAACACCCGGCGGCCTACTGCGACAGTCACCACTCCGAGATTCGTGTTGTTAGTGTAAATGCGGGCACGCACAAAGCCGGATACGCCGCGCCGAGTATCACGTTTGACTTGTCGCCGTATTTCGGTGCCCTGCTGCACGTTTGAGGGAAATTTATTGTCAATAAGTCATGGCAAGATGAACCAGCGTGCGCAACGCAACGCCGGTCGGCCCTTTGGCCAACCACGACTTGGCATCGTCGTTCCACGCCGTGCCGGCGATGTCGAGATGCACCCAGGGCGTATCGCCGGCAAATTCGCGGATGAACCACGCGCCGGTGATCGAGCCGCCGCCTTTGCCGCTGCCGATATTCTGAATATCCGCGACCGTGCCCTTGATGTATTCGCGGTACTCGTCGTCCATCGGCATTTGCCACATCTTTTCCCCGGCTGCTTTCGCGGACGCGAGCACTTTGTCGGTCCACGCCTGATCCGCGCCACCGAACACGCCAACGTTGATGCTCGCCAGCGCCACGACAATCGCGCCCGTCAGCGTCGCCGCATCCACAAGATGGGTCGCTCCAAGTTGCTTGGCATAATGAACGCCGTCAGCGAGAATCAGCCGTCCCTCGGCGTCTGTGTTGAGCACCTCGATGGTCTTCCCAGACATAGCGGTTTGAATGTCTCCGGGCTTCTGGGCTTTGCCGCCGGGCATGTTTTCCGTGGATGGCACCACGCAAATCACCTTGACGTTCGGCTTCAGCGCCGCGAGCGCACGCATCACGCCGATCATCGTGGCCCCGCCGGCCATGTCGTACTTCATTTTTTCCATGCCCTCGGAAGGCTTGATGGAAATTCCGCCGGTGTCAAACGTCACCGCTTTTCCGACGAGGCCAAGCACCGGCGCGCCTGGCTTGGGGTTCGCCGGAGTGTACGTAATGACGATCATGCGGGGCGGCTCGGGCCCTCCTTGTGCGACACTCAGCAGTGCGCCCATCTTCAGGTCGGCGATTTTCTTCTCGTCGAGAATCTCGACGGCCAGGCCTGCTTGCTTGGCCATGGCTTCGGCTTTTTCCGCGAGTATTTTGGGCGTCAGCTTGTTGGACGGCTCGTTGATCAGATCGCGCGCGAAATTCTGCGATTCACCAATGACCCTCCCGCGCGCCAGCCCGCGTTCCCCAGCAGCCCGCTCGCTCTCCGAGAATCCGGCCAGCAATATAGAGTCGATCGACTTGTCGTTTTTCTTGTCGGTTTTGTATTTGTCGGATTCAAAGTCCGCGGCGATCGACCCTTCCGCGACGGCCTGCGCAGAATCTTCGGTGGCATTGCCTTCGCGAACGGCAAAAACAAGATTGTGTACGCCGCGCGATTTCAGATAGCGCAGCGCCGATCCGGAAATCTTGCGCAGCGCTGCCGCGTCAAACTTTTCGCGCTTCCCCGCCCCAACCAGCAGCAACCTTGCCGCTTTCAATCCTGCCGGCGCGTGAATGAGCGTCATCTCGAGAGTTTTGCCGGTCAACTCCCCGCTTTTCGCCAGTCTCTTGAGCAGCCCACTCGTAAGCTGATCCATCTCCGAGATGCGCCCTTGCACGGGGTCGCCGTTTTCAAAAACATACGTCACAAGCGCTTCAGTTTCTGTTGTTGCAAACGGCTGAGTTCCTATCGTGATTTGCATGGTTCCCTATCGCCTCCGGTTGTTGTACATAGCTTTTTCGGTTTCCCTGCGAGCTTCCTTGTCGCGCTCGTCCTGGCGGCGGTCCCACGACTTTTTGCCTTGTGCCAGTGCGATTTCGACCTTTGCACGGCCGTTACGAAAATAGATGCGCAGAGGAATGACGGTCAAGCCCTTGGACTGGGTACGCCCGGCGAGCTTGTAAATTTCGTTTTTGTGAAGGAGAAGTTTTCGGGAGCCGAGAGGCTCGTGGTTCCAGGGGCCGCCGGGTAAATACTGTGCAATGTGAGCGTTAACGAGCCAAGCGCCGCTCGGCTTGAAATCCACGTAGGCGTCGCGAATATTCGCTTTTCCTTCGCGAAGGGCTTTCACTTCGGTGCCGTGGAGGACCAAACCGGCTTCAAACCGGTCGAGCAGGTGGAAATTATAGGAGGCGGCGCGGTTCTGAGCAACAATCTGCTCACCAGTCTTACTGCCCTTCTCCGGTTTCTTCTCAGGCTTAGGCACAATCCCCAATCATAACCGGAGTGTTAAATATTGGCTACCGGCACGAAAATAACCCCATTATCGGAAATAGGACAGCCAACCTTACACGTATTGCCCGTGCTCTAAACCGGGTGTTAGACTAAAAAGGCTTCATGCCTAGCCCCCGGAGAATTCATGCGGCGATGCAGTAGCGTCATTTTATGTATCGGAATGGGTTTGTTCGCAGCGGGCTGCCCAAAAGGCCAGACGGATTATAGCAAAGGGCGGAAGGCTGAGACGATCGAGGACTACGATGCGGCGCTGGAATTTTATCAGAAAGCGCTGAAGTCCGACCCCAACAACGCGGGATACAAAATCAGACTGAACCAGGCCCGCTTCGAAGCGGGAGAGATGCACATCAAGCTGGGGCTGAAGCAGAGGGAAAACGGGGATCTGCAGGGCGCAGCAGCGCAATTCCAGCGGGCACAAATCGTTGATCCTTCAAGCGCGATCGCAGGTCAAGAACTGAAAAAAACGCTGGACCTAATCGCGGAACAAACGCGCGCGGCGGACAATG
>Ga0210395_10002582_pt1 | contig 14052 bp, 11 predicted proteins | sample IncBWH4OmetaG_FD_150861 | JGI IMG/M metagenome (GOLD analysis project Ga0210395, IMG submission 150861) | Forest soil microbial communities from Barre Woods Harvard Forest LTER site, Petersham, Massachusetts, United States - Inc-BW-H-4-O ... | reverse complement strand
CAAACCATCGCGCAGCGCATCTGTTACCGGCTCATGCAGGTGCGCCGCTCGCTCGCCTGCGAGACGTAGGATCTCTCCGGCGGGCCCAATGCTCATGACAAGCTGCACAGCCTCCTCGATATCAGAGCCAATGGTGATCGGTATGTCGCAACGCCTCAGCGTGATGTCGTGGAAGCCGGCGCTCAGCAGGATTCCGCTCGTGGTGTCGGCGTTGGCCATCGAGAATGGCCCGGGGCCACAGGTCGGCTCGTCGTACTCCTCAGGCTTGGTGACGAACCGTTCCGTGATCGTCTGGGCACGATAGAGCCAGTCGTTCTCGACCTTCGCGCGCCAGACGACCATTACGAGGCTGCCATCCGGGAGCAGCGCCTCGCGCACTTTGCGCAAGGCAGCGACCGGATTGGCGAAGAACATCGTTCCCATCCTTGAGAATGCGAGCTCGAAGCGCTCGTCGAAAGTCGCGTTCTCGATGTCGGCCACCTCGAAACGCACATTGTCGACGCCCGCCTCTTCCGCCTCCCGCTTCGCGATCTCGATGAATCGCGGCGCGGCATCGACGCCAAAAACCTCCCCCGTCGCTCCGACGAGGCCCGCTATCCGCTGGGTCGTATCACCAAAGCCGCAGCCGATGTCCAGCACGCGCTCGCCCCCGCGTGGCGGAACGAGGCGCAGTGCCTCCTCGCCATGCGCACCGAGCCCCGTCGTCATGAGATGGCGAAAACGGACAAACGCGTCGAACAGCGGCCCATCCCACGCCCGGATCGCCTCCTCGTTGGCAGTCGCGATCTGATCCACGCGTCACATCCTACGCCTGTCGCTCACCCACATACAGCTCGACGCTCATCGCGTTGCAGACCGATGACACACCGCCCCTGTCTGCTGCTCGCCGCCTTCGACGCGCTCATGCCCTCGGTGAGGGTACGGATACGTCGGGTGCTCGTCACCCGACTTGCGCCGTGGGTCGGACGAGGATCTCGTTCAGCGTCCCTTGACTACATACCGTCCGGTCGGTATGGTCCTGGAGATGCCAGCCAAGCTCGATCATCGACAGGCCGAGGTCAAGGCGAAGTCAGCACAGCTGGGCAGCTCGCGCGAGCAACTCCTCGTGGCGGCCTCCCGAGTGTTCGCGCGCAGCGGCTACCACGGCGCCTCGATGAGCGAGATCGCCGCTGAGGCTGGATTCTCCAAGGGCGCGCTCTACTGGAGCTTCACGAGCAAGGACGAACTGTTCTTCGCGCTGCTGGACGAGCTCGACGAGCAGCTGCGCGCGCTGATCACCGCCGCAGCGTCAGCGCCCGCGGACCGTGACATCAGCGGCGATCTGAGCCGCGACATCTCCGCCGTGCTCGAGCAGGGACACGATGTCGTGCTGCTCTTTCACGAGTACTCCGCGCTCGCCGTGCGCGACCCCAAGGTGGCTGTGCGCTACGCCGAGCGCAACGCGCGGCTGCGCGAGGAGCTCGCCGCGTCGATGTGCGCGCGGCATGAAGCGATCGGCGTTCCGATGGCAATCCCGGCAGAGCAGCTCGCGACCGCCGTGATCGCGCTCGTCGACGGACTTTCGATTCAGCAGCTCACCGAGCCCGACGCCGTACCCGAGGATCTCTTCGGGCAGATCCTTTCGCTGATCGACGACGGCATGACCCTCCGAGCCAAGGAGCCCACATGAACACCGAAGCGGCCACAGTCACAGCCCCATCCACACCCACCACGGAGACGCCGGTAGCGGCCCGCCGTCAATCGCGCTGGCGCGACGTCCCGCCGCGCGAACCGCAGGCTCCTCCCGCTGACATCTCCCAAGCCCCGCCCGGCCCCCACGTCCCTCGGCATCTCCTCGGCTCATACTGGCTGCTGGCCGAACACGACCTGCTCGCGCGCTGCCGGCGCCGCTACGGCGACGTCTTCTCGCTGCGGATCTGGCCCGTGGGCTTCCTGGTCGTTATCGCCGACCCCGCGGAGATCAAGCGCGTGTTCACGAGCGACCCCGACCAGCTGCGCGCCGGCGAGGGCAACGGTGTGATGCAGCCCGTCGCGGGGCCCGAGTCGGTACTGCTGCTCGACGGCAAGCGCCACCTGAACCGGCGCAAACTGATGCTGCCGCCGTTTCATGGCGAGCGCATGGGCGTCTATGCGGAGTTGATCGGCGAGATCGCCGACGAGGAGATCGCAAGCTGGCCGGTTGGCAAGGCATTCTCGGCGCACACCTCGATGCAACGGATCACACTGCGCGTGATCCTGCGCGCGGTGCTCGGAATCGAAGACGCTGCGCGCGCCGCCGAACTGGAGCGCCTGCTGCCGAAGCTTCTGAACTCTCCCGCGCTGCTGTGGCCGTTTTTGCAGCGCGACATGGGGTCCCGCAGCCCGTGGCGGCGCTTCGTGGCGCTGCGCGAGCGCGTCGATGCGATCCTCTTCGATGAGATCGCCCGTAAGCGCTCGGATCCGAGGCTCGCCGAGCACGAGGACATCCTCTCGATGCTGCTCGGGGCGCGCGACGAGCACGGCGATGCGATGACCGACGAGGAGCTGCGCGACCAGCTCGTCACGCTGCTGCTCGCCGGCCACGAGACGACAGCGACGGGGTTGGCGTGGATCTTTGAGCGCGTGCTGCGTACGCCCGAGGTCCACGCGCGCCTGCGCACTGCGGTCGCCGAGGACGACGATCGGTATCTGGACTGTCTGATCAAGGAGGGCCTGCGCCTGCGCCCCGTCGTCCCGCTGGTGGCCCGCCAGGTAAATTCGCCGTTCGCCGTCGGCGACTACACGGTTCCGCCGGGCACGCTCCTGACATGCTCGATGATCCTCACGCACAGCCGGCCCGACCTCTACCCCGAACCGGACGCGTTCCGACCGGAGCGCTTCATGGAAGAGGCCCCGGACACCTACACCTGGCTGCCCTTCGGCGGCGGCACGCGCCGTTGCATCGGCGCGGCCTTCGCGACACTCGAGATGAAGGTCATCCTGCGTCACGTCTTCGCCCAGTGCGAGCTGGAGGCGCCCGATGCGAAACCCGAGCGCCCGCGCCGGCGCTTTGTCACCTATCCGCCAAACCGCAGAGCGCAGGTTCTGCTGAGTAGCAGACACGGAGCCTGACACGACATGGATTACGAGGACTCCTTCGAAGCGTCCGTCGCCGCGGCGAACGAGCCCACCCCCGAGCAGTGGGCGCGTGCCGTGTTCGAGGATGCGCCACGGTCCGTGCGCTGGTTTCTCCTCGTCGGTTTCCGCTACGGGCTCAACCTACGCTTGGCCCGCCGGACATCGCCCGAGCACGTCCTCGGCTGGACGATCGTCGACCGGGAGGCCGACTCGCTCACGATCGAGTCACGCTCGTGGTACCTCACCTCGCGCCTGCTCTTCCAGACCGAACCGGCACGCGTCACGCTGTCCACACACGTGCGCTACGACAAGCCGATCGCCAAAATCCTCTGGCCGCCCGTATCGATTCTGCACCGCCAGATCCTCCCCCGCCTTCTGCGACACGCGGCCGCACACCCCCGGCAACACAACAATCCTCCGGCCAACCGACTCAAGAGCAGCAATAGCGAACAAAGCTTGTAAATAGCTGCTCGCACACGGCACGCTTCGGCAAGCACCCGCGCGGTTTATGGCCGTACCCGCAGCGTATACGACGTCGCAGATGCCACCGACTAGCAACTGTCGAGCCGCGCGGGCGACTTCCAGAAGCCGCCCGCCTCGCCTAGCGCAACCTCAAACCGGCTGAGGCACGATCCGTATATACGGCTTTGGCGTCTCCCAACCATCCGGGTAGCTCGCCTTCGCCTCCTCCTCTGAGACCGATCCGGCGATGATCACCTTCTCGCCCGGCTGCCAGTTGACCGGTGTGGCCACCTTGTGGTTAGCGGTCAGCTGCAGCGAGTCGATCACGCGCAGCACCTCGTCGAAGTTGCGTCCGGTCGTCATCGGGTAGACGAGGATCAGCTTGATCTTCTTGTCGGGGCCGACCACGAACACGTTGCGGACCGTCTGGTTGTCGGCGGGCGTGCGCGCATCGGAGTCGCCCTCGGTGCTTGCCGGCAGCATCCCGTAGAGCTTGGAGACGTTGAAGTCGCTGTCGCCGATGATCGGGTAGTTGGGCGCGTACCCCTGGGTCTCCTCGATGTCGCTTGCCCACTGCTCGTGCTTGTCTGCCCTATCGACCGACAAGCCGATGATCTTCACGCCGCGACGGTCGAACTCGGGCTTGATCTTGGCCATGTAGCCGAGCTCTGTGGTGCAGACCGGCGTGAAGTCCTTCGGGTGGGAGAACAGCACCACCCAGGAGCCGTCGATCCAGTCATGGAAGTGGATCGGGCCCTCGCTCGTGTCCGCCTCGAAATCGGGGGCAACGTCGCCAAGCTGAAGAGTCATCGGTTCGTCCTCTCGGTCCGCACTGGTTGGTTCGCTCATGCCGTTTGGCGATCTTAGAACGTGCGGCGCCCGCGTGCCTTCGCTGTCGTGCCCCCAGCGTACGCCGATGCACGTTCGAGTGACGGTCACGCCGGCAACGCCGGCGTGACCGTCCTTGCTCGCTGCTCACTACTCCGACCTGCTAGTGCTCGCCGCAGTTGTGTCCGGAGTGCCAATCGCCCTGGCAACCGCCCTGAGAGGCGCCCGTGCCCGGCGTGAACGAGATGCCGCGCAACACTTCGCCGCTGGCGGCCGCCCGTACCGTGCCGAAGCTCTCCGAGGCCGGAAGCGTCGGCGCGCCCAGCTGGTCGGTAATCGCTACGAGCTTGTTCGGGTCGGCGCCCTCGTCGCCGTCGCCGCTGACCGTCGAGGTGATCGCCCATATCGTGGCGGTCCCATTCGGGTTCACGCGGCCGTCGATGTTGCGCAGGCCGTCGGTCGCGGGCGCCCACGGCAGGCCCGTGGCCGCGTTGTCGCCGGTGGGGTAGCCGGGCACCGTGTAAGGCTTGCCCAGGTTCAAGCCGTTCTGCAAGGTATAGGCGAGCTGCCATTCCCCCGCGGTCGAGTTGAAAACCCACTTCTGCAGGCCGGCGCCCGTCTCTGCGGCTGCTTCGGTGTATTCGCCCTTGCTCGTGGAGTAGGCGTTTTCGCCGTTGCCCTCGTCGGCGACGTACAGCGTGTTCGCGTTGGCGAACCAGATGCCGAACGGGAACAATGTCGCCTTCTTCGCCAGAGCCGTCGGGAAGCCCTTGAGGATACACATGTTGTAAGGCTTCAGGCCTTCGCTCGCCAGCTCTTCGGGGTTGTAGGCGAGCGGCCAGGAGGGCAGTTTCGCGTTTGCCGCCGGGAGCCCGACGCCGTTCGGGCAGGCTTTGCCCGTCGTGTCCAGGAAGTAGACGGTGTTGACGCCGTTGCTACCACTGCCCTTCGTGTAATAGACGACGTTGCCCGAGATCGTCAGACCACGGAAGTTGGTGTCCTTGCCGATCTTGTCGATTTTGTCGCCGAGCTGAGTGACGTTGAAGCTGCCGACCGGCGTTGGGAAACCTGGTTCCTGTAGAAGCTCCGGCACGGGTTCGCGCGCGGGCTTGAGGATCTGCGCACCGGTGCCGACGACCACTCCGGCCGGTTGCGGGTTGGCGCCGTTGCCGGCGTTGCCCGCCATGTAGATCGCGTGTGCGCCGTGTTCTTCGCTGAGGATCGCAGCGCGACCGTTGTTGCCGCTGTAGGCGTTGGTCTCGGTGAACTGGAACTGACCCTGAGCGTTCAGCTGCGCCACCACACGGTAGTAGGCGCCCGTGACCGGGTTGGTCGGGTCGATCGCGCCCGGAGTGTTTGAGTTGGAGACGTCGACCGTATCGACCGGGGCGAGGTAGCCCATGAACGTCACGTTATTGCCTCGTGTCGAAAGGTTGAGCGCCAGTTCGGACTTCGAGGAGAAGCTCGTCACCATCTGATCGTCGGTGGGGCTGACGCCCGTCTCAATGCTGTTGGGCACCTGCAGCGTGTTGACCGGCGTACCCCAAGGCGTGAGCTGGTCGAGGAAGATCTTCGACGTGACACCGAAGCTTTCGTCGATCGTGTCGTTGTTCCAGACTTCCGGGTAGCCGCCACCCGCAATGGCGAGTTTGCAGGCCGTTGTGCAGCCAGCCGGCAGCTCGGTGACACCGGCCTGCAGGCCGGTGTCGTTTTCATAGACGCTGCGGCTGAGCAGCAGATTGCCCGGCATCAGCCCTGCGTGCCACGGGGGAGTCGGGAGATGTCCCGGGTCGGCTTGAGCGGACGCATCGAAAGCCACTCCAAGCGCACTCGACGCAAGGATCGCAGCTGCCACACGAGCCAGAGCTCGCGGGCCGGAACGCTTCGTCATCACGGTCTCCTTTGCACGGACCTTCATGTCCGATTTTGAGGGTGCGGAACGCGCCTACCGTAACCACCGCAATAGGCGACCTTGTAACTGTCGCGTAGCCGCTTTGTGACCGTCGCGTTAATTCACCCGACAGAGCCCGACGAGTCCGATCTCCCGCTTCAGGGATGGCATCGCCCCACCGGACACCCGGCCGGGCACGGTCGATGCCGGGCGCGCGCAGCCTCAGTGCGGAGCGACACGTGGCAGCACCAGCAGAGAGCAGCGCGCGTGGCGCTCCAGGTACTCGGATGTGCTGCCTACGACCAAGCGCTTGACCGGGCCGTAGCCGCGCGAACCGACGACCAACAGGTCCAGCTCGTTGCCCAAGGCGGCCAACTCCTCGCCGGCGAAGCCGTACACGGCGCGACCCTCCACGTCCGGCATGGCGCGCATGCGCTCGGTGGCCTCCTTGATCATCGCGTCCATGCTCTCGCCGATCGCCGGCGGCACGATACCCGTGTAGGCATATGTCGGCAGGGAGACGGCCTCCAGCGCGATCACACTAGCCCGCGTCGGCTTGGCCAGCTCTTGGGCCATCGTCAGCGCTGCCTCGCTCTCCGGCGAGCCGTCGTAGCCGACGCCCACCTTCGCGATCGGCGCTGGCGCATCTGAATAACCGTGTGCCGCAACCGCCACCGCACACGGGGAACCGTTGAGTGCGGCGCGCGTGTCGTCGCCCAGCATCGCGCGTCCGAACGCTCCTCGCGAACAGGAGCCGACGACGATCAGGTCAGCGTTCTGCTCCTCGGCCTGCTGATGCAGCCCACGGCCGGGGCTTGTGGAGACAACGCTGAGGAGCTCTGCTTGCACGCCCGCTCGCTCACGCTCCGCCTCGAGCAGGCTGTGCGAGCGTTCGCGCTCGGCGGAGACGGCGCCCGGGCTCACCGCGTCGACCGGACGCAGCACGCCACTGTGAACGTTGAGCAGCGTCAGCTTTCCAGCCTCGTCCGCGAGATGCGTGGCCAGCGCTATGGCGTCGCGGCCGCCCTGCCTGTCGTCGACTCCCACCAGCACGTTCTTGAACATTCGCGTTGCTCCTTGCTCCCTGTCGCGGTCGATATCCCAAGTCGGGCGTCACGCTAGACGGCGCACATGGATGCCCCATCCGGGAGCACCCTTGCACAGACTGCGGATTTCTACGCATGCCCCCCGCGCGCGCGCGGGGGCATTGCCGATTTGACTCTACATATCGCCGTGCCCACCGCGACCCCAACCTGCACACAACGCCGTGCCCATCCCGTTCGGCGCGTAGCATCTGGCTCATGCCCGGACTGAGCCCCGAAGATCCGCGACAGGGCACGCCCAACCGCACCGACGCGCATCCGCCGATGCCGCGTGACAAGCGCGGCTGGCAGGTCGCACCCGCGCCGGACGGGCGCGGTATGCCCGAGCAGACACCCACCGGGCCTCCTCCGCACCGCACACGCGGCTTCATCTGGTTCGTGATCGCGCTGCTCGCGCTCAACTGGCTGTCGGTGCTGCTGTTCACGCCCTCCAGCGGCGAACAGCGCGTGACCGTGTCGTTCAATCCCTACTTCCTCGAACAGGTTAAGGGCGGCGAGGTCAAGTCGATCTCCTCCAAGGGCGACACGATCGAAGGAACCCTCAAGAGCAAGCAGCGCTACCCGGCCGACGACAAGAAGGCGACGCCGACAAAGCAGTTCGCGACCGAGGTGCCGAGCTTCTGGAACGGCAGCGAGCTCGCGGCCCTGCTGCAGGAAAAGAAAGTCGAAGTCAATGCGAAGTCGACCACCCGGAGCACCTCGATACTGACCGAGCTGCTGCTTGGCTTCGGACCAACGCTCTTGATCGTCGGGCTGTTCGTATTCCTTGCGCGGCGCGCGATGCGCGGCGGCGGTGGAATGAGCGCGCTCGGCAACTTCGGCCGCTCACAGGCGCGGCGCATCGATCCCGAAAAAATCCGCGTCACCTTCGACGATGTCGCCGGCATCGACGAGGCTAAGGCCGAGCTGTCGGAGATCGTCGACTTCCTGCGCAATCCCGAGCGCTACGGGCGCCTGGGTGGGCGCATGCCGCATGGTGTGCTGCTCTCCGGAGCGCCCGGCACCGGCAAGACGCTGCTGGCCAGAGCGGTCGCCGGCGAGGCGCATGCCGCCTTCTTCTCGATCTCAGCCTCGGAGTTCATCGAGGCGATCGTCGGCGTCGGGGCGGCACGCGTTCGCGACCTGTTCGCCAAGGCCAAGGAGGCCGAGCCGGCGATCATCTTCATCGACGAGCTCGACGCGATCGGGCGCTCGCGCCAGGGGTCGGTGTCCGTCAGCGGGGCCAACGACGAGCGCGAGCAGACGCTCGACCAGATCCTCACCGAGATCGACGGCTTCGACTCCTCCGAGGCCGTGGTCGTGCTGGCCGCGACCAACCGGCCGGACATCCTCGATCCGGCACTGCTGCGCGCCGGGCGCTTCGACAGGCGCGTCGCCGTTCAAGCCCCCGACCGCGACGGACGCGCGAAGATCCTCGCGGTGCACACGCGTTCGATCCCGCTCGACGACGAGGTCAGCCTTGACGGCGTGGCGCGCTCGACGCCGGGCATGGTTGGGGCCGACCTGGCCAATCTCGCCAACGAGGCCGCGCTGCTCGCTGCTCGCCGCGGGCACGAGAAGGTGAAGATGGCGGATTTCACCGATTCGCTTGAGAAGATCATGCTGGGGTCTCCGCGCGGGATACTGCTCTCGCCAGCCGACCGCGAGCGCACCGCCTATCACGAGTCCGGGCACGCGCTCGTGGGGATGCTGACGCCCGGGGCCGATCCGGTGCGCAAGGTCTCGATCATTCCTCGCGGGATCGCGCTCGGGGTAACGCTTTCGACGCCCGACAGCGACCGTGTGTCCTATTCGACCGAGGATCTGCAGGCCAAGATCCATGTGGCGCTCGGGGGGCGCGTGGCCGAGGAGGTCGTGTACGGCTCGGTGACGACCGGGGCCGAGTCCGACATCCAGCAGCTGACCGCGATCGCCCGGCAGATGGTGGGGCGCTGGGGGATGAGCGAGGCGCTCGGGCCGGTGACGCTGCTGGCGAGCGAGGATCAGCCGATGCTGCCTGGCATGAGCGTCACCTCCGAGCAGACACAGCGACTGGTGGACGAGGAGGTGCGCAAGCTGGTCGAGCAGGCGCACCGCGAGGTCACGCGGTTGCTCAGCGAGCACCGCACTCAGCTCGAGAGCCTGGCCCAGGCGCTGCTGGCGGCCGAGACGCTCGACGCGCTCGACGCCTATGCGGCCGCCGGCGTCCCGGGACATGATGTCGAGCCGGCGACCGTTTCCTAACAGCGATTTCGGGCGACGCCCGGGGCGCTCGCCGGCAGGCCGCCTGCGGCACGAGTGCTGAAGATTCGCGTTGCCTGGCGCCGACTAAACGACGCGTACGCCCCAGCGCGCACTCAGCGACTCGCCCGGCTCCAAGCGCGCCAGACCGTCGCCGCTCTGCAGCGCGTTCGCCGCGCATGTCATCGGCTCGACGGCGATGCCGCGCCGCCGGCGCGACGGCACGAGCGTGTCGGCCGTGTAAACCTGCAGGAACTCGTACTGCTCGTCCAGCCACAGTTCCACGCAACTGCCGTCGGGGCGGTGCAGACGCGCGATGGCGTGCCCGTCGGCATCGCGGATCAGATCGCAGAAACCGGAGTCGAGCCGCAGCTCGCCGATCAAGGCCGGCTTGCGGAAGTCGAAGGCGGTGCCCTCCACCGGCTCGCGATCGGTCGGGACCTGGTGGCGCTCGTCGACGAGCAGGCGCGTGTGTACGGGCAGCTCCAGCAGGCAGTCGTCGACCGTGCCCTCGCCCGGCGAAAGGTATGGGTGTTGACCCGCGCCATACGGGCACGCGCGTGCGCCGACGTTGACCGCGCCAATCGTCACCTGCAGACCGTCCTCACCCAGCTCATAGGCCACCGTTGCGTCGAGCGCAAACGGATATCCCGGCTGCTCGTGCAGGCGTGTTGCCATCACGACACGGTTTGGGCCGCGCTCTGCCGCCCACCACGAGCGCCAGCGCAGCAGGCCGTGGATCGCGTTGCCCTTTGCGGGCTCGCTCAGCGCGAGCTGGTGGCGCTGGCCGTCGAATTCGTAACGGCCGTCCGCGAGCCGATTCGGCCACGGCAATAGAACCGCGCCGTGCGCGCCGTCGCACATCTGCCCCACATCGTAGGGGTGCAGGATCGGCTCATTTGCGACCGTGTATTCGCGCAACCCACCCCCGACCTCGACGACCGTCGCGCGCTGCTCGCCAAAGGCGATCTCAAACTGCTCGCCTGAGGGCGCTCGCATCATCGACGGCTCGCCTGGCTACACCCATTCATATTCACATACATTAAGGCCATGCCGCATGCGGCATGGCCCCGGGTCGCACATGTGCGACCCGGCGGGCCGGCACATGTGCCGGCCCGAACAGCAGAGAGACGAGTGAGGTGTTGAGATGAACGCTCCCACGCAAGGTAAGCATGCTGTCCTCTGCCTCGTGACGGCGCCCCCAGACTACGCCGGCTCGATCGCGTCCGCGATGCTCGAGCGCGAACTGGCTGCCTGCGTCAACATCGTCGAAGGGGTGCGCTCTCTCTATCGCTGGGAGGGAGAGCTTCAGGACGAGCGCGAGGCGCTGCTGGTCGTCAAGACGACGCGCGCGGCGACTGCTTCTCTGGACGAGCTGTTGCGCGAGATCCACCCATACGACACCTTTGAGTTGCTCACACTGGATGTCGACGCCGGCAGCGAACGCTACCTGCGCTGGATTGCGGACTCGGTGGCGCTTCTATAATCGGTGGCAAGCGACCACAGGAGGTGAGCACCCGAGGTGCTGCGCAGGCACATCGAGAAGCTCACCCGAGGAGGGGTCGGGGCGCGCCTGGCTGGCGTCGGGCGCACGACCTTCAAGGCGTTCGAGGTTCCCAACTACCGTCGCTACATCCTCGGTCAGGCCGTCTCGCTGTGCGGCACCTGGATGCAGATGGCCGCCCAGTCGTGGCTGGTGCTGACGCTGACCGGCTCGGCGACGACGCTCGGCCTGATCGTGGCGCTGCAAACGCTGCCGATTCTGCTGCTGGGGCCCTATGGAGGCGTGATCGCCGACCGCGTCGACAAGCGCCGTACGATGATCTTCCTGCAGGCACTGATGGGTCTGCAGGCACTGGTGCTCGGCGTGTTGACGATCACCGGCGAGGTGCGTGTCTGGCAGATCGGTGTGCTCGCGGCCGTGCTCGGCGTCAACAACGCCTTCGAGAATCCCGCGCGTCAGTCGTTCATGCTCGAGATGGTCGGCTCTGACCATTTGCGCAATGCGGTCAGCCTCAACTCGGTGCTCGTCAACGTGGCGCGCACGATCGGACCGGCGATCGCCGGGCTGTTGATCGCAACCGTCGGCGAGGGCGTCTGCTTCTTGGCCAACGCGGCGAGCTTTGTCGCGGTGATCGCCTCGCTCCTGACGCTAGACCTAGCCGCGATCCATCCCAGTCCCCCCTCTGGGCGTGAGCCCGGGCAGCTGCGCGAAGGGCTGCGCTACATCAGGAGCAGCCGCGAGCTGGCGGTTCCGCTGCTGATGATGGCGCTGGTGGGCACGCTCGCGTACGAGTTCCAGGTGACGCTGCCGGTGATGGCGCGCCAGGGGCTGCACGTGGGCGCGGCCGGCTATGGCTTCATGACCGCTGCGATGGGCGCGGGCGCCGTGGTGGGCGGGTTGCTGGTGGCTGCTGTGGGCCGCACCGGACTGCGACCGCTCGTGATCGCCGCAGGCGCGTTCGGGGTTGTGATCGGGCTCGCCGCGCTTGCCCCGACCTTGCCGGTGGAGCTCGCGGCGCTGGCGCTTGTGGGCTGGGCGAGCATCTCGTTCATGGCCACCGGCAACTCGACACTGCAGCTCGCCGCTGCACCCTCGATGCGCGGACGCGTGATGTCGCTCTGGTTTGTCGCCTTTCAGGGCTCCACGCCGATCGGAGGGCCGCTGATCGGCTGGCTGATGGCCTGGGCTGGGGCGCGCGCAGGGCTGGGCGTGGGCGCCATCACGTGCCTGTTGGTGGCGCTCGTAGGGCTGATGGCGCTGCGTGGGATCTCGCCGTTTGCGCGCGCGGACACGGCAGCGCGTGCGCTGGAGTCGTGAAGGCGGTGAGCGAACAACCTTCCGAAACGCACCTCCTCGCGCGTTGCGCGCGCGGGGGACGCGCACACGTCGCGCCCACGCACGCATTATGCGCGCGCGCACACGGGCCCACGCGCGGGGGGGCATCCCCATTTGCAACCGCTAGGACTCGGCTTCGCCCAGAAAGTCGATCAGCAGCTCGTTGACACGCTCGGGCGCGTCGTGCTGCACCCAGTGCGTTGCGTCAGGTATGCGCTCCATGCGCAAATTCGGCACCCACTCGTTCGCCGGTTCGGCAAGCTCCGATCCCAGATGTCGGTCGAGCATCCCCCAGATAACCATCGTCGGCGCCGGGATCGGTTTCATAGCCGCGAGCGTCGTACGCGGCGAGCGGCGTAGGGCGGCTCGGTAGTAGTTGATCATCCCCGTGAGCGCCCCCGGCTGCGACCAGGCCTCGACATAGCGTTCGAGGTCCTCGTCGGTGAAGGCATGCTTGGAGTCCGAGCGCAGCGAGCGCTTGGCGAAGGAGAAATCCTCGCGCCCGATCAGGTACTCGGGCAGGCGTGGGATCTGGAAGAAGAACATGTACCAGCTCTTGCGCAGCTGCCGCAGCGTCCTGAACCCCTCGAGCATGCGTGCGGTGTGTGGCACGTTGAGGATCGCCAGACGCTTGACCACGTCGGGGTGGAGCATCGCGACGGTATAGGCGACCGCGGCGCCCCAGTCGTGACCAACCACGTACGCCTCCTGCTCGCCAAAGCTGCGAATCAGCCCGGCGATGTCGCCCGCCAACAAAGCGGAGTCGTACGCGCGCCAGCTTTTGGGCTTCTCGGAGAGGTCGTAGCCGCGCATGTCTGGCGCGACGACGTGATAGCCGGCTTCGGCCAGAGGCCCGATCTGGCGACGCCAGGAATACCAGAACTCGGGAAAGCCGTGCAACAGGACGACCAACGGTCCCGTGCCGGCCTCTACGTAATGCAGGCGAATACCTTCGCCGACGTCCGCATCGCCGTGGCTGAGTTGTGCCTCGGTCGTGCTCACATGCCCATGGTAGACCTCACCGTCCGCTCGCGATGTCACCTTGTTAGCTCCACAAGCATGAAAAGCGAGGAAACGTGTCCGTTGCACTGTTGATAGCTGGCCTGGTCGTCGGCGCCCTGGCCGGCGCCGCTGTCGCCGCGGCGCTTGCGCGCTCGGGCAGCGAGCGCATACGCGAGCAGCTCGACGCCCTCTCCGCCGATAGCCGTGAGCGGATGCGCGACGAAATGAAGTCGATCTCCGCCGACGTGCTCAAGCAGACCGGCGATTCGCTGGCACAAAGACTTGCCGATCAGCGCCGCGCCGAGGAGGAGCGCTCAGCCGGCGAGATGGCCAAGCGCGCCGAGGAGCTCAAGGGACTGGTCGGGCCGGTCAACGAGAAGCTCGGCCGGGTCGAGCACGAGATCGGCCGCCTGGAGCGCGAGCGCAAGCAGGCACAGGGCGAACTGGCGAACATGGTGCGCCAACTGCACGAGGGCGTCGGCGGCCTGCGCCAGGAGACCGGCAACCTGGTCTCGGCCTTGAAGCGGCCTCACACGCGCGGCTCATGGGGTGAGATCCAACTGCGCAACGTGATCGAGATGGCCGGGATGATCGAGCACTGTGATTTTCTC
>Ga0210395_10002581_pt1 | contig 14054 bp, 13 predicted proteins | sample IncBWH4OmetaG_FD_150861 | JGI IMG/M metagenome (GOLD analysis project Ga0210395, IMG submission 150861) | Forest soil microbial communities from Barre Woods Harvard Forest LTER site, Petersham, Massachusetts, United States - Inc-BW-H-4-O ... | reverse complement strand
CACGGCGCACGCCATGAACGGAAGTCGCCGGGTTACTCGACCACCTCACGCGCCTCGCGGCTAAAACGTCGCAATGCATTACTCGGGAGACACACCTTTCTGTCGCAGTCCTTCTTCGGTCTGGCTTGCCATCACTTCCCGCAGGATCGCAAAAATGACCGCGGTCGACCAACCAAACAACAGCACGCCGTTCATCGCCGTCATTGGGCCAAGCAACTGCCAGCGCTCAATCGGAGTCACGTCGCCGTAACCGAGCGTTGTGTAGTTTACAAAGGCAAAATAGACGAGATCGGCGCCAGGAGGTGCAATGCCGACCATCATGTAAGCAAATGACCAAACGACCACTTCGGCAATATGCGCGCCCATCAAGACCGATACGGTCGCAATCATGACGGCAATCAGTCGAAGCGATGAACGCGACGTTGCACGCTCGTCCGCGATGCGCGCCGCCCACAATACGGCCGCCATAATGATTGCATGGATAGCGATGTTGCAAGCACTGACCGCAACGCTTACGAGAAGCTGGCGCAACATGGGGATCGCTCCGGCGCGGTGGCGCCACGTGATGTGAACTTGACCTCATCATATGCGCGATGGATGGAGCGTTCAGTTGTCTTTCGTGGCACGGTGTCTTCGTTGTTTGATCTGGGCGGCAACAGGTAAAGCGTCATGGCGAAAATCAGGTACACCATCAGTACCAGCACTCCGACAAACCACGCCGAGCGACCGCTGTTCGTCACCAGAGAAGCCGTCATGGTGGCGATCAGCATCATCACCACCGCGCCCGGCCAGAATTGCAGATTCATCGGAGCCGGGCCGATGACGTAGCTGAGCAGCACCAGCACCGGAGCGACGAACAGCGCGATTTGGGATGCGCTTCCCAGCGCGATGCCCACGCTCAAGTCCAGCCGATTCTTGCGCGCGCCGGAAAACGCCGAGGCCATTTCCGCCGCGCCGCCCACCAACGCCACTACGATGAAACCAACGAACGCGGGAGTCATTCCGAAGGCCACCGCGGCTTGCTGCACCGACTCGACGAACACTTCGCTCACCAGCGCGACGAGCACAGTGACGCCGGCCAGCGTGGCCAGCGCGAGGCCCAACGGCCACGGCGCTTCGTTTGCCTCTGCATGTTCCGCACCGCCGAAAAGCTCGCGATGCGTCTTGAGCGAGAACAGCAGGCCCAGCCCGTAGACGACGATGAGCAGCACAGACAGACTGACGCTCAACGTGTCGGTAAACGCCGCCCCCACCACGGAATCGGCTTCGGTGACCGCCGACGGAATCAAGATCGCGACCGTGGCCAGAAAGAGCAGGCCCGCTTGCAGGCGGGCGCTGGCCCTGTTGTATTCCTGCGCGTGGTGCTTCATTCCCCCGAGCAGAAACGACGCTCCCAACATGAATAACGTGTTGGTGACGATCGCCCCGGCGATGGATGCCTTCACCAGGGTATATTGCCCGGCGTGCAACGCGGTCAGCGCGATGACAAGTTCGGTCAGGTTTCCGAGCGTGGCGTTGAGCAGGCCACCGACCGTATCACCCGTCTTGGCCGCCACGGATTCGGTGGCGTGACTAAGCAGCGCGGCCAGCGGGACGATGGCCAGCACCGACAGCACAAAAAGCAGCGTGTGCGCTTCAGGCTTGAGCTTTACGGCGACGAACAGCACGGGCACGAAGGCCAGCAACCAGAGCAAGGAATTGTGACGGATCTCTCTAAGCAAGGGATTCATGGGGAGCCCCGGAGCGGACCGTTCGCATTCCATTTGCTCGGCCCGAAGAACTTCTGTCAAGCATGGGGGCTTGCTCAGAGGTCGCCTTGCGGATGTCCTTGTGGGTCATGTGTGGACAGCTCCGGGTTGGCAAGGACTTTCTTCACGTTTTGCAGCATTGGTCGGTGCAGCCCTGTGTCCGGCCTTTTGACGCGGTTCATATGACCGCTGGCCATAATGCCCTCCGCGGATCAGGTCCCGATCAAACTCGCGCATTTGACAATGCCTCGACCACAGCCGACATGCGGCGATTGCAACGACGTGGCGGTTTTGTGCCATGTATGGACCTCTGGGTCGCAGCACGATGGGCCGATAGATTGATCTATCTCAAGATTGTATCCGAAACGTGGGCCTAGTTTACATTGGGAAGGTAACGATACGTCCAGACAGGCGGAGGTGAAGCATGTATCGGCATATTCTCATTCCGACAGATGGGTCGGAGCCAGCGGAGCATGGGGTGGCGCATGGGATGGCGCTGGCGAAATCCCTTGGAGCCAAGGTATCTGTAATCTTCGTTGTGGAACCGCTTTCAGAAATAAGAAGAGGGCCTCCGTTCCTTGAAGCACTCACAAAATATGCTGAACTGCGCAAGGAACAGGCCACGAGCGTGTTGGATCGTGCGGTAAATGCGGCCAAGGAGGCCGGTGTTTCCTGCAAGACGTTTCAAGTGGAGAATGGGCAACCCTATCAAGCCATCATCGCAGCAGCCGAGGACAGAGGTTGCGATCTCATTGTTATGTCATCGCATGGGCGCAGCGGACTTTCCGCGTTTCTAATCGGCAGTGTGACAAGCAAGGTGCTGACCCACGCGAAAGCCCCCGTATTGGTTTGTCAATGAATGTGCAGATCGCCGATGGTCGAATAAACGCGCCGGGAGATGGAGATAATGTCTGGTTGGGGTCTTTTCGGAAGTCAGCGTTCGTAATGGCGAGGTCTGCTTTGCCCCGAGCAACAGACATCGTCAGCCCGGCCAGACATGTCGGAAAGGTGCCGATACTGTTGAAAAAGTCGAAAATCGAAAAACTCCAAAAATCTCGCAAAAGTTGATTTTTGGACAAGTCCGCCGCTGGGATGTGCATAGCGCCAATACGAAAGTCCGTGGTCGTTTTTCTGAGAAACGAGGTGGTCTCTCACATCGTTGCGCACGAAACGCATCAGCGGCTCTGGAAAATTTCGTTCGCCACCCCCAAAAGACTTTTTCAACAGTATCTGCCAGGAACAGACAAAGGCATAAGGAGCCGACATGCGTCGGTCCACGCGCTTCCACGCAAATAGCTACGTTCAATTGGTCGCGGCGTGTAATGGTACGACGAACGTAAAATGTGCGCCTTTACTAGATTTTTGTCTTATCAATTCGGCCCCCAGCTGACCTGCCAGCCCTAGAGCAATGCGAGTCCCCAGGCGCTTAGAGAGAGCTGGATCGAAGTCGGCGGGCAGTCCGATTCCGTCATCGCTGACCGAAATGGAGACTTTGTCGTCGCTTAGAACGAGTTGCAGGCGGATCACCCCTCCCGGGGAATCGGGATAGGCATGTCTACCGGCGTTCAAGATTAGCTCGTTGACAATCAATGCAACGAGAATGGCACGGTCTGCGGGGAACTCGATGTCGTTAGGTGTATCAAGTTGGACCTTGCATGGAGCAACTGCAGACTCCAGATCTTGGACGACTTCCCGCAGATAGGCGACCAAATCGACGTTCTCATAGTCGGCATTGTACGCGAGGCGATTGTAAGCGCGGCCGACTGCCAAGATTCGGGTAGATGCTTCCATGAGCCGTTCACTCAGTGCGGGATCATTAGCGGCATTCGCTTGTAGGTGAAGCATACTCGATACCACTTGAAGGCTGTTCTTGACACGGTGGTTGACTTCCTTGAGCAAGATTTGATGACGGTCCAATGCAGCTTGCAGTCTGCGCTGGTATTGCTGCTGCTCAATTGCCATACCGAGGATATTTGCGGCACCTTGCAGGAAGGCGATGTCATGCTCGCCGAACTCACCTTCAGCTTGACTGTCGACTTCAAGCACTCCGAATGGCAAGCCATCGCCTTGTAGTATGACATTCATGGCACGGCGAATCCCGTGTTCGGCGAGTAATTCCGGAGTTCGAAATCGTTCTTCATTTTCGAGATGATTGGAAATCACGGGCTTACCGGTCTGGAGGGCGAAGCCGGCCGGCGAATCCAAATCGGCTCCGACGGTCGCGTTGCCAACCACACCCTCACCCCAGCCAACGCCAGCGCGGACCAGCAAACGCTTGTCTGCCGGAATGTACTCCATGATTTTGCAATATTCGGCGTCAAGGCCTTCGGCCGTCATCCGCGCGGTGTGATTGAGCAGATCAGTGAAGCTCGTGCGCTGGAGGGCTAGGACCCCGAGTTCGGCGAGCAACTCCTGCTGCCGAATACGTAGTCGGAGTGCACGCCCGGTCAAATCCTCGGGTTCTTTGCCCGGTTTTCCCTCAACTACCGGTTCGTCTGTGTCGGGTGTTGGGCTCATACCGCTTGATAGCATGCGCGGCACCAAAACTCGCCGGGGAACTTATACGCTGAGGATCGATCCTCAGGCTTCTAATTGGGCTTCCCAGACTGCCTGATGTCCGTTGCGGGTCAAAGTGAGACCTCGACTAGCGAATGATCGAGGTCCGTTCGTACTTCAACAGCAGACCTTGATCAGAACGACGGCTTCGTCAGTTTCGTGCCACAAGCGGAATCGAGCGTATCTGCGCCGTCAGCTTGCCATATACTCATAGTGCAACAAGCCGGGGAGAAGTGGGATGGGCCACCTGCAGGAACTCGTTCGCAGCCAGGAACCCGTGGGGGTCTACCTGCCTCGGTGGGTCGAACGCCTAGCGGACCTTGGTATCGAGTCAACGGATCAGCAGTTGGTGCGGCGTCAGCGGCTCACAAATATCTTCGCGTACGGCACCTCGATTTGCGCCGCTTCGCAGTCGATAGTCGCCGCCCTTCAGGAGTTTGCAGCTGTCCTCATCCTGCATATCTTTCTTGCCACGGTAGCCATTGTATTGCTCTTTATCCCCCGTCTGCATAGGTGCGGACCCAATCTAGGCGCTCATACGCTTGTAGCGATTGCTCTTTCCTGCATCTTCTTGATGAACTGGTGCCTCGGACGCGACAGCCAGATCTATGTCTATTACACTTTAGCGGGCGGCGTCTTAATCTTCATTTTTGGAATGGAGCACTGGCGCACTTATGCAGGTTGGCTTGCCGTCGCCGTCGCGGGCATGCTGGTATCGATGAAATTTGCGCCAAAGGACGGACTATTCCTTCCCGACAACCATGCGGTGCGAGAAATCATAGCGGCACATGCATTCCTTAATACGCTGGCCTTCATGGCGCTGATCGTCTTCTTTGCGATGGCGACCTTGCGCAAGGCGGAGATTGGGCTGCAGGTGCAGTATAATCGTTCGTCGGCATTGATGAACGCGGTGTTCCCTCCCTCGATCGTCGCACGGCTGACTTCAGGCAAGGAGGACAGGATCGCCGACCGGATCGAGGGGCTGACGGTTCTGTTCGCGGATCTCGTTGGCTTCACGGAGGCCACGCACGATCTGCCGCCAGAGGAAATCATCAGTTACCTCGACGGCATGGTGCGCTGCTTCGATCGACTCAGCGCCGAAAATAGCGTCGAAAAGATCAAGATTATCGGCGATCGCTACATGGCGGTCGGTGGCCTGATTGGCGATTCTCGCGGTCAGGCGGTCGCGACTGCAAAGCTCGCCCTCGCAATCCTGCGATCACAGGCCGATCTTCCCGCACTGGGCGGCAAGCGCCTCGCGCTACGGATCGGTTTGCACACTGGCAGCGCCACAGCAGGCATCATCGGCGATACCCGCTTCACGTACGACGTCTGGGGCGATGCCGTAAACATGGCCTCGCGTATGGAATCGTACGGCCTGCCCGGCCGAATTCAAGTCTCCGATGCCTTTCGATCTCTTGTCCAAGATGCGTTCTCTTTCGACGAGCGTGGCATCATCGAGATTCGTGGCATGGGCCCTACACGTACCTGGTTTCTTGGCCGGGCACCATCTGTAGCTTGAGACACCACCGAATGTCCGGTTCGGGTCCATTTTCGGAAGTCGGCGTTTGTAATTGCGAGGTCTGCTTTGCCCCCAGCAACAGACATCGTCAGCCCGGCCAGCCATGTCCGAAAGGTGCCAGGTGCAGAAGTCGAATTGAACTGTCTCTTTCATCTATCAACTTCGGGTAGGCTCTCGCGCGGAGCGCGCCCGAACTCCTTGCAGAGCGAAAGCAAATAGGGCGCGAAATATGACGTAGAAGTATTCTGGTACTTTTGGGGCGATACACGGGGTTACGTACCGTTAACCGTTCCCGTCTAACTTCATTTCTGGAACTTATGAGCCCATATTTGTACCTAATCTTATTTCTTACTTAGACCGCTGCTGATTTCTTCGGACCAACATCTGTTTTTGCGAAGCTCCGCGAGAGCAAACCTCCGATTGCGGGGACGATTTTGCATGAGTTGGAACAACCGAAAAGCTGACCGCGTGCAATTCCACCGGGCCTATCCAGCCAAGGTCATGGGTGTCGATGGCACGTGGCACCGCGGTTGCGAATTGCTTGACGTCTCGTCCACCGGAGCCCGCGTTACTATCGAGGGAACGACCGATGTTCTGAAAGCGAAGGAGTTCTTCTTGGTCCTGTCGTCGAACGGCCTCGCGTTCCGCCGCTGTGAAATGATTTGGTTGGACGGCGCGACCGCCGGCATCCGTTTTGTCGAAAAAACTGAGAAAAAGGCTCGGCCGCGTTAATGGACACCCCTTTCCATCCGGACGATCTAGCCCTGCATCTCATCTGCGCGCGGGCCGTTCCTTTCATCGACTCCGAGACGCTATGCGATCGAACAGGACGCGAAGCGCTTTTTCGAAAGGAACGCTGCTTTATCCTCTATATGTCGGATGGCGGACTGACCTCACCCGCGCAGGAGCGACTTGTCAGTTTGACGAGCCGCGAAGCGTTGATCTGGCTTAACGAACAAGGCGAAGAGGTCGGGACCTTTTGGGATTGATGTCTTTGGACGGGTGCAGCACGCGTCCACTATGCCGCTCTTGCCTTGCGCGAAGCTGCATATTGTCGCGTGCGGTGGCACAAAGTGCATATGGCGCGATCAGGCCCGACAGATTGCTCGACAAAATCAGAGCGCGCCTGAGCTTCCGCATGCAAGACCGAGCGGCTTCTGCGCAGACTCGAAACAAAGGCGATGGTCCGAATTTGCCTTGGGTCGATCGCGTCGACGTCACGATGCACCCGACACTTCCGGTCTACCCCTGAAAGCCGACTCATCGCGGCATGTCGGTTTCGTGCCAATCGGCGACATCATCATCAAATAGAAATAACGGCATCGCATGTTGAACTGCCGTCATCGCGCGGTCATGAGTGGTGACGAAAAGTCCTGTAGGGCAAACGAATTCAGCGCCACCCGGATTGTCGGCACTACCTTGAGCGTTTGCCTTTAGATACCTCACCCTTGATGGGTGGGGTATCTGGCCTATTAACTCGAGAGTTCACGACATTAGTCAGCGGGGTTCAGCGGTGGCGGTGGCCATGTATTTCGAATAGAAATGAGCAACCCGCTCGTGCCACATTCCGACGAACGCCTCTGACGTCAGCTTATCCACCGATTTCCACGTGTCTTTGACGGCCGGAAGGGTATTCCTCCAGATCGCCCGTCTGCACCATTTTTCGCCCTTCTCCCTGCCTTCGCTGGTGGCGCACATCGATTTCCAGGCGATGCGATTGGGTTGGCTGAGGTGCTCCGCGGCACCTTCCCAGCCCTGCTGATGGATCAGGTAGAGATCGTTCAAGTCCGGGTTCCTGTGCGTCACCCACTCGAACAGAATGCCTTCGGTAATGATCTTGTAGGCTGCCGCAACGGCATTGTCGCGGGGATTGAGAATGTCTCCGGAGCCGAATTTGCCGAACTCGTATTTGCTCAACTGGAATAGCCCGATATACGACCCGGTGCGTTGCTTGGGGTCGAAACCGGACTCGACCTTGGCCACCGCCTTCATGAAAGTGAAATCGAGACCGAAAGCGTCGGACGCGCGCTTGATCTCTTCCACCGGCGTTCCGACGGGGATGTCCTTGAACGAACGCAAGACGATCGCAGCCGGCTTCTCGGCAGGCGGCAGTTCGGACCAGACATAACAAATGAGATACCGGAAATCCTGCGGCTCCAAGTTGGAGGCACTGCCGGATGCACCGCACGTTGTCGGCGCCAGTTGCGCGGCATCACGGTGGCCCGGATCCACCGATTTCTGCACAGGCGGTAAATCGGCCGACAGCGTCTGCGACGGATCGGGCAACGCGGCCACGACGATCGATTCCGGCTTATCCGAGGCCGCCGTCGTGTCGGTGGCCGTCCCCGCCGCAGGTTCGGCGGCAGTCGCCACTTCGGCGCTAGCGACAGCGGCGTTTGCGCCAACGGCGTTAGCGGCAACGGCGTTGCCCATTGCAATTGCCTGCGGTTCATCGACGAGCCTGGCGTTGGCGGCGAGAGATGCTGCGCGGTCCTCGATTGGCACTGCGTGGGTGTTCTCGGTGCCGCGCGAACCGAAGCCCGCCAGCCAGCCAGCGATCCACCCCGCGAGAACGATCGTTCCGCACAACGCCGCCACTGTCGCAGATTGCCGCGGGTTCATGATCCCGTCGCCTCCAAAGGCTCCGCCACCTGAGCCGTGCTGCACAGCCAAGTACGCGACGGCCTGATTATTCGGGTCAAGATATGACCGCGGAATGGCGCAAACTGCGGGTCATCAACTTTTCCAAGAGTGTTGCCCGAATGCAACCTGGCGCCGGCAAGCAGTTGTCTGCATTCTCCGACGTGGCGTGTAGGGGAGTTTTGGACCCGGCGAGCCCGCCACGGTTACGTCGGACCGACAGACGCGGTTGAGTGGCCGCAAGCGCGGATTCCGGCCCCTCGAGCGGTCTGTCGTTGGTGATTATAGGATCTTCTGAGCGAACCGAACCCTTTGCCCCAGGTCAAAGCGCCCGTCGCAACGGCAACTCACATCGAACGTTGATCGCCCCGGCGATCGGCGCGACGGGTCTTGCCGATTGTCTTCTTCCGGCAAATTGGCTTCGTAATTGTGAATACGGTCCAATTTTCGACCCACTGCGACCAGATTTAAAGGAGAGCCTGCGCTCCGCAACGCCGCGTTTTTGGTTGGACCTCGTATGCAACATCACTGCATGAGGTACTGAATGAGGAAGCAGACTCCATTAATAGCTTTCGCCATTTTCATGCTCTCTGCAGGGGCCGCACACGCTCAGTTTTTGTTTTGGCCCCAATTCACGTCCTGGCCAGGCCATTACTCTCCGTTCAAACACAAGCACCACCACCGGCCGACAAACTCTGAATTGGCGAAGAACGCTCGGCCCGAGGACGCTCCGAAGGGCCCGCTCCAGATTATCATCTCGATCGCAGACCAACGGGTCTCGCTTTTTGACAACGGGACCCTGATCGCACGCTCTTCGGTGTCCACGGGAACTCAGGGGCATCCTACGCCCCTCGGCGTGTTCAGCGTGATCAGCAAACAACGATGGCACCGTTCAAATATTTATAGCGCTGCCCCCATGCCCTACATGCAGCGCATCACCTGGTCAGGGATAGCGTTGCATGCCGGTGTTGTGCCTGGGCGTCCGGCGTCACACGGCTGCATCCGTTTGAAAAATGACTTTGCCATTCGACTCTGGCATCTCACGAAGCGCGGCACGCGAGTGATCATTGTGCACGACGATGTCCAGCCGGTCGAGATAACCAATCCGCATCTTTTTGAGCCGAAAGCCGTGTCCGGTTCGCCGGAATTTCAGACTGCCACAGTCGCGGGTAAGAGCATTAGCACAGCCGCGGCAACGCATGGATCAACAGTGTCCAACGCCGAGACTCCAGAAGCCACTAGTCTCCAACTTCCAGGCTCGGCTCCCGCTGGAGTCGCACCTCAGAAGGTCGTCCCGATCTCCATCTTCGTGAGTCGTAAGTTGAGCAAGCTCTTCGTGCGCCAGGGCTTCACGCCGTTGTTTGATGTCCCGGTCACGATCGAAAATCCGGGGGAGCCGCTGGGAACGCACGTGTTTACCGCAATGGAATTCCAGAACGAGGGAGCGGCCATTCGCTGGACCGTCGTGTCGATTCCGGAGGAATTTCCTCGCACGTCCGAGGGGGGCACGAAAGAGCGCGAAGCGCCCGCGCGGCAAACCGCCCCGGTACCGTCGCCCGATAAAGCCAACGCTGCCCTCGACCGCATCGAAATACCCCGGGATACGGTTGAGAGGATCTCTGAACTACTGACGCCGGCCTCTTCATTGATTATTTCCGACAACGGATTTAGCCATGAGACGGGAAAAGACACGGATTTCATCGTGGTAACGCATTGATGCGGCGGCGCAACCCACCAACACACGACGCCGCTGCGCAAGTCCAATTTCTTCTTGGTCTGAGAAAATTATGTCCGTTGTCGGTCTGCTCGTCATTAGACCGATGTCTCAGATGGTAGAGTCGAGGATGGGCGCGGTAGCTTGAGGCCTATGGCCAACGCCCCGTTTCCCATCCCACCGGGTCACCGGAGGTGGTCGCCCGCCCCCGGTTCCCACAGAACGTGGCGTGCGGCTTTACCGCACCACGCTCTTCGGCAGTTGGTTCACAGCACTGCAAGCGCCTGCAGCTTCCCGTAAGGGAGGCGCAGTTTAGGTTTCAGCAACGGTGTCCGTTCTTTGATTTGGTTGAAGGCGTCCCAAGTGAGGCGTCGGCCTGCCCAACTGCGGCTGCACAGCATTCTGCGCCAGTAACGCGCCACGACCCTGTAGACCTTTACGAGACTCCGGAGATTTCCGGCGACGCCGTAATAGGCATAGTGGCCGCGCAGGACGATGTTGATTTCACCGGCCTGGTCACTGATTTTATAATGCCGTATTCGCCGCATCAGTTCTTGCAGAGACAGGAGGCTGCGCTTTAGCCGAGATTTCTCGGTACGCATCCCAACCTTGAAGTTGCCTCTTTGGTTTCGCGTGCAATAGAGCGTCAGACCCAGAAAGTAGATTGTTTCCGGGCGGTTTCTGCCGCGTTTGCCCGCGTGTTTCTGCGCGAACCGACCGAACTCGACCAGTTTAGTCTTGGTTGGCTCTAGAGTAAGGCCGAATTTGCCCAGCCGGAGACGCAAGGCCTCCTGTACGCGAAGGGCATCCGATCGGTATTGGAAACAGATCACAAAGTCATCGATGTAACGCACCAGATGGGCTTCGCCCCGCAACCGAACCTTGACGACGCGCTCGAACCAAAGGTCGAGCACGTAGTGGAGGTACACGTTGCTCAATAGCACGCTGATCGATCCACCTTGCGGGGTTCCCTGCTCGCTCGGATGAACCGCTCCATCTTCCAAGACGCCCGCTTTCAACCAACGCCTGATCAAGTTGATCAGGCGCGGGTCGCCGACTCGATGTTCGACAAATCGGAGGACCCAATCGTGATTGAGGCTCCCAAAGAAGTTCTTCAAATCCGCCTCCAGCACCCAGCCAATCATGCCGCCGGCGATGACCTCATTGAGGGTCGCCAAGGCGTGATGGGCGCTAAGCTTCGGCCTGCCGCCGAACGAGCAGGGCAAGAAGTCCTGCTCGTAGATGGCGGACAGCACCTCAGCCGTGGTGCGTTGGAGCGCCCGGTCGGCGACAGTTGGAACCCCGAGGGGGCGCTTCTCCGTCTTGCCAGGCTTGGGGATATAGACCCGCCGAATGTTAGGCGCACGATATCCCTGGCGGTGGATGGATTGGAGCACCGGCTCTATCCACCCCTCGAAGCTCTCCTTCGCCGCCTCCACCGTCTGACCATCCACCCCGGCTGCGGATCGCTTCGGAATCTTTGATAGATTCTCCAGCACCCGGTCGCGCGTGATGTGATGGGCCAGCGAAGTGAAGCGGAGATTTGGCTCCCTTCGAGCTTTCACTGCTATCTGTTCAAGTTTCGTTTCCATGGTCAGCTGATCTTCTCTTTGAATAGAAGGCCGTGTCTCCCGTTGAATGGAGCCCATGTCGCCCAAGAACAATTCAACTACCGCTGACCGCTTCCCCATGTAGCCGGCTTTCCCGACCGCAGAGTACTATCAGTCAGTCTGACTTCCGCCCGATCATCAGACCCTTCTCACCTCTTCGGCTTGGCAGGTCCTACAGGCTTGCGCCTGAACCGGATGGATCTCCCTTGTTCACGTTGCTTCCTTTGGTTGCATGCTGGCGGTACCGAACCCCGGGAGCACCTCGGACCGCTCGCGTTGTCGCGGCCTGCGATTCCGCCTTCCCCTTTGAGCGACAGGGTCGGCTACTCCGATCACGTTCGATTTCGGGGCTATATTCCCGTTCACTTCATTCCGGCCTACAACCTCCCTGTCTACGCTTCGCAACGGCCGTTACCGGACGCCACGCAAGACTCGGTTCGCGGCTGCTTGCTAGGCTTTACCGCGGCCGTCATTGCAGACGGCAGACTTCAACGCGCTTGCAAGGCGCAACGCTCATCAAACCGGACGAGCCGATTTCCGGCATCCGGCTTTCCGACCGGCTTCACCGCAATGCACACGACGGGACCGCTCTGGGCAGGCGTTGGAGGCACAGAACGCCGAGTTCTCGATGAATGACATCGAATGTGAATCGGCGATTGCCACGCCCTTGCACCTTGTGTCTTCGCGCGAGGAACCTGCGCAGACGTTCAAAGACGTATTGATCGACGCTACGGTATGCCTTGCTCCGCGAGCCGTAGCCAAAGTAGTTGGACCAGCCTCGCAGAGACCTGTTCAGCTTGTCACATACTTCCGGCCACGGATCGATATTGCTCGGCACCAGAAGATCGCCGATCCTTGTCTTGACCCGTTGCACACTCTTCTTGGACGGGCTCGCGCCCAGATACCAATTCCCGTTCGCCTCAAATCGATGCGCGCCGAACGAGTAGCCGAGGAAGTCGAAGCGTTCCTGTCGAGCGTTTCTCAATGAGGTTTTCGCCTCGTTGATCGTCAACCCGAGCTTGGTCATCACCGCCTTCGTCCACGCTAATGCCTCCGCCGCGCGACCACGGCTGAGGATAACGAAGTCGTCAGCATAGGAGACGACGTGAGCCTGGAACGTGTCGCCACAGCCAGTCAAACGCCAATGCTTCAGGAACCGGTTCATGTAGATGTTGGCCAGCAGTGGACTCGCGACGCCGCCTTGCGGCGTGCCGCGCGTGTTTTCCTTGCCGCCACTCATGCGCCGGGTTCCGTCCGCGTCCCGTTCCTCGATCGGCGCCCTCAGCCACATCTTGATGAGGCGCAGGACGTTTCGATCCACGATACGCCGGGCCACTGACTTCATCAGCTCGGAGTGTGGAATCGTATCGAAGTACTTCGACAAATCAGCGTCAACTACGTCAGCGTAGCCCCGGCATAAATGCCGGTGCACTTCCTTGACCGCGTCCACCGCCCCGCGAGCGGGCCGGTAGCCGTAGGCATTGTCCTCGAAGTCAGCCTCGAAGATCGGTTCGATCACGATCTTGGCGGCAGTCTGAGTCACACGATCACGAATGGTCGGAATGCCGAGTGGACGCTCGCCACCATTCGCTTTCGGGATCATCACCCGCCGCACGGGATCTGGTCGGTACGTCTTCGAGACCAGTTCCGCGCGCAAGCCCGCCAACCATACTTCCAGTCCCTGCTCTTCGATGCGAGCAAACGTCATCCCATCCACACCTGGCGCACCCGCATTAAGGCGAGCGAGCCGATAGGCGTGGACCAGGACGTCCTCGCGACAGATCTTGTCGTAGAGCAGATAGAAGCGGAAGGTGGGCTCCGCCTTCGCTTTGCAGTAGAGCTTTCTCTGAAGGTTCCGGATCCTATCAGGCGTTTTCAGGCTCATCACCAATCACCTTCACCTCACCATCTTCAAAAGCGCACCAGAAGTCGGGGCCCTTTGCTCCGCCGGCATTGCCCGGCATCAACGCTCCTATTGCCCCGTCCGACTCCCGCCGTGACCACCGCCTGATGCGATGCTGAGGCCGCTACCCTCGTCCGCGACGGGTCTCCCCCTGTAACTACGAACTACCCTTCCGACGTGCCGTGCCCACTACCCCGGCGGATCGCGTGGGTGCGCGTGTCGATTGCTTCCCCACACGTGCGGCCTTCCCCAAATGACCGGAGGGTCGGCATCCGCATTAGAACTTTCGAGGCCTGCTCGGGCTTCACTTTGTTACGGCCCATCGGATCGCTCAGCGGCCCAAGGCCGCCTTCGTCGCAGG
>Ga0210395_10002578_pt1 | contig 14077 bp, 19 predicted proteins | sample IncBWH4OmetaG_FD_150861 | JGI IMG/M metagenome (GOLD analysis project Ga0210395, IMG submission 150861) | Forest soil microbial communities from Barre Woods Harvard Forest LTER site, Petersham, Massachusetts, United States - Inc-BW-H-4-O ... | reverse complement strand
ACTGACCTTACCAATGGGCGGATATGCTCAAAGAAGACACGGACCCTCGGTCTCGCCTCAGGCCGGATAAGTAAATGTGGCGAAGTGGTTGGATGAGCCTGCACAATGCTTACGGTGATTGGACTCGCGGCACTTTCTCTTTTGGCTTCCTTTTGGAGTGGTGTTTAGACTGATCAACCTTTGACCGGCCAATATCGGCTTGGTATCGCACCTTTGCGTCATAGGTCGTATGCTATGCATTTAGCATGTGGTGGGGTGGGCAATGATTGCGAAAGAAGAATTTCACAGCGCGATTATGCTCGAAAGAAAAAGAACCGAGCGCACGCGAAAGCCGTTCCTGCTGATGCTCGTGGACATGGGCGGTCGCAGTCCATTCGAGAAGGCAGAGTTGGCTCTCTCCGGTTTTACCGGCGAAGCTGATGTTACCGGATGGTACAAGAACTACTCCGTTTTGGGAGCCATCTTCAGAGATTTTGAACCTGATGATCGCAACACTATCCTAGGCGCCATGATGACCAAAGTGAGTGACACGTTGCGCCAGAATTTGAGCGAGCACCAATTCAGCGAGATGCAAATCTCCTTTCACCTGTTTCCGGAAGAGTGGAATCACTAGCTTTCTCAAAGGACCACCACCCCGAATGCGCCTATCTATGAACCAGAAAGTTCACTCCGGTCTTATACAATAGCTTCCGTTGTCAATCTTGGAGGGGGAACCATGGGAAACCTATCCGGGGCGCTTCAGCAGCTTCATGCTGAACGCAAGCAAGCGCAGTCACATGTAGAAAAGCTAGATACTGCGATTTCAGTGATTGAGTCGTTAAACGGTTCTGGATCATTCGGGAAAGCAGCCCAACCCGCCCGAATAATATCGCAGGCTTCGCGCCGCAAGATGGCACAGGCGCAACGGGCAAGATGGGCGAGGGCTCGGAAAGAATCGCAGCCAGTGGAGATAGCAAAAACAACGGCTGTGGCTCCTGTGAAGCGCACAATGTCAGCAGCAGCTCGAAGGAAGATCGCGGCGTTTCAGCGGGCCAGATGGGCAAAAGTAAAGCAGAAGAAGAAGGCCGCCTAGCAGCGGGTGCCTGAAGTCCGCAACTCTCACTCGTAACCAGTACATTGTTCCAAACTGACCTTCCCGATTTCGACTCACTCACGGTAGATTGTGATTGAGCAGACTTCGGGGGAGGGCTGTTCGACCTAACGTCCCACGACTCGAAATGAGTCTGTGGGCGTTTTGTTTTGATTCGGCTCGGGTCCGTCGGAAAGCCGGTGTGATCGGATTCATCGGTCAGCGTTAAGACTTGGGTCTCGGCAGAGATCGTCCGTGTCTTGCGCGTTCACTGGGTTTCGAGACTCGGATAAATTGCGGAGCTACAATGCGGCCCACCCGCACGCGAGAAGCGTATAGCATGGTTCGCGAATCGGGAAAGCGGTCAGCCCCTGGGAGTGTTTGGTTCAATTCGCAGGAAAAAGGCGGTCGTGAGGGTCCGAATGTCGGCGGGTGCCGACGCTAACCCATGACCGCCCGGCAGAACGCTAAACAGGCTACAGTGTCACTCCGCGCACCATAGCGTGACTGTTCACAATTACACACTTTTTTTTCTATCTTCGGACTCGTTGACTATGCGGCTGGGCGAGCAATATTGCACTGACGGAGTCTTTTTCCAGCGAGTAAGGTGGACGTATCCGTAAAACTTCCCAAAAAGGGGGATCATTCAAATAACCCCATATCAAACGCAATTAGCAGAACAAGCAAGTAGAGAGATGGACCCCATGAAACTGAAAGTCCTGCTTTCTGCGCTTGCCGGGCGCTAGAAAACGAGCATAGCGAGAATCTGTTCCGACCGGGGTGCAGGGCCGATTGTAGAGAGCATGATCAGCCGTATTCATAGGTGTTCGGGGCTGGTTTCCCCAGTAGCCCGTCCAATTGTTTACATATGAGGCGGGGAACTAGGTTCTTCCCAGCAATTGTGCCTGTGAGTATTGCAAAACAGGAAAAGAGGGGTATAGTGGGCGGTAAGCTTTGAGGGGGGCGGGGCCCAGGTTTCTCCTTGTTCGGGGGAACTGGGAGGCTCTGGTGCCCCGCCTGTTCCAAGCGGCTCTTTGGGGTGACAAGAGACTCAAAGGCACGTTACTACCAGCGCAGTCATTCCTTTTCAACACCTGTCACAGTTTTACGATTTCGGAACAGCCCGCGCGTCTGCCAGCATTAAGCCAACTCATGCCTTCCCTTCGCATCTGACTGTCGACGGCAGGCGGGGTATGGCGGACTCTACTAAGCGCCGGGGCGAAATACTGAAGGAAATCACCGAATTGGGCAAACTACAGAAGGAAGCTGTTGAGGATGCCACTTTCATGGGGCGCAGCACTATAGGAGATGACGCTTATGAAGAACGCGCGCGGCGTATCTCACGACTGGTATCCGAGTTGGTCGGATTAGGCCAGTCGAAAACTGCGTAAAGAGAACGCAAGATCGCGATGTCTGGATAACGGCGTATAATCGGCGGCGCTATGGAAATCAACGAGATTGCTCTCCTTGAGATTCTTCGGGACATGGCTGCGGTTCTTAAACAGTGCGTTCAGGACGTGGATCGCCTGTTGTGGCGTGTCGCGCCTGTCTGAGACCTGAGATTGCGTCTCGACTCTATTATCTTGGCTCAAAGTTCGTACAGCTACAAAGCTCATGCTCGTTACCGGTACTCTCGCCAGCACCGAGGATCCTGGTCCCAGTGCAGAACTCGTGCTCATGTTCTGACCGGCAATGACCGCACTTGCAGGAATCATTTAAACACAAGTGCGTAGGCTCGAAGACCTCGCCAAAATACATCGGGGCTGATTCCCATCCGCATTGAAAGCACTCCCAACGCACTCCCTCCATGGAGGAGAGTGCCTGCTTGCTTAGGTGCGTTGGCGATTTTTTGAGTTCAGATTTCAGAAACACGATGCCTACCTTCGGATCGCATAATGACTCAACCATTCTCTGTGATCGGTGGAAGCAAGACTGTGCCGTATTGCTCATTCCGGAAACTGGATCGGAGTAGTTGGTTGTGGGCTGGCTGATGTTCGAGTCCTGCTATACAGAACAGCGGGTCCACGACCCTAGCAATGCTGACCCTCATCTTGAAAGCGAGACGACGGCTCAGCCGGTCGAAGATCAAGCGCTCTCCGTTAAAGTGACCGGGTAGAAAATGGACTGTTGCTGTTCCACGTTGTAGCTGCCGCAGGATGGGCAGGTGGCACCGTCGATCTCGTAATCGTAAAGACTCAGCTGTTTCGTGAAAGGCTTCAGGCAATCACGGCAACGGAACAAGTATGATGGCACAATGCTCCTCTCACAGAAATTGGGGAGGCGGAGTTAACCGCCCTCCCGTATCAAAAGGCTTGCAGTTCTACGCAGCTACTTGAGCGTCCATCTTGTGGAGGGTCGAGGTGACAACGTCAGAGGTCTGAACCTTGGGTGTTCCCTCGATAAATCTTGCCAACGTCTTCAACACTTGCGGATAGGCATTGGTGTTGTAGGCTTCGGCATCGGTTTTGTTTTCCCACAGACTGATGGCAGTCACATCAACCCCGCCGGGACCAGCGAATGTGATTTCATCCTTGAAACCCTTCTGTTTGCGAAGCAACGGGAGGACATCGTTCTCAAATATTCGCGTGTAATCGGAAAGAGTATTGGATTTTAGATGAATCGAGACATGGCGTGAAAACATTGCAACCTCCTTAGGTTGGGGTTGCTAAGAAAGAAAACTTCAGATGGGCTGACTTAGTTCAGGGAACCTGAAATGAGGAGAAGGTGTTAACCACCTCAACTACAACCCTTGCACTTAAGTGGCCCTCTTGCATTAACCGCGCAACTTGTTGCTTCGATAGGACACATCGCAGATGACGCGCCCCAGAGTCTGCGTTCCATGGTGTACCTTTGGCGGAAAACACGCAAGAACAGCGAAATTTAACTCCAGTTGGTCCCAAGTGCGAGAAAGCTGCAAGCAGGTTTTGAAAGCAGATCCAGACCGCATGGCCGAAATAGTCGCTCAATGGTCCGCCTTCGTTGAAAACAATCCTTCGCCGTGGGGTTATACCCTATTAGGCATATTCGAGCAGGAAAGCGGCCACTTTTCCAACGCCTCCGCGGCCTTCTACAAAACTCACCAAGATTGAACCAACTTACCCAACCGACTAATCTCTGCGCCTCGCCGCTGAGGTGCCTAAGTAGTCATGCGACCCTCGGTCCAAACCGTTGAATGGCTTTCACCGACTTGCCCGCTGGTGAGAGACACCCCTCTGCCTTCACCGCTTTTCGCGTTCTGGGCTATCTGTGTCACGCTAGAGAGACTCTGAATAAGGTCTCCCCTTTCCACAGGAATATAGAGTAGGTTGCGCCAGATGGGATCGACAAACAAACAACAGAGGAGCCTGGCGACGATGAATGGTTTTGAGCGGTACACAAAAAAGACACGACGGCAGGTATTTCTGGAAGAGATGGAACAAGTTGTCCCGTGGCGAGAAGTGTGCGCGCTAATCGAACCCCATTATCCTAAGCTGGGGAATGGGCGCCCGCCGATAGGAGTGGAGCGGATGCTGCGGATTTATTTTCTACAGCAGTGGTTTAACCTGTCGGACCCGGCGGTGGAAGAGGCCCTGTATGACTCGCCGGTGATGCGGCAGTTCGTGGGGATCGATTTGGGGCAGGAGCCGGCGCCGGACGAAACCACGGTGTGCAAGTTTCGGCATGTGCTGGAAGAACATCGACTTGGGGGAAAGATTCTGGGCACGGTCAATCTGCACTTGCACGCCCGGGGAGTGCGCATCACCACGGGCACGATCGTGGACGCCACCATCCTGCACGCACCCACGTCGACCAAGAACCGAGACCAGCAACGCGATCCGGAGATGCACCAGACCAAGAAAGGCAAGCAGTGGTTTTTCGGGATGAAGGCCCATGTAGGAGTGGACAGCAAGACCAAGATCATCCATACGGCGGTAGCCACGCCGGCCCATGTGGCCGACTCGAGGGTGCTGCCCGATCTGTTGCATGGGGAAGAAACCCGGGTATGGGGTGATCAGGCTTATCGCGGACAAACTGAGGTTATCCAGGAGTGCGCACCCCGGGCGCAGGACCACACGCACCGTCGCTACCGTTATAAGAATGGGATTGACGAGGAGGAGCGGGCGAAGAATCGGACGAAATCGAGCGTGCGGTCCAAGGTGGAGCACGTATTTCAGGTGATGAAGTTGAAATTTGGATTTGTGAAGCTGCGCTACCGAGGACTGAAGAAGAACGCGCATCAGCTGTTCGTGATCTGCGGGTTGGTCAATCTGTTTCTCAGTCGTCAGAAGCTGCTGACAGCGAGCGCGTAGATGAAAGCCGGTTCGATGGGCGAAGGCGGGGGCAAAAAATCCAAGTGGAAGGCTAGGTCATCGGCCCACTATTGCTGAGGTACTAGGCTTGGGCGGTCAGAAACTTACTTATTCAGAGAGTCCCTAGGTAACCAGGGAGCAAGTAGGGAGCAAGTTCGTCCCGATTCCCAGAGTCCTCGCGTAAGCTCGGTCCGGAGCGGCATTGTTGTAGGTACGTGGCCGGACTGCAAAGTCTTGCACATTGACAGTGCTTGCCATTAGAGGGACACTCCCCCCGTTGAAGTTTGGCCATGTTCAGCGGATAGGAGAAAACCCATGAAAAACCTGTTCAAGTTGTTCCTGGCTGCTGTTCTCGTTACAGCGTTGGCTACGATTTGGCCGGCTCAGCTGCGAGCGGGGAGCGACAAGGGCGCCCTGAGGTGGTGACGAATAACGATCTCAAGGGGCAGAATACCGTTTCTTTTTTCAAGTTTACGGGGACAGCTTTGAAAGGCCCGTCATCTGGGGACACACTCGGCAATGGCATTGGCCGCGGATTTGCAGGTCTGGACCGGATCGCACTGGGCGGAACTAAACAGGGAACGTGCGGCTTCGTCAGCGACGCGGGCAGCAGCGACATCACTGTCTTCAAGGTCGTCAACAAGGTCGTAACCATAGTAGGCAAATTCAGCGATGCGCAAGGTTCCGGTAAGACACACGGGATCGGACTGGCAGTCGCTGGAAATTACCTGCTTGCAGGCTTCACCACCAGCAAGAACATCGGTGCCTGGCAGATCCAGTCCGACTGCACGCTCACGTTTTTAGCCAACTTCAAGACCCCGTATGAAATTGCCGGCATGCGGGTGGCGCCAAATGGCAAGATGCTGATTGTTGGCTATGGCTCGGGCGTGAATAAAGTTGATTCCTTCTCGCTGGCAAGCACCGGGTTGAGGGAACACGGTCCTTACCCCGCGACTGCGGGCGCTGCCGGCGTAGACATCACCCAAGACAGCGCCTACGCCATTTTCGGCGACACCACCAGTTCTAAGACGCTGGAGGTACGACTCGAGAATCTCAACGTAGTGCTGCGCCCACAGGTGTCTCCGAGGTCTCCCGGTTCTCGTATAGGAAGTTTCTAGGCGTGCACTGGGGTCTACGACTACGCAGGACTGTTCAGGAACTCGCGCTTATCGCTCCTGAGCATGTTGCCTTCCGCACAAGGGGAAGTCGTCGGCGTCCTGATTGGGAGTTTTCGCAGCTCAATACCCAGCCCACCTATACCCCTGTTTATGCTTCGTGGCACACCTCGCGATGTGCCGCGCAAAACTCGGGGCCGAGCGGATCGCTAATCCTTACTCGTGAAGCTCTTTCATCTTCTACTTCCTACCGGTTTATCCCGGCGCACCCCCTTCCCTCCACCGGCGTTACCCGGCTTCCTCGGTACTACGAGCCTCTCCGCCACCCCACACGGCCCGGCCGGTCTCTCGCGAGTTGCCAGTTGATCCTTATTATGATCACCGCTGGGGCTTCCCGTGTTGCGTCTGGTCTCCTATGCCTACATGCCATCGCCATTACCCCGGCAGGTTCTAGCCCGGCGCGTTAACATCCCGATTACACTCATCTGCCTTCCCTGAGGGGATTTGAGTGAAATGGCCTCCCTTGAAAAGAGCCGTAACTCACTGCAAAAGGGGGATGGCGTAGAGCCTTTTTTCATGCTTCGTTGTGACCGGAGTCCGGTCATGCTGACCTGATTTCGGTTGACACTAGCTTCCGGGTTGCTCGTGACTCGACAAATTGTGAAAGAGGCAAAGATAGCGGCGCACCTGTGCGAATGTCCTTTGGCGGTTCTGAAATCTCGCTGAGAAAATTCTGAAGAACAGGGGCAGGGAAAAAATGCACTCGGAGTGCCGGAATGTTCGCAGAGGATAGCGGACTGCGGCAAGAATCTCCGCGTTTGCTCCTTTCCGCTGAAAAGACGGCGAGGGCTGCTGGCTCATCGAGCCCGATAACCTCCTGACTGCCTGGCCTCTTTTACTGCTGCAGCGTGCCGGCGACGATAGTATTCGCGACGCAGCTATCTGACCCTCACCCAAGATGTCACGCGGGTGATGAATCGGATTAAAGCCCTGTACCGCAGCTGGGCCATTCCCTGTGCCGGTACGACGGTGTATGCTCCACGGCATCGGGCCGAATGGTTGGCCAAGATCGGAGAGCCCGGAGTTCGGGTGCGAGCCCAACGGCTCTATCAGCAACTGGACGGGTTGCAACCGGTGCGACTGGAAGCGCGACGCGAACTCCTGCTGGAGAGTCACAAGCACTCTGCCGTGAAGTTACTGCGCCAGATTCCTTCGATCGGTCCGATTCGGGCTGCCTTGCTGGTGGCATTGCTGCAGACCCCGCATCGGTTCCGCACCAAGCGGCAGCTCTGGGCCTACAGTGGTTTCGCGGTCGAGACTCACGACAGCGGCGAGTATCGCTGTGTGCGAGGCAAACTGCAACGCAACCGCGAGCGCATGACGGTGCGCGGGCTAAGTGCCAACTACAACAAGGATCTGAAGAATCTGTTCAAAGGGGCTGCCATCTCGGCCAGCACCCGTCCCGGCCCGCTACGCGACTTCTATGTAGCTCTGCTGGCCAAAGGGATGCGGCCGACGATGGCCCGGCTCACCCTGGCACGGAAGATTGCCGCAGTCAGTTTAACGATCTGGAAGAAAGGGGTGGACTTCGACGCCAAACAATTAGATCAGCAAGCCGCTTGAGCCTCTCTGGAGAAGAGGACTTCCCATCTCGTAGATTTTCTCACGTGGTGGTCGCTCGGGTTTCCGGAGAGCTCGGTTCGAGGGGAGTATCAGTCAATGAGATCGGGCCCCGTGTGCTACGGCACCGAGTCACACATTACACGCTATGCCCCCTCGGATAACCAGAAATCGCCATAGGCCACGAGCCTCGGATAGAACTATGGTTGCCCTTGAGCACCAGTCCGGCTTGCCGCTCTTTCGAACTCGATGGCATCGTCACCATCCGCTGAGGAATTTTATTGGCATGGACAACAAACCAAGCTTCTCCAAGGAAGCTAAACGTCAGTGGGCTGGATCTCGAGACCAAACCCTCGCCGTCCGGTCGAGGGAGAAGTTTTTTCTTGACATCCCTTTTTATAGAACTCTTTGACCGGAGTCGTTTTCGTCGTGGATCGCCGAGGAGTAACTGGAAGGGTAGGGGTGTAGCACTTTTGCCGTCGCTATACACCTACCCACGGCTGCATTGACTTGCACGTTGTATGGCTCCTAACATGGTCGCGCCAGGGACGCACGTCCGCGTGATTGGTCAAACCATCTCGCACTACCGCATCATCGAGAAGCTTGGTGGTGGCGGGATGGGTGTGGTCTACAAAGCCGAGGATCTCAAGCTCGGTCGCTCTGTCGCCCTCAAGTTTCTTCCTGACGATCTGGCGCAAGAACTGCGTGCTCTGGAACGCTTCCGCCGCGAGGCTCGGGCTGCTTCCGCCCTGAACCACCCGAACATCTGCACGGTCCACGAAATCGGTGAGCAGGACGACAAACGCTTTATCGCCATGGAATTCTTGGATGGACTGACGCTAAAGCACGGCATTGAGGGGCGTCCGTTGGAAATTGAAACCCTGTTGTCGCTCGGAATCGAGATCGCGGATGCGCTCGATGCCGCCCACTCCGCTGGCATCGTGCATCGCGACATCAAGCCTGCGAATATCTTCGTTACCAAGCGTGGACACGCCAAAGTTCTCGACTTCGGGTTAGCGAAAATGACACCCGTCCTCAGCAAGGTAGAAGCAGCTGATGTAACGACTGAATCAACAGTGATGCTGGAAGAACAACTGACCAGTCCGGGAAGTGCGCCGGGAACGGTTGCCTATATGTCACCGGAACAAGTCCGTGCCAAGGAATTGGACGCTCGCACCGACCTGTTTTCCTTCGGCGTGGTGTTGTACGAGATGTCTACCGGCACGTCGCCGTTCCGTGGGGAAAGCATTGGAGTCATCTTCAAAGCCATTCTCGATGGGACGCCAACGCCAGCGGTGCGTTTGAACCCTGACCTGCCAGCTGAACTGGAACGGATCATCGCCAAGTGTCTGGAAAAAGATCGCAACCTGCGCTACCAGCACGCGTCCGACCTGCGAAGTGATTTGCGGCGGCTAAAGCGGGATACGGAATCGGGCCGGCTCGCTGCCACAATCCCTGTGTGGAGCGCCGACGTTCCAACGACGGTCGGAACAGGCGGCCTTGCGGTTGCCCTGTCGAAACCCGCATGGCCCCGCTGGAAGGGTTGGGCGGCCGCTGTCGGTGGCTTCGGCCTTATCCTCATCGCGTGGCTCATTTACTTTTACCTTCGCCCTCTTCCGCCACCCAAAGTATCGGGCTACATCTCGGTCACCCACAGCGGTACTCAGAAGGATCTCGTCGGCACGGATGGGGCACGGCTTTACTTTAACCAATACGCGCCTTTAGGTTTAGACATCGCACAGGTGTCCGTCACCGGTGGAGAGGTGGCGCGCGTGCCGGTTCCCACACCGGGCATGGGACTGTTTGCCGTTTCCCCCGACGGGACAGCACTGCTCATTGCGCCCGCCTTCAACAAACGCCTTCCAATACTTTCAGTGCGGCGTGCCCGCGTTGTGGTGGGTGCGTACGAGGTTGGGCCGCTTTGGACAGTGTCTGTGCTCGGTGGGTCAGCTCGCAGATTGGGGGAGGGACGAGCCGCCGCCTGGTCTCCCGACGGCAAGATGATTGTTTACGCCAATGGACATGACTTATTCCTGACGAAGAGTGATGGCACCGAACTTCACAAGCTTGTCTCCGCTCCCGGTCGTACCTTTGCTCCCGCTTGGTCGCCCGACGGCATGGCGATTCGATTCAGCGTCGGGGATTATACGATTACTCAAAGCTCGCTTTGGCAGGTTTCGATCAACGGGACGGACCTGCATCTCCTGTTTCCCGCCTGGCACGCTCCTCCAGACGAATGTTGCGGCAAATGGACCGCAGACGGGAAATATTTCGTTTTCCAGTCAAGAGGCAATATCTGGGCCCTTGCCGAACAGGGGAATTTGTTTGGGAAAGCGAATGGCCAACCCGTGCAACTGACCTCCGGGCCGATGACTTTCTCCGCACCTTTGCCGAGCAAGGATGGCAAAAAACTGTTCGTGGTTGGAGCACTGGCGCGGGGAGAACTGACCCGCTATGAGGCGAAGTCCGCGGAGTTTGTGCCGTTCCTTTCCGGAATCTCGGCGGACAGTGTCAGCTTCTCTAAAGATGGGCAGCGGGTTGCCTATGTCAGCTTTCCGGAAGGAGCACTCTGGACAAGCAAAATCGACGGCAGCCAACGACTCCAGCTCAGCTACCCGCCGCTCTATGCCCAGCAGCCTTGCTGGTCGCCCAATGGCAAGGACATTGTTTTCTTTGGCTTTTCACCCGGCCAGAAGGCGAGATTGTATACGGTTTCGATCGATGGGGAAACGCCGCGCGAAATGATACCGGAAGACCTCCAGGAACAGTTGGACCCCTCCTGGTCGCCCGACGGAACAAGAATCGTTTTCGGTGGCGCGTTTTCTAATGCCAATGCCACCATCCGGATCCTCGACGTTAAGACCCATCAAATTTCGACCCTGGCTGGTTCAGAAGGTCTCTTCTCGCCCCGCTGGTCACCCGATGGGCGCTATATCGTCGCTATGCCTCGTAAACGCCGCATCCTTACGCTCTTCGATTTCGACACCAAGAGCTGGAAGGAAATGACTACGTTAACAGCAGCTTACCCAAATTGGTCGAGAACCGGAGACTACATTTACTTCTTGCACCAGGGGGACCAGCCTTCCGTGACGCGCGTGCGCATTCGCGACCGAAAGCCTGAGCGCGTGGCCGACTTGAGAGACTTCCCGCAAGCAGGCTACGTCGGCTATTGGCTAGGTATGGCTCCCGACGATTCACCTTTGCTGCTTCGCGACTTGGGCACCCAGGAAATCTATGCCCTCGATTGGGAAGCGCTTTCGCCGTAAGGATTTCCTACCGCTAATCGAATCCGATGTTCCCATCCTGAAGCAAGGCAAAGCGGAGTACGCGAAGTTACAATGGCCAAAAAAAGTCCTTCGTTGTTGCTTGCTGTTTGCCGATATCCGTACTGTCGTCGTATGAACGGGGAAGAGGCAATCCGGACTTGGTAACCGCGATGTCATTGTCGACCCTGCATGACGTGCCGCTCAATAGATTATTCCCGCAACAGACAGTCGCTATCACCTCTTGCCCGTAGTGGGGGAGGGCGAGCGGGTGACCACTCCCACTATCCCGATTTCTGTTGACTCGTTCACCTTCCGCGCGCACAATCCGTCCAAGCCACCTCTCCCCCAGAGGGCTCTGCTGTCTTGGAGGTGTGGTATGCACCAGCCACCCTTGCGTGGCCGACCGGCTATCGTCGGCAAGAAAGTTCTCCTCGTCGATCCGTACCAACCCACGCGCGACGCGCGCGCTGGCGTCCTGCGCAATCACGACATCGAATTGGATACTGCGGGAAGCCTCCATGCGGCGCGATGTTTGTGGCGACCCGGGCTCTATGACTGGGTATTGCTGGACGTGCGCGGATACCTTCCCGGTGAAGTACTCGCGTTCTACGAACAGATCCGGGACAAAAGCCCCGGCGAGCACGTTGCGTTCTTTGTCGGCCCGCCGACGTATCTGTCTCGAACATATCCCGACCTGTCGAGCGAAGTCGCAAGTACCCAACAGTGGGGAGAGACGGTGAAGCGTTTCTTGGCTGCTGCTTGACAAGTTTTTTGGGGGTGCAACGGAGTATCTCGTTGATGGACCAACCCTTGCCGTGGAAGCAGGCTGTCGTCGATCCGGAGCAGGTTGAATCGCGCTGAGAATAAACACACAGATAGCTGGTGACGTGTTCATCTTGCTCTGCGACGGTCGCATCGTGTTTGGCGATGAAGACGCTATCTTGCGAAACCGGGTCCGGAGTATGCTGCCAGGCACGCCGAAAATTGTCGTTAACCTAAAGGCGGTGGATTACATCGACAGCGCAGGACTGGGCGTCCTCGTTGGACTCTTTGTCTCTGCGAGAAACCGCGGTGGCGAACTCAAGCTGGTCTCTCCCAACCAGCGCACTACGGAATTGCTTCGCCGCACAAGTCTGGGCAAGATATTCAGGGTGTACGGGAACAATGAGGAAGCGGTTGCCGCTTTCGGCAAGAAAGTAGCCTAAAGGAATCCTTCTCAGCGAGGTTGACCATGACGCAACGAACCTTCTCTCTCGTCACGGCAATGCTCTTCCTTCTGATAGCTCTGCTTCACGCGGTTCGCCTTCTCCGCGGTTGGCAGATCACCATCGAAGGCGCGGTCGTGCCCCTCTGGGTAAGTTGGATAGGGCTCGCCATAACCGCGTATCTTGCCTGGCAAGGTTTCCGGTTGGCGAGGACCGAGTACACGTGAGGGAGTCTGACCCACTACTTCTGCCCCGCAAAAAACACTCGCAGATTCAAGTTAGCCCCAGACGTCTTCAGGACTTGGTGAATCGCCAGGGCGCCAAGCGCCAGTAGATATCTTAAAGAACGAAAGCTCCGATGCCGGATCGGGCTTTTTATTCGACAAAAAGATGCGCTCCGCGCGCGTTCCCTGCAAAAATAATAGAGTTTTTACATACCGAACAACTTCCGAAAAAGCGTGAAATGGGTTCTCCTGACCGGCGCGGAAAGATTATCGAGTTCGCTTCACCGATGAAGAAATCGGCCTAACAAGAGCAACTCGCCGGCACCACAATAACCGAATCGCCTCCGACCGATGAGCGCCGCAGCATACGGTGCGGTCCGGAATTTCCCGGCCCACAGGAACCCCGGCAATACGCAACTGGCTTCGCCAGCCCCCCTGTGGGTTTGTGCTGCTGGAAGTTGAGTTCCGTTTGTCGACTGGCGTTGCGGGTGCAGATTCTATTCTTGCTGCTGGCCTGTTGTGTCGACGATTGCCGGAACATCGGCGCTTATGCACCCGGAGTACAGCTTCTCACTTACTGTTTGCACAAGTTGATCGCCCGCAGGTGTCAAACCAACAGCCCGGTTCTTGCCGGTCCTCTTTAGCCTCATTAAGGGCTCGATCAGCTAGGCTTAGGACTTTTTCATAATCCACAAGTTCGGGATGGTTGGGGAGCCAGGGGAACGCAGCCCACCCAATCGAGCACGTTCTACAAATCGTTTCATCAGGATTCGCAAGCACGAAGGTGTGTCCCCGACCGCGGCGAGCACTCGCGCGCTGAGAGTTTTCGCCTCCCTGCGATCCGTATAGCGCGACACGATCAAGAATTCTTCACCGCCCCACCGCACCAAAACAGCTACGCGTCCCTCGATGACGTGACTGCAAACAGGCGCATCCTTAGCGCCGAAGACGATGATCTAGCTATGACGCCTAGTGGGACGAAAGCGGTTCAGATTGGGGCGAGCGCAAAAAGAGTTTTCTAAGTTGCGGCGGAGCCGGCAGTGGCTCACCGCGTGACCCTTCATTTATTCGATCCGTCAGCTTCAGGATCTCCCCCTAAAAATAATAAGGCAAGATTCCGGCGGCTGACCGGCATCTTGCCTCGTAGTTGTTTCGGTTGCGCTTTGGACTAAGCCAGCAGATTAGCGTCGGCGCTAGCCGAGGGTTCCGAGTTCTGGGGTAGCTCGGCGGGGTCCAGCACCACGGGTCGATGACTTGGTTGCCGGCGTGTGAGTAAGTCCGTTCTGTCG
>Ga0210395_10002577_pt1 | contig 14079 bp, 10 predicted proteins | sample IncBWH4OmetaG_FD_150861 | JGI IMG/M metagenome (GOLD analysis project Ga0210395, IMG submission 150861) | Forest soil microbial communities from Barre Woods Harvard Forest LTER site, Petersham, Massachusetts, United States - Inc-BW-H-4-O ... | reverse complement strand
GCCTGGGTCGTTCACGACCAGCGCCTCGATTCCGACCGGGACGACTGGCCCGCAAACATTCACTTTTGCAGGCGCAACCGACGTGGCCGGAAACTCCTCTGGCGCTCCGACGCCCGTGCAATACACGGTTGTCGGCAATGCTGATCTTGCGATCGGGATGCTCGGAGGGTTACTTGCCAAGACCGGGCAGACCGTAACCTACGATATTGGAGTAGTGAACGTCGGGCCAGCCACCGCGGAAGCGGTGACGGTGGTCGATACCGTCCCGTCGTATGCGACGCCCGCGAGTGCAACCTACGCGACGGGCTCGTGCACCGTTAGCAATGGAACGCCTAGTTGCTCGGTGACGCCGAAAGTGAAATGTGCGATCAGCGGGAACACGATCACCTGCAACATCGGTGCTCTCAACGCCTGGACCAAGGGGAATCCCGTCGGTGCGGGTATTCAGGTTACGGTCACGATAAATGCGAAAGTGCCAGCCGATACTGTGATCATTAACTCGGTCTCGGTGAGCGGGGTAGCCAATGCCGATCCTAACTTGAAGAACAACACCGCACCCTGGCCAACGCTGATCACGAACTAGAAGGGGTTTAGCCTTTCGTTAACTGATGCCGGGCCGAAAAGGCCCGGCATTTTTTGGTCGACGGTGATGGTGGCGCGCTGCACCGCGCGAGCAGTACGTCACTTTTGGGCAGGTGCGAATTGTGAGGCTTGCGTATACAGCGCTTTCAGATCGGCGCGGTCCAGCAGCTTCTCGGCGCCGGGATCTTTGCGCATGTCATCGATCAGGCTGACGGCTTGCCGATATTGTGCGGATGCATCGGCGGTATTGCCGCTCAGGCGGAGCGCGTTGCCCAGAAGGTAATGAACCCGGGCGCTTTGATATCGCGATCCCAGTTTTTCGCTGGGGCTCAAATCAGTCTGCAGCTCTTGCTGGGCGTGGGGGTAGTCTTTGCTGCTGATCATGGCTTCCGCCATGTCCAGCGAACTCTGCAGTGAGAGATACCTCAAGCCGCGGGCGTCGGCCTGCTCGGCCAGGCTGCGAAAATCGCGGACGACAGACTGCCCGTGCCCTTCACCCAGCGCCGCTTCGGCTACATGCAATTTCGAAATCAGAAGCTCGTCTGGATCCGTGCCGTGCGCGGCGGCGCGCAAAGCCTGATCATAGAAACCCTTGGCCGCTTTCCAGTCCCCACGATAACGCTCAACGTCCCCTTCAGTGTTGAGGATTTCCGCCTGAGCGATTTCGTTCTTCAGGGTGGTTGCCATCTTCTGAGCTTCCTCCAGCAGGGGTCCGGACTCGGACCCGCGGCCAGCCTGGGCCAGCGCTTCCGCAAGATCATTGAGCAAGTCAACCATGTAGCTGCTGCGGTCACCAACCGACTCGTAGCCTTTCACGGCATCTTGCAGACCACTTACTGCGGCCCCCAGGCGGCCCTGATACTCGAACACCATTCCAACGTCATGCGATTCTTCTGCTACTCCCCGAGTGTTTCCGTCCTGGCGGCGGAGGTCCAGGGAGCGCATGAAGACCGGCAGCGCCTCGTCGTAGCGCCCGGTGTTGGTATAAACCTGGCCGATACTGGCCAGGGTTTCAGCGATCCCGTCCGACGACTTCAGTTTTTCCCGCAGTTGCAGGGCCTGCTGCAGGTAAATCAAGGCATTATCGTTGTCGCCCTTGCCCAAATAGACGTCCCCGATGTTATTCAGGCACAAAGCCTGAATGCTTTCACCGCCAGCCTCCCGATGGATCTGCAGCGCCTCCTTGAAATTCTGCAGGGCCTTATCGTAATCACCCTTTGACTGGTAAACCGCGCCGATGAAAATCAGCGTATCGCCTACTTCCCTCTTCATGCCGATCTCGCGTTGAAGCTGCAGAGCCTGGTTGTAGCCGGCGAGAGCGGCATCGGGTTTCCCCTGCGAGTCTTCGACGCTGGCGATTTCCAAGAGGTTCGTGGCCAGGGCGCGCTTGAGACCGAGCCGGCGGTTGATGGCCATCGCGTCCTGATAATTACGCATGGCATCGTCAGGCTTATTCATCGAACTGTACGACAGGCCAATGGCGTGCAGGATCAGCGCTTTCATCTCCTGGTTATCCATCTCCACCGTGAGCGAAAGGCCCTTGTTCAAAGGTTCGAGAGCGGCTTGTGGCTTACCGTCGGTGATTTCAACCATCCCCATCTGCCGCAACGCCTTGATGTTCTTTGGGTCGGACTTCAGAAGGTTCGCGAGTTGGGCGCGCGCCTTGTCGTATTCGCCGGCCTCCGTGTAGAGAGTGCTCAGAGCAAACTCCACGTCGGCATTATTCGGCATGCTCTTGGCCAGGTCCTCGTAGGCTTCGATCGCCTTCTTGTTGTCTTTCGTAACCCGCGCATGGGTCGCTTGAATAAGGTACTTTTCAGCTATGGGTAACGATTGGCTAAGATCGACTGCCTTGCGGGAAGCCTGCTCGGCATCACCGTCGTATCCGAGCGCGGAGTCGGCGTCGGCGAGGCGGGAGTAAGCCAGGGCAAATTCTGCATCCTCTTTGATTGCAGACTGGAAAGCTTTGATGGCGTCCAGGTTCCGGCCATCTCGCAGCAGCTGCAGACCCTGGTTGTAATCTCGCAGTGCTGGCGCCGAGCGGGAACTTGGCTGGAAAGAACTGGCTTTAAGTTCCTTGATAACGTCGGTCGAGAACGCCAGATTATCGCGGATCGAAGCGGCCAAGCGGTCCACTGCGCCAGGAATGTCTTTTTCATCGACCGCGTCGATTTTGATGGGGACGCTGCGATCATGCTTGAGATCCTGCAAGGTGGCGTCGATGCGTATCTGTCCGCCGAATCTCACATACTGTCCAAACACCATGGTATCGGCGTTGCTGAATTCGGCAATGCGTCCAACCATGGTGGGATCGATGGAAGTTCCGGGGCTGATACGCAAATCGGCGAGGATCTGATGAAGGCGGTCGGGAGCAATGGTGTGCAAATGCGCCGACTGGCCAACGTCAGTGCTCAACATCTCGGCGAGACTCGGTCCCAGCCAATCGACGCTGGGATCGCCGGAAGCATTGCGAAAAGGCAGAATTGCCAGCGAAACCACCGGCCCAGTCGCGGTCGCCGTTGCCTTCTTGCCTGGGGCGAACAATTCCGCGCGCAGGAGGAAGCCGATGATCGCCAGCGCCAGGACCGCGGCTGTGCCGCCGATCCAGTGCCAGGGAATGGTTTGTCCCCAGGGCTTTTCGCTGGTGGGGAAACGTAATGTGGCCGCCGCACTCTTGCCCTGCCAGACTTCAAGATCCTGCAAGAACTCGTTCGCAGTCTGGTAGCGCAAAGCGGGGTCGCGTTCCAGGCATTTGGCGACAATGTTGCTAAGTGCGCGTGGAATCGTCTGGTCGTGATCGGAGACCGGAGTGGCCTGCTCCTGGTTCCGCTTGATCAAGCTGGCCACGGCACTCTCGGCCTTGAACGGCATTTTCCCGGTCAACAGCTCGTACAAGATCAATCCCATGCTGTACAGGTCGGAGCGTTGATCGAGATCCTTGCCCAGCGCCTGTTCCGGCGACATATATTCCATGGTCCCGACCAGCGCTCCGGTTTGGGTCATGCCGTCGCCTTCGACCATGCGTGCCAGGCCAAAATCCATCACCAGGATCCGGCCAGTTTGGTCGCGCATGATATTTTGCGGCTTCAGGTCGCGATGGATGATGCCAAGGGTGTGCGCGGCTTCCAGCGCGCGGCAAACCTGTTGCATCAGCTCGACCGCCTCTTCCGGAGGAAACTTTTTCTTTTCCTGGATCAGCGAACGCAGGTCCTGGCCCTCAACGAATTCCATGGTGATGAACTTCACACCATCGGCATCGCCAAGATCGTAAATTCGGATGACGTTTCTGTGAGTTACCTCGCGCGAGAGCAGAAGCTCCTGCTTGAATCGCGCCAGGATCGAGGGATTGGCAGCCAGTTCCGGACGAATCAGCTTCAAGGCCACGAAACGGTCGAGTTCCCGGTCCCGGGCTTTGTAGACGGCGCCCATTCCACCCTCGCCCAGCATCTGGAGGATCTCGTAGCGGCCGCCAAGAACATCGCCGGTTTGCAGCATGGGAGCGGCAACCTGGATTCGCGCGTTTCTGGGGCCAGAAGGCGGAGCCGGTGAACCTCGAACAGAGCCGGCATCCACCACAGTAGCGTCGACATCCACCAGAGTGGCATCGGAGTCGACGAACGTTGCCTCGGGATCGGAAGTTGCTTGGGGAAAGTCGACTAAAGTAGCGTCGGGATCAACCGGAAAGTGCGAACCGGAGCTGTCGCCCTTCGCAGGAACGCTTACACCGGGCTGGTTTGTGGAGTTCGGCCGATCCTGAGGATCAGACCGCAGATTCCGGTTCTGCATGTGTTGCCCCGCCCTGAGGCCAGAATCAGGTGCCCCAATCTCGCACAAGAAAACTGAACAGAAGTATATACCGGCAGAAGCTCTAGCGTCCGTAAAAACGCCGGTTTAACGCATAATTGTGTTTGCGGTTGTGGTGCCTGGAAAGCTCGATTTTACTGGGGTTCTGGATGGCTACCCAGTCGAAATGGAACCGATGACGCCATCCTTGCGAGCGAGGGTATTCAGAGCTTTCTCGCGGGTTTACAAACCAGAACCCTGCAACGTGAACCGGGCTCTCTTATATCCGTGCCCTGCGGCTTCTTTTAGCCACTTCCTGGCTTCGTCAAGGTTGGTCGGAGTTCCATCTCCGGACACATAGCGGAGAGCGAGGTTGTACTGAGCGGCCGAATTACCCTCCTCCGCGGCAACGGCAACCCAGTGGGCCGCTTCTATGCAACTTTGCGGGACGTTGTGCCCAATCTCATAGGCCATGGCCAGGGTCAGAGCTGCGACGTCATCTCCATATCGGGCTTGGCGGCTCACCGCTTGCATCTCATACCGGCTCAAGCCTTCCACGAGTGACGAGGATGCCGCGTCCGTTACGCGCAAGTGGCTCGCCTCAAGTTCCGTTCCTGCTGGCGGTTGTAGCGCTGGTGGTTTAAACAGAGGGATAGTACCGAGGTCCGCACTGACCGTAGCCGCGGCGGATTGGGACTGGCCGACATCGTCATGCGCAGGCGAGTCGGCGACTGCCATCCTGGGGACTCGATCAGCGGCTTTCACCGCAGTGAGGGACGGTCCATGAACTCCCAGCAGCGAAAGTACGAACGCCAGCATGATCGCCAGCACAAAAACGGGCCCACCATATGCTGTCGAAACTCTTGATACGCGCTTCAAAGCGGATGCCGTTCGAATGGCTAGCGCATGTTCCTTGACTTCATATGTGTCTCTGACCGGTACGAGACGGAGACCTACTCGATATTTATCTCCAGACCGCACAAGCCGGAAACTTACTCGCCGATTGATCTGGATGCCGGCCATCTTCGCTCGGACAGCCTTCGCGAAAACATCAGGCGCACGAACCGGCACTGGATCACCCAGCGGCGAGCAATAGCGGTCCGACGCCAGAGCCAGCGCTCCGGCAACTTCAGCTCGCGGGGAAGGTGGCGCGACAGTCACTCGGCTAAGAACAGCACTCGGATTCAAAATTTCGTAAATCTTCGGCGTGTGCGCCTCGGCAAGCGCTCTCGCTGGTTCGAAAGCATTTACCGACGAAGGCAGCGCAAGAGCGGTGTTCCTTTCGTCTTTGTCGGAGGAAATGGCGTCGGAGGGAACCGCGAGGATAGTCTCTCCCTTGGGTGATTCAATCAGGTTCGATTCAATCAGGTGCGATTCGATTAGGTTCGATTCGATCAGATGTGAGTGAATCATCCGCGATTCACTCAATTCACGATCGCGCTCACACTGGAGAACCCAGGCGGCCTCCAACAGCTTCTGGAAGGAGGAAACATCGAGGGCAAATGGCTGATTCATACCACAATCCTTCACGGCCGGCCTAACCCATCTGGATAATATTGTATCCGTCCCCTCGGCAACTGTCGAGAACAAGCGTTGGACGGGTGTTTCCGGGCGGTTAGCATTCTGATGCCGAGGAGGTTGAAAGAGTTGGTGGAGCTAGTCGGGATCGAACCGACGGCCTCGTCGTTGCGAACGACGCGCTCTCCCAGCTGAGCTATAGCCCCAGGTGCTGGATGGACTTAAGCAGTCATTTTACCAGCGTTCTCATCTCTGTACCAAAGACCGACAGCAATTCCGTGCCGCTTGGAATCGTGGCAGTTACTGGGGTTGGGAAAACTGAACAAAGCATCTTGACGAACTCCCCCTCCCGGCGTCTAACCTTAGACCAACAGCTCACGTGAGCTGGGGTTTACGAAGATGTTTGCGCAACTGAATCACGCAGGGTCAAAAAGTCAACGCGGAATCCTGATGGGCTCACTCGCGTTTCACGGCTTCCTGTTCGCCTGGCTGCTGCATACTCCGGAGCCGCAATTACTGACTGCATCTTCTGTCGCCGTGGGACACAACGGTCGAGTGCTCGCGCAGATCTATTTCCCCACCCAGTCACCCGACGACAGCGCTACCAGTTCATCAGACCACGCAACTGAGATCTATCGCCATCAGCGCCTTGGTCACCAGAAGCTGGCCTGGACGCCGACTTCCACGCAGCCCAAGCTTCCCCTGCCGACCCCGCTCACCGCATCTGAAACAGAAGACAACTCGAAGACAGCAACGCTTTCGAAGCTGGGCCATGGAGCGCCCGCAGGCCTCCCCTACGGAAGTGTTCCCGGTGGTCCAGTCTATGGGGATGAGATTCGCGCGGCCTTGCCGACCGACATGCCTGACCCCGTTGTTTATCCTTGGCAGCTGCCTGAGTCTGAGGGGAACGTGGTGATCGAGTTCACAATCGACGAGCGGGGAGAGGTCGTTCGCACCACAGTCACCCAAAGCATGGGCCAGGCACTCGACGAAAAAGCTCTGGAAGCCGCGAAAAACTGGCACTTCCGTCCCGCCACACGCAATGGAGTTGCGATCGCCTCCAGGCAGGACTACATCTTCCACTTCCGTGCGAGAGGTTAGGCCACGATCGGTGTCGCCTCCGTCCTCATCTCCCAGCCGCTATAATCAACTTGTGACCGCCCAAACAATTCAACCAGTAGCCTCAGCGGATTTTCCCACGCGCTGGGGCGCCTTCCGCATCTATGGGTTCCGCGCAGAATCCAACGGAGGCCGCCCGGCTGAAGAAGCGGTCGCCCTGACAATGGGCGACGTTCACTCCACTCCTCCGCTGGTGCGAGTTCACTCGCAATGCCTCACCGGCGACGTTTTTCATTCCCTGCGCTGCGACTGCCGGCAGCAGCTGGAGATGGCGCTGGCAATGATTCGCGACGAGGGCGCAGGCATTCTGATCTATGAACAGCAGGAGGGCCGCGGCATCGGCCTGATGGCCAAACTTCAAGCTTATGAGTTGCAGGATTCCGGCCTGGACACGGTCGAGGCTAACGAGCGCCTCGGCTTCAAGGCCGACCAGCGCGACTTTGCCCTCCCGGGCCAGATTCTCAAAGCGCTCGGAGTGAGCAAGGTGCGCCTGCTCTCGAATAATCCGGAGAAAGTTGAGGCTCTCGAACGTGCTGGCGTCAAAGTCATCGAGCGCTTGCCCTGCGAGGTTGAGCCCAGCGCGTACGCCGAAGAGTACCTGAAAACCAAGAAGAAAAAGCTCGGCCACTTATTCAGCTCGTGATAAAAGTCGCCTCAAAGCGCCGCGATTCTTCGCCGGCAAATCGCGCAACGCAGCCCGAGCCAGGGCAGCGTAGATTTCCCGAAGCTCCGGAGCCTCAAGTAACACTTGAAGGTGCTTCCCAACCGTCGCCACATCCCCGCGAGCGATAGGGCCGCTGAATGACGCCGCCGCGCCCAGCTTCGCATAGTTCGCCAAAGTTTGCCGTAGGATCGGCAGCATCCTCTTACGTGCCGACTTTCGGCTGATCCCCGCTTCACCCGCCACGCGCTCGCCGGCCACCAACAAGGCAGTCAACAGCGGCGAGGCAAACATCCCCCAGGCGTGATAAACCTCTTTCTGCCGCTTGCCGATGGCGAACGGCTGCCCGCCCAATCGCAGAACGATGGCTCGAGCCGCCCGCACCGCTTTGGGATCTCCCTCGATCGCGAATGACACTCCGGCAAGCGATGTCCGCGAACCTCGCACAAAAGTCATCAGCGGATGCACGGAAGCAACCGCTGCCCCTCGCTCTTGCAGTACGGCAAGCTCGTCGCTGGTCAGTGCTCCACTGGAATGCAGCGCGACTTTGCGTTGCCAGTCAGCCGCATCGACCAGGGAGGCTGCAGCGCCTGCAATCGTTCCATCAGGGACGCAAAACCACACGATCTCAGCTCGAATCCGCACCCGATCAGCCACCACAGCCGAAGCCCCAACTTCGCGGGCCAACCTCCGCGCTCGCCGCACAGACGCAACCGGCTCGCGTGAAATGATCTGGTCGATTCGATACCCGGCGCCGCACAGCGCTGGGCCCAGCGCGCCCGCCAGATTTCCCGCCCCGACGATTGTGATAAGCGGCTTTGTCGACTGCTTCGCAGGCATGCCCGGCAGAATAGCAGAATGCCGAAAGCCGAATCCCGTGCTTTATATTGTTGTCATGGCCAAGCGTCCACACTCCAAGACAAAGTCGGCTAAGTCCGGTAACCGCTCACTCCTCAAAGCCAAATTGATTTCTTCCCGCACGGTGTATCGTGGGCCGGTCTTCTGGGTGACCACCGACGACGTTCAGGAACCCAGAGGCGTCCGCGCTCGTCGCGACGTCATTCATCACAGCGGCTCTGTCGTAATTCTGGCTGTCGATGAGTCGCATTCTACGCCGCGTGTCCTGTTGGAGCGCCAGTATCGCCACGCCGCGAATGGCTATCTGTGGGAGCTGCCGGCAGGGCGCATCGATCCCGGAGAGAAGGCTCTGCACGCGGCGAAGCGCGAGCTCTTAGAGGAGACGGGATACACCGCGAAGAATTGGCGCCGCATTCTCCACTTCTATGCCAGCCCCGGGTTCGTTGCCGAAACCATGTCGGTATTTCTAGCCACCGGCCTCAAAGCCGGCCCAGCTCACCCCGAAGCCGACGAAGTAATCCATAAGCGTCTGGTGCCGCTCTTGACCGCACTCCGCATGGTATTAAGAGGCACAATCCGCGACGCCAAAACGATAGCGTCAGTCCTCTGGCTGGATCATGAGGCTCGCGAAAAGTAAGACGCTCATGTGGGGACAGCAGCCTCGGCTGTCCAGCCGAGCGCAGCAAGGCGTCGGAACCGCCGCCTCCGATCCCGCCCCACGCCGTTTCGTCTTGACACCCCAAACCCAATCGCTCCAAAATGCATGCTATGCGGGCACGTCTGGGGCCCCCCAATGCAGGACGTGCGGAAAGCGGGGGTGTACGTGGAACGTCTGAAAGGCACCGTCAAGTGGTTCAATAACGCGAAAGGCTACGGGTTCATCGGGCGTGCGGATGGTCCCGACGTTTTTGTTCATTACAGCGCCATCACTTCCGAGGGCTACAAAAGCCTGCAAGAAGGCGATACGGTGGAGTTCGAAATCACCGAAGGACAGAAGGGTCCACAGGCCGCGAACGTTAGCAAGAGCGCCTGATCTGGTGGTCCATACGCCTTCTCCGGAATCGCACGGCCGTTCAGCAGCCTCATGGCCGCATGCGTAATTCTATTTTCCGGCGCCTGCTTCTTTTTTCGTTGCCGCTGGCACTCCATTCCAATCTTGTTTAATCTTTAGTCCGTGGACAACAAATCCATCGCTAACATTCTGTACGAAACCGCCGACCTGCTCGAGATCGACGGCCAGGATTCCTTCCGCATCCGTTCCTACCGCAACGCCGCCCAGGCCATCGAAAACAACACCGAGCAGATCAAAGACATCATCGGTGAGCCCAAGAAAGTGCTGGCCATCCCCGGCATCGGCAAAGGCATGCTGATCAACCTGCAGGAACTCTTCAAAGATGGCAGCCTCAGTGTGCAGGCCGATTTGCTCAAGAAGTATCACCCGTCAATGCTGCAGTTGCTGAAGATCCAGGGCCTGGGACCAAAGACGATTGCGCTGATCTGGAGCGCCCACAAAGTCTGCGATGTGGATGGCGTCGAGAAACTGGCGCGTGAAGGCAAGATCCGCGAACTGCCCCGCATGGGCGAGAAGCACGAGCAAAAGCTGCTGAAGGCCATCGAAGACTACCGCCGCATCTCCGGCCGATTCTTGATCGATGCCGCCGAGGTCGAGGCCAATAAGCTGACTGAATACCTCTCGAAGTTTCCCGGCATCGATCGCATCACTCCGGCAGGTTCCTTGCGGCGAGGCCGCGAAACGGTGGGCGATCTGGATATTCTGGTAACGGGCACCGCTTGCTGCGACGATAAGCAGCGGGCAAGCGCCATCGAATACGCAGCCAAATATCCACCTCTCATGGATGTGATCGCAAAGGGCGACAACAAGATCAGCTTCCGCCTGCGCAGCGATTTGCAAGTCGACGTTCGGCTGCTTCCTCCGGAGTCATTCGGTGCCGCCATGCAGTATTTCACCGGATCAAAAGCTCACAACGTTGCCCTGCGCCAGCGCGCTCTCAAGATGGGTTACACGCTAAATGAATACAGCCTGGCCGACCTCAAAACCGAAAAGCCGGTCGCCGGCAAAACTGAAGAAGAAATCTACGCCAGGCTCAAGCTCGACTACATTCCCCCTGAGCTGCGCGAAAATCTGGGCGAGATCGACGCCGCCGCGAACCATACGTTACCGATTCTGATCACGCTGGACGACCTTCAAGGCGACGTGCACATGCACACCGTCGAAACCGACGGCAAGAACACCATCGAAGAAATGGCCGAAGCAGCCAAGGCGCGCGGTTACAAATACATGGCGATCACAGATCACTCGAAGAACCTGGCCTTCGCCAACGGCCTTGACGACAAGCGCGCCATCGCTCACATCCAGCGAATTCGCGCCGCCAATGAGAAGGTCGATGGCATCAAGATCTTCGCGGGAATCGAAGTCGATATCCTCGCCGACGGCGATCTTGATCTTTCCGACGACGTCCTCGCCCAGATGGATCTGGTGATCGCCAGCGTGCATTCCGTCTTCAATCAGGAGCCCGCCAAGATGACCGAGCGCCTGCTCAAGGCGATCGAGAATCCGAACACTTCCATCATCGGTCACCCTACCGGCCGCCTACAGCTTCGCCGTGATGCCTATCATTTCGACATGGACGCAGTACTGACCTCGGCTGCAAAACACAAAGTCGCAATGGAGTTAAACTCCTACCCCGACCGTCTCGATCTCAACGACGTGCACCTGCGCCAGGCCAAACAGAAAGGTGTAAAGATCGTGATCAACACCGACTCTCATCACACCTCCCACCTCGACAAAATCCGCTACGGCATCCTGCAGGCGCGGCGCGCCTGGCTCACCAAGGACGACGTACTGAACACATTGTCCATGCAGAAATTCGCCAAAGCGATGAAGCATGAGTGGAATTGAATTTCGGGGCTAGGAGTACAATCCGAAACGCGAACGCTTCTATGCCTGATCAAACACCCGATCCTGCTCCCGCTCCTCCGCCCGCGCCAGGCTCAGCGGCAGACGTCACGGCCACCAGCCCGCAACGCGGGCCAACGATCAACATCGCTGACGAATTCGGGACTGCCAAGCGCAACCTGCCCCCGCTCAAACCACTGCTGCTGACCACGGTTGGAATACTCATCATCGTCGGCATCGTTTCGTTCTTCCAGCGCGCCAAGCCGGAAGGCGCCGGATCGCTCGATGCCGTAACCGCGGTGGAACTCCCCGGGCAGAACGCATCACTCGTCGCCCTCACCTTCACCTTGCATAACTCCGGCAAGAAGTCCCTCTGGGTGCATGACATTCAAGGAAAGCTTGTAACATCCAGCGGAATAGCAAGTAGCGATGCAGTTTCGGCTGTCGACTTCGAGCGCTACTATCAAGCTTTTCCCGCGCTGAAAGCGAACAACCAGCCGGCGCTCTCTCCCGAAGACAAGCTGCAACCCGGCGAGGAGGTCAAGCGAACCGTGATTGTCGGCTTCCCCGTAAACCTGGAAAACTTCAACCAGCGCCGCTCCGTAAGCGTAGTCATTCAGCCTTACGATCAACCCGTACCGGTGACTTTAACCAAGTGAAAGCTAGGAACGGAAGAAGTGTGCGCACTTGCGCGAAAGGTCCCGATGCGATTCTATAGAACGATGAAAACAACTCGCCAAATTTCCCGCGGCATGGCAGCTTTCCTCATCTTCGCTTTATCAGTACTTTGCGCGGAAGCAGCACCCGCCTCGCACAAAAACTATTTCGTATACGTCGGCACCTATACCGCCGAAGCCGGCAGCGCCAGCAAGGGCATCTACGGTTATCGTTTCGATTCGGACACGGGCGAGCTAGCCTCCCTCGGCGTAGCAGCCGAGACCACTAATCCATCGTTTCTCGCCGTGCATCCCAACCACCGATTCCTTTATGCGGTGAATGAAACGGGAATCTATCAAGGCCAGAAAAGCGGAGCGGTCAGCGCCTTCTCGACCGATCGCACAACCGGCAAACTAACTTTGTTGAATGAAGTCGCCTCCAAAGGCGCGGATCCTTGCTACATCACAGTAGATAAGACCGGAAAATACGTTCTGGTGGCCAACTACACCGGAGGCAGCGTCGCGGTATTCCCAGTGCTTGAGGACGGACGACTGGGCGAGGCTTCAGCGTTTATCCAGCACACGGGACACGGCGCGGATCCCGAACGTCAGGAAGGACCGCACGCTCACTCGATCGATCTGTCCGCCGATGAGCGCTTCGCGATCGTGGATGACCTCGGCCTCGACGAAACATTGGTGTACAGATTCGACCGCGCCAAGGGTTCACTCAGTCTGAATGATCCGCAGATTTATACGACGCTCGCCAAGGCAGATCCTGGGGCGGGTCCCCGGCACTTTGCTTTTAATCCCAACGGCAAGTTCGGCTACGTGGTCAACGAAATCCAGTCCACGGTTTCCGTCTTCGGCTACGACGGCTCTGCCGGAGTCTTGCGCCGGTTACAGACGATTTCGACCTATCCGAAAGACTTCACCGCGCACAACGATGACGCTGAGATTCAAGTCCATCCATCCGGCAAATTCCTCTATGCCTCGAACCGCGGCCATGACAGCATCGCCGTATTCGCTATCGACCCGGACAAAGGGACGCTGACACTGATCGAGTATGCGTCGACCAAAGGTCAGACCCCGCGCAGTTTTGAGATTGCTCCCGGAGGTTCGCTGCTGTTCGCGGCCAACGAGAAGTCAAACAACATTGTCGTCTTCAGCATCGACGGCAAAACCGGCCGCCTCACGCCGACTGGGAAAGTTCTGGATGTATCGGAACCGGTCTGCGTGAAATTCGTGCCGATCGACTAAGCACTCTGTTCAATTGGCCGTCACCGGTGCGGGCGCGGCCTTCGGAGTGCTCAGGTAGCCCGTCGCTTTCTTCTTGTCCACCGTCCACACCACCAATTCAAACAGCAAGTGATCACGCCCAGAATAAAACTGAATCGGCTCCGAGGTATTGCGATCCTGCTTCTCGATGGTCCTGTCGTCCGAAGTCACATTCACCGTGAACTTGCCGCGTTTGGGATCGGTCTTCTTAAGCTGAAGGCTCACCGTCGCCACGGGCTGAGGCTTCGCCCCTTTGAGCAAAGTGAATTCGTAATAATTTCGGTCGCCCTTATGTTTGAGAATTTCTAGATCGCTGCGCGTATTGGCGATCAGGCCGCTCTGCACTCCCAAGTCGCCCACGGCGCTTTGCAGCTTCGCCTTGGTAGCTTCCAGATCAGCCTTGGTGGAAGCCACGTCGGTCTTCACCCCGCCCACGTCAGTCTTCACCCCAGCCACTTCCCCGCTCACCTGCCCGATCTGCTCTTTCGATTCCTTCTCTTGCTGCGCCAGCCGGGACTCATCAACCTTCTGTTGCGCTTGCAGCGCGGCGGCGCGCTCCATCAGTTCTTTCTTGGTCATACCCAGCTTTTGGGCGATCGTCTCTTCCTGGGCTTCTGAGGATTGCACCCTCTTTTGCAGTTCCGCAACCTGTGCCTGACTGGCGCTCAGGTCCGTGGTCACCTTCTGCACGTGCTGTTGCGTGGTCAAAT